>ERZ795056.1498-NODE-1498-length-27449-cov-7.820691_pt1 | contig 27449 bp, 21 predicted proteins | sample MGYA00375140_ERZ795056 | MGnify/ENA primary metagenome ERZ795056 (study PRJEB30185, sample SAMN05720227) | activated sludge metagenome | isolation source: Anaerobic digester | place: USA | collected 2015-03-09 ... | reverse complement strand
AACCGTAATCGTAAATGGCCCAGGCGGCATGTTCGCGGCTGCTGCCGCTGCCAAAATTTTTACCTGCTACCAGTATTTTACCCGAATAAACAGGGTTGTTCAGCACAAAATCCTTCTTCGGGCTGTCATCATTATTGTATCGCCAGTCGCGAAAAAGATTATCGCCAAAATTCTTTCGCTCGGTAGCTTTTAAAAACCTGGCAGGTATAATCTGATCGGTATCTACGTTTTCAATAGGCAGCGGAACTGCTGTTGAAGTAAGTACGGTAAATTTATCGTAAGCCATATTCGTTGTTTATTATTTGTTGTTTATGGTTTCGGGTTTGAAGTTTCGGGTTGGCTGACGCACACCACCACAAATCCTAAATCATCAATCCTAAATCATCAATCCTAAATCATCAATCCTCTAATTCAACTCTGCCAGCAATTCACGCGGATCGGTAACAAAACCCGTAACGGCAGCAGCGGCGGCTACAAGCGGGCTTGCCAGCAGGGTGCGCGCACCGGGGCCCTGACGGCCTTCGAAGTTGCGGTTGCTTGTGCTGACGGCATACTTACCGGCAGGTATCTTATCATCGTTCATGGCGAGGCAGGCGCTGCAGCCGGGTTGACGAAGCAAAAAACCCGCTTCGGTCAATATGTCAAGTATACCTTCTTCCTTAATCTGCTGCTCTACAATATGCGAACCGGGCACAATCCATGCGGTTACATGCTCTGCCTTTTTGCGCCCTTTAATAATAGAAGCAAATGCGCGGAAGTCTTCAATACGGCCATTGGTGCAGCTTCCTACAAATACATAGTCCACTTTTTTACCTTTCATGGCATCACCCTGGTGAAAACCCATGTATTGCATGGATTTATCGAAGCTCGATTGTCCGCTGCCAATGGATTCGGCCGATGGAATCAACTGGCTGATGCCAACACCCATACCCGGGTTGGTACCATAAGTAATCATGGGTTCAATATCGGCAGCATCAAAACTGTGTTCCTTATCAAAAACAGCGCCTTCATCGGTTTTCAGCGTATTCCAATAATCCAGTGCCTTTTCCCATGCCTCACCTTTGGGCGCCTTTTCGCGCCCGTTTAAATAGTTAAAAGTTGTTTCGTCAGGTGCAATCATTCCTCCGCGGGCACCCATTTCAATACTCATATTGCACACAGTCATGCGGCCTTCCATGGTCATGTTTTCAAATACCGTTCCGGCAAATTCAACAAAATAACCGGTTGCACCCGCTGCAGTCAGTTTCGATATAATGTACAAAACAACATCTTTTGGTAAAACACCCCTGTCTAATTGGCCATTTACATTAATGCGCATCTTTTTGGGTTTGGGCTGCATAATGCACTGCGAAGAAAGTACCATTTCAACCTCCGATGTACCAATGCCAAAAGCGATTGCACCAAAGGCGCCATGGGTAGAGGTATGCGAATCGCCGCAAACAATGCTCATACCGGGAAGTGTAATGCCGTTTTCGGGCCCAACTACATGCACAATGCCGTTTTTGGGATTATTAAGTCCCCAATGCGAAATGCCGTATTTGGCCGAGTTGGTTTCCAGCGCTTTTAACTGCTTGGCGGAAAGCGGATCTTCCACCGGCAGGTGCTGATTGATGGTAGGTGTATTATGGTCGGCGGTGGCAAAAGTGCGGTTGGGAAACATGACGGTAATACCACGTTGCTCTAAACCTAAAAACGCTACAGGGCTGGTTACTTCGTGAATAAAATGGCGGTCAATAAACAGTACATCGGGGCCATCTTCAATTTTTCTTACCACGTGGGCGTCCCACACTTTGTCGAACAGCGTTGATGCTTGATTGCTCATTATTTGAACGATTTTAATATTTTTTGATGCTTATCCATTTCGATCTCAGCAGAATTGAAAAAAACTCAATTATTGCCCAAAAGTTATCGAAAAAATCAAAGGATGGCAAATGTAGGCCTAAACCAACCATCCGGAAAAATCGTATTTGGTGCAATTCTACGGTGTCTAACGGTTGTTTTCAGGTGAAAAATCAGGTGAAAAACAAAGTTAACAGCAATCTCCCGGGAAAAAATGCCTTGAAAAAAAAGAGGCTGCCTCTTTTGAGACAGCCCCTTTTTATAAATTTTCCTAATTAAGATTAATAGCCCGGATTTTGGTAAGCGGCCATATCAGCGGCGGACATGGGCTTGCCATTGGTGGTTTGTGAAACCATTTGAAGGTAAGGAATTGGCCTTAGCTTATGGAAAGGTGCAAACGACGGACTAACATCAAGATTGTACAGCTTAGTGCGGTCATACAGGGTTTCTGTACGTGCGAGGTCTTCCCAACGGTAAAATTCGCCACATAGTTCCCTTGTTCTTTCATTCAGCATAAAATGAATAAACCGGGCCGGCGTTGAGGTAACCGTTGGAGGGTACAATTCGCTTGCAGCATTGGTTGTAAACAAATCTGTGGTTGCCTGATTGGTTGCGGCTGTTGCATTCAGGTTATTGGGGCCACCCATATACAGCCATATTTGGGGGCTGCGCGCTTCGCTTGCCTTGTATGCACCCCTTGTACGCAATGCATTTACATAAGTAAGTGCCGATGAATAATCTCCCTTCCGGCCATGGGCTTCGGCAAGTATCAGGTAGGTTTCGCCAAGCCTGGCAAAAGTTCCGTTACGGATACCGCGTGCTTCATTATTTGTATTGGTCAACCTGATAGGGTCCGATAATTTCCACATGGTCAGGTACTTGTTATTGGTAATATCGGTGGTAACCGCACCACCCGGAACTGCCTGCCTGTTTCTGGCAAAAACTGCGTAATAGCGCATGGCATTCAGGGTTGCACCCGGAATGGGCATGTTGGCAGGATTAACGATGTACAGGGCGGCAGTATCGCCTACGCCCACCCTTGGCTTACCCACAAGGCTTGGATCGGGCGCATTGGCGGCTGTCCAAACGGCAAGACCTGTATTGGATGCAACATTCCTGGCAAATACCGTCTGGAAGGTTTTGAAGAAACGCGAATCGTTTATTTTATCAAAAATATCCATGGTATAATCGGTTGGCCTCAGGCGGCGGAACGGTCTGCCATTAAAGAAGTCGCGTACCATGCCCGGTATACCTGCATCATAAGCTGATGGATAGAAAAGATGGGTTTGATTATTGGTAGCGGTAGCAAGGTTGAGGTTTGAACTGAACTGGGCCGCAAAAATAATTTCATTGCTGGCATTGTTGGCATCAATTTTGGCTTTGCTGCTCAGCGGGGCGGCACCATTCTGGCCAAGCACCGGGATGGCACCATCGGGATAGGCTGCATTGAAAAGGTTTCCAAAATCAGCTTCGAGAACATGGCCACTGCTGGTAATTACGCTGTTGGCATAGTAAATGGCGCTATCCATATCGGTTGGCTTTTGACCACGCTGATCGGTTACCGCGCTTCCTCTTGTAAGGTATGCCCTTGCCAGGAAATGCTCGGCCATGGCTCTTGAGGCACGGCCCCTGTTGCCCGCATCCTGCCGCCAGGGTAATACAGGCGCAGCTTCGCGCAAATCTTTAAAAATCTGGTTGTAAACGGCTGCAACCGAAGCCCTTGGAAACTCATATTGCGCATCTGTTGGAACAGTAGTAATTAGCGGAACGCCGCCTAACTGCTGAACCATGTCAAAATAATACCAGGCTCTCAGGGCTTTTAATTCGGCAATCCGCTGGTTCTTCTGTGCATCTGTACCCAATAATTTCGATGTAGGGTCATTAAAAACGGCTATCATTTCAATCCCCTGGTTACATCTGCGGATCCCTGCATAATTATTAATCCAAAGACCATTTACAAAAGCATCATTGGAATTGAGGTTCGCGTCATAATCATTGTACCTGACGTTGTTAAACTGGTCTCCTTCACGAAACTCATCGGTTCCAAAATTGTACATGCAGTACGATTGCTCACCCGAAAACCTCCATTGCAAAGGGGCATAAGCCGACTTCACGAGGTCTTCAAGACCAGCATCTGTTTTGTAATAATCTTCGGTAAGCGTGGTTACCAGTTCTTCTTCAATAAACTTTTTACAGGACGGCAATATAAAAACTGCTGCTCCCGCAAGTATGTATATAAATTTCTTAATATTATTTTTCATAGAAACAATTTTTAAGGGGTTTTACAAATCAACTCTTACACCCACCAGGAAACTCTTGTAGCTGTCAGAAGTAGGTCCGACATTGTTGGTGGTATTGCCCGGAAACTCCCGGTATGGAACCGTTTCCGGATCATAATCCGAATGCTTATGCCACAAAATGGGGTTAACCGCACTTATATAAAAAGCCAGGTTATTCATATAAATTTTGCTGGCGATATTCTTTGGAAGCCTGTAGGTAAGGGTGACATTTCTGAGGCGAACGAAACTTGCATCGCGATAGGTAAGCCCTTCCCAGAAATTGGGAATATCGCTTGTTTGCGTTGGTTGCTGGTATTCGTTACTTGGGTTTTCAGGTGTCCAGTAATTTACCTTGTTGCTCTGATAGCGGCCAACCAAACCCGGACGCGGTACCCTGTACAATCCCCCTACCCTTGCATACAACAAAAAGTTGAGTTCAAATTGCTTGTAGGTAAATGTATTGCCGAAGCTGGCTATAAATTTGGGATTATGCGAACCCAGTACCACTTTATCAGCAGGGCTGAATGTGCTGTCGCCATTGGCATCAATAATCCTTATTTTGCCGGGGGCAAAATTTGAGTTGGCACGGCCGTTTTTAGGCCAGTATATAGAGGCAAGGTCTCCCTTTCCGGTAGTATCGCCATACTGAAAAATACCATTTGCATCATAACTCCAATATACCTGAAGGGGTTGTCCCAATAGCCATAAGTTGGCATAATTGCTGTTACCCGATCCGTCAATATCCACAATCTCTTCTTTATTGGTAGAGAACATCCAATCACTTGTCCACCGGAAATCTTTCTTTTCAATATTTACAGTAGTAAGCGATAGTTCAATCCCCTTATTCTGCACTTCGCCAAGGTTAAAGAAAACATTGGTTACCCCATTGGCTGCAGGTATTGACCTGTTTTGCAACTGATCGGTGGTATTGGCTTGATAAAGGTCAATGCTACCGGTAATCCGGTTTTTCAGCATACCAAATTCAATCCCAATGTTGGTAGTAGCTGTTCTTTCCCAGCCAAGGTTGGGGGTGGCAAAAGTAGTTGGAGCCGACCCGATTGCAGCCGTACCGTTGCCCCAGTTATAATTGGTAAATCCAAGCGGACCCGCAGTTTGGTAAGGTGCAATGGATGCATTACCCACCTGACCGTAACCCGCCCGCACCCTTGCAGAGGTAAACAGGTTTTGGTCGCCAAAAAATCCTTCACGGTCAAGTTGCCAGGCAACTGATGCCGAAGGGAACCAGGCACCCTTGTTGCCTTCTGCCAGTACAGAGGAATTGTCGTACCGGTTGGAGAAAGTAAACAGGTATTTGCCTTTGTAGCCATATTCAAGCCTTCCCATGTAGGAAAGATATTGCGATGCCGAATAGGTACCCGAACCGGTTACCACCGCATCGGTATTACGGTTAAGCGAATACCATTTCTGTTGTTCAAATATCAGGTTGTTGGCATTCATGGTTAAGGAGGTGCTTCTGTTCAGGCTTTGTAATTCCTGCAGCAGGGTCACATTCAGGGTATGGTCATCTTTTATGCGTGTATTGTAGGTCAACAGGTTATCCCAAACCCATGATGAAGCGTCGCTTCGTGTTTGCGATGCATTGGCCGGGCTGCCCAGGCGGATAGATGACTGAGCACCGTTGAAAGTTCCCCTTGTGGTGTTACGCGAATCAAGGCCGTACATGGTTTTGAACTTGAGTCCTTTGAGCAGGGTGGCTTCAACAAAAATATTGCCAAAAACCCTGTTTGCCACCGTTTCGTCGAATACCGTATTGCGGTCGTTTATTGCATTTACGATCTGCTGATCGCGGTTGGGGAACATAATCCAGTTACCAGCGGAATCAAAAGGTTCAACCAGCGGAATCATGCCGAGCGCATTGCCGTAAGAACTTGTGCTGGAATTGGTAAGCGAATAAATATAATTAATGGTGGTACCAAAATTCAGGAATTTAACCGGTCTGAAATCTACCGAAGCACCGGTGGAATAACGGGTATAGTCCTGTGCGTACTCAATGCCGTTTTGTTTAAAATAGCCAAGGTTGAGCGACGAGCGGATTTTATCGCTGCCACCGGTTACCGAAACATTATGGTTGGCAGTTGATCCATTTCTGAGACCCACATTATTTCCCCAGTCATAACTTTTTACCTTCGAAGGGTCATATATATATCAATACTATCTACCTGGCTAAGAATCCCAAGATTGGTCATAAGGGAACGCTCATCGGCAGTTGTAGCCCTTTTTGCCGGAATATAAATATTGTTTACTGGGTCGTACACACGCCATGTATAGGCATCTTTTATCGAATTCCACTGGTCCTGACTGCTGAACCGGTCCCTGAAAAGGGCAATATCATTTATTGCATTTGGGTAATAAGAAAGCGGGTTGGTGGCAGAAGCTGTTCCCCTTGTACGGGTATATTGCTTATCGGCAAAAAAAGCCTGCCTCCACGAATCGGCTATTTCTGCACCGTTAAATACAGGGCGCTCGCGGATAATCTGATCTATGGACTGGCTGCCCTGGTAGTTAACCGAAACCTTGCCTGCCTTTCCCTTGCGGGTGGTAACCTGTATTACCCCGTTGGCGCCACGTACACCGTAAATAGCGGTAGCAGCGGCATCCTTTAATACATCAAGGGTTTCCACATCGGCCGGGTTTAAATCGTCAATGGTATAGCTTGTTGGAAAACCATCTACCACTACAAGGGGCTCGTTGGAAGCGCTTAAAGAACGGTTACCGCGTATGCGGATGGTACTTCCCTGGCCCGGACGAAAACTGTTTTGGGTGACAAGTACACCTGCCACCTGCCCCTGCAGGGCAGAAGAAATGTTGGCAGTCTGCACCATCCTCATCTTTTCGCCGGTAACTGAGGATACAGCGCCGGTTACTTCGGTTCTTTTACGGGTTCCGTAACCTACCACTACAACATCATCCAATGCGCTGCCAGCACTTGGCTTTAATGAAACACTTAACTCAGTGTTGCCGCCAATTGCCTGTTCAAAGGTGGTAAACCCTACATAACTAAACACGAGGGTTTCCTGTCCGGTGAGGCCCGAAAAAGTAAAGGCCCCGTCGGTATCAGTAAGGGTTTGTTTGTTAGCACCCTTAATAACTACTGTTACCCCTGCAAGTGGTTTGTTTGATTCGTCTGTAACTTTTCCTGATACAGATCTGGAGACGGATTCCTGCGAAAATGCCGGTTGTAACGGGGCTGTAAAAATAACAGCGCCACCCAACAACATACATACAAGAAAACTCCATCGGATAGATAGATTTTTTTTCATACGGTTAAGCAAAAATTAGTTGGTTGTTCTAAATTGTAAACCAAGTTATGTACAAAGAATTTTTTGGCTATCCTGTACCAACCTGTTACTTTATTTTAACAATGCTAATATTTGTTTTTGGCTTGGCTGCATAGCTTAAAAGGTATTATTTGCGCAATCGTTCCCGATAACGTTCCCATTACAGGATTACCCTTCGCCAATATGCTCATATTACCGCCCCTGTAATTTTCATAGCATATTCTTATGTAATGCCTTACTTTAGAATCTTCTTTTAATTTAACCGATAAATCGCCGTTATGAAACATGCAATCAGTTGGTTCGAAATACCAACCACCGACCTTGAAAGGGCTACTAAATTTTATGAAGCCATTTTTGGTATCACCTTTTTTCCGATGGACATGCCCAACATACAAATGAGGATGTTCCCGGTAGATTCAATGACAGAATCTGTTGGCGGGGCTTTGGTGTATTCAGGCGGTTTCCATATCCCTTCCGAAACACATGGCCCGTTGGTGTACCTGAATGCTGACCCTGATTTACAAATGGTCCTGGATAAGGTGGAGGCTGCCGGCGGAAAAATACTGGTTCCCAAAACGGAAATTTCACCGGAGTATGGTTTTATGGCCGTTTTAATTGATACCGAAGGCAACAGAATTGCCCTGCACTGCAGCCCTTTGGGATCGTAATCAGCACCAATAATCTTGAAAACCACTTATATGGATGCAGTAGAAAAAGCCTTGCAAACGCAATTGGCAAACATTGAAAACACGTCGGGTAAAAAACTTGCAGAATGGAAAACCATTTTAGACAAATGTGGCATTAGCAAACATGGAGAACTGGTAAATTTTCTGAAAGAAAAACATGGATTTAGCCACGGAAATGCAAATACCCTGGTACATATGGCGAAACAAAGCCACGCAGGCGCCGCAGAAAACGAAACCGACTGGATTACTGAACAATACAAGGGTAAGGAGGAAATGAAGCCATGGTATGATGCCATTATGGAAATGGTGAACGCAATGGGAAGCGATGTGGAAGTTTCGCCTAAAAAGGCTTATGTGAGTCTTCGCCGCAAAAAACAGTTTGCCATTATCCAACCTTCTACAAAAACCCGTATGGATGTTGGGCTGAACATTAAAGGAACAGAACCTACAGGCATGGCCGAAAAATCAGGAAGCTGGAATGCAATGTGCACCCACAGGATAAAACTGGAAAGTGCAACAGGGATTAATGATGAATTGAAAGCATGGATAGCCGCAGCCTATGAACAAGCTGGTTAAGGTAGTTCTGCCTTAATTTTCACAGGGAAAAATTATCCCAACCGTATTGACCGGGTTATTTTTTTCGGAGGCTGCGCATTTGCATTTTCACCCATTTTTCAGCTTCCACTGCGTGAAATACGATGACCGACATGCCGATACAAATAATTAACTCATTAATACTGAGTGGCGATGTACGGAAAATTTGGTTGCATACCGGTAAATAAACCAGGGCCATTTGCAGTAAAAAGGTAAAAACCACTGAAGCAAGCAGGGGCGTATTGGAAAAAATACCCTGCTTGTATAAAAATGTCCGGTCGCTGCGAACAGCCAGTACATGCCCAAGTTGCGATAAGGCGAGCACGGTAAATACCATGGTTTGCCAGTGTTCCATACCCTGCTGCAAGGCCCAGGCCTGCGTAATAAGGGTTACACCGGCCATTAGTAAGCCTACCCATACAATATGATAACCCACTCCATCCGAAAAAAGGCTCTCACCTGATGGTCTAGGTGGGCGTTTCATAACATCGGCTTCCGCTTTTTCATTGGCAAGTGTAAGCGCAGGCAGGCCATCAGTTACCAGGTTAATCCATAAAATATGAATGGGCAACAGCGGAATGGGCATTCCTAAAAGCGGCGCAAGAAAGATCGTCCAAATCTCCGCACCGTTACAGGTCATAATGTACTTGATGAACCGGCGGATATTATCGAAAATGCGACGGCCCTCCTTTACGGCATTTACAATGGTAGCAAAATTATCGTCGAGCAATACAAGATGCGCGGCTTCCTTGCTTACATCGGTACCGTTTATGCCCATGGCTACACCAATATTGGCTGCACGGAGTGAAGGCGCGTCATTTACCCCATCGCCGGTCATAGCGGCAAAATGCCCTTTTTTTTGCAGGGCCCTTACAATGCGCAATTTTTGATCGGGCGAAACCCGGGCATATACCCTCGTTCTTTCCACAACCCCCGAAAACGCATCATCTGAAAGCCTTTGCAGTTCGGCCCCGGTAAGCACCAGGTCCTCATCTGTAAGTATTCCAATTTCGGCGGCAATAGCTTTGGCGGTAGCCGGATGGTCGCCGGTAATCATTACGGTTGTAATACCCGCCGTTTTACATTCTGCAATAGCGGTTTTAACTTCCTCCCGGGCTGGATCCATTAACCCGGCAATTCCCATCAAATTCAAATCCTTTTCTATCAAATCGTTCAAAAAAAGTTCCGGTAAATGATCCAGTATTTTATAGCCAAATGCCAACACCCGTGCCCCTTTTTTAGCCCAGGTTTCAGATAAAACGACCATTTCTTCCTTTTCTGACTGATTGGCAAGGCACTCACTGACAGCCTCGCTTGCCCCCTTGGTAATCACCAGAAAGCGGCCGTTTTTTTGGTGGATGGTAGTCATCCGCTTCCTGTCCGAATCAAAAGGCAATTCGGCCACCCTTTTGTAATGTTGAAGCAGGGTTTTATAATCCTTTTTACCGAGGTGATGAATGGCATGGGTTACCAGGGCAAGTTCGGTAGCCTCGCCGAGTAAATCGCCCTCCCCGTTCAATTGTACATCATTGTTAAGCGCCATGCCAGTCAACAATAAGGCATCGTCGCCGGCTTCATAATAATCCGGGTGATCGTACACCTTCACCACCTTCATTTTATTCTGGGTAAGGGTTCCTGTTTTATCGGTGCAAATAAAAGATACCGATCCAAGTGTTTCCACTGCAGGCAGCTTACGTATCAGCGCATGCTTTTTGGCCAGGCGCGATGCACCCTGCGATAAGGCAATGGTAATAAGTGCCGGCAAGGCCTCCGGAATGGCAGCAACTGCAAGGCTGATGGAAAGCAGCAATATTTTGTAGGGATCTTCGCCCCGCAGGATGCCGCTTACAAATAATATAGCGCAAATAACCAGGATAATATAGGAAAGGTTCTTTCCAAACTTTGCCATACGCTGCTGCAGCGGGGTAACCAGTTCTTTTTCCTGCAACATGCCGGCAATTTTACCGAGCTCGGTTTTCATGCCGGTTTTAACCACTACCCCTTTTGCACGGCCGTTGGTTATAAGGGTTCCTTTATAAGCCATATTTATCCGGTCGCCAAGTGGTATTTCCTCAACAGCAAGTGTTATGCTTTTTTTATCTACAGCCACACTTTCGCCGGTAAGCGACGATTCATCAATTTTTAAGGCATGTGTTTCAATAATCCGCACATCGGCGGGCACTACATTTCCTGCCTCCATTACCACCAAATCCCCTGGTACAAGCTGGGTTGACATTATTATTAATGCCTGTCCATCCCTTACCACCTGCGAATGGGTGATGCTCATTTTTTTAAGCGCGTCCAATGCTTTTTCTGCCCGGTACTCCTGTACAAAACCAACTATTGCATTCAAAAAAATAATCACCAAAATAATAATGGTATCAGTAAGATCGCCCATGATACCCGACAGAATTGCGGCCGCCATCAGAATCAGGATCATGAAATCCCTGAACTGATTTAAAAAAAGCAGCCATGCCGGCATTTTCTTCTTTTCTTCAAGTGCATTGGGACCATGTTTTATGGCACGTGCAGCGGCTTCAGACTGACTCAAGCCTTTCATGGTAGTACCCAACGACTGCATTACTACTTCTGCCTTTTGTTGGTAAGCATGCATGGGACATCTTTTTTTGATACTTCCTTTTCGGCCCGATGAGTTTTGGCTGTAAAACATTTACCAAAAGAGTGCAGGGCGATAATCGGCTAAAAATGAAGCCTTTCAAAGGTAAACCAATAAATTCCGGCAAATCATGACCGGCATCAGGGCAACAAAAAAAATTTCAGGATCAGGGCTTTGTTTTTGGTATTTTAAAGCTGAAAACCATCTTAATTTTATGGCACCGAGGCAAACCCGGTGCATGATAACCTTGTATGGTGCATGGAAATCTTCCTTCAGTTTGGGAACATAAACACCGGGAAATCGTCGCCTTACTCAATAAATATAAAAACTATGTCAATAATCATTGATTGTAGAAATAATATTGTATAATTTAGAAAAAAATTTGCCTCATGAAAAAATACCATGTCGTTTCCAGGGTTGCCATTTACCTGCTTGCCTTAGTTTTAATTGGCCTCGGTATCTATCATTTTCTTTATCCACGCGATGTATTGGTTTACCTGCCTCCAAACCTGTTGGGTAATATCTGGCTGCCTTATGTTGTTGGCGGGGCGTTTACCCTTGTAGGGCTTTCCTTTCTTACCAATCAGTATGTTAAGTTTACAGGCTATTTTCTTGGCATCATGCTGTTTCTTTTTATTGTAGGCATCCATTTACCCAATTACCTCAATGCCGGTGATGTGGAAATGAGCCATATGGCTTTAATGAATATGCTGAAGGATACCGCTTTAATGGGCTTTTCGTTTCATATTGCTGCCGGTGCGCACCATCAGCACCTGCATGTAGAAGAAGAAGCCGATTGATTATTTTTAAATAAACCTTTTATTTAGCCGGGGGCAAATCAGCCTTCGGCTTCAAGTTCGTCTATTCTTTCTTTAAGCTGAAATACATACCGGCCAAAAGCTACTTTGGTCATCCATTTGGCTACCAGGTAACCAAGCGGAACCAGCACCATTACCACAATGGCCATAATGATCATAATCCGGCTGTCGGATAGCCACACTTCAGGCGACTTTCCCGATCCTACCGCACCACCCAGCATAAAACCACCTGCCGCGGCAAAGGGGTATATCATAAGCCCTGCCCGCATACTCTGCTTTTCCCACTCCATAAAAGCATGGTAGTGTTTTTTTAATTCATTCAATACATTGGTGCCTGTAAGGTTCAGGTCAATATTCTTGTATAATTTATATGAGGTAATCATGGCCCACAGGTTAAATATTATCAGCAAATACATGCAGGCCTGTACCTGCCAGAAGGCGAAATAGTAAATAATAAGGGCATAACCAATCGTTATAATGGCCGCATACCCGATATGAATGGCAAGGTTCCGTTTCAGTTTGGCCAATGGCGTTTGAATATTAGCCTGCCGGAAGGTTTTATTTTGCAGCATCTGCTCAAGCAGATCGCCCCCATTGGGTTCCTGATGCCATATGTCTTTCAGTTCATTCATGACAGTTGGGGTTGAAGTTGTGAAATCAATTGGTGTTTTATCCGGTGAAGCTTCACCGTTGCATTGTTGGCTGATATACCCATCATTTCGGCAATTTCCGGGTTGGTGTATCCATCAAGATGAAGGGTAATGATGGCCCGTTCCGTTTCGGGTAACCGCCTTATAGCGAGTCGGAGCATCCTGCTGTTTTCATTTTTTACCTGGTCACCCTGATCATGCCAAAGGTCATCCTCCACCGATTCGCGGTACTCCACCTTATTTGTCTTTCGCTGTGCGGTAAGAATGGTATTGAGGCTAATCCTGTACAACCAGGTGCTAAATTTGGAATCACCCCTGAATGAAGCAAAACCTTTCCATGCCTGGAACAGAATTTCCTGGTACAGGTCTTTCCGCTCTTCGTCGCTATTGGCATACAAACCCACCAATTTGGCAATAATGCCACGGTTAGCCTGAACCTGTTCCATAAAAGCGGATTCGGTGGTCATGTGTTGAGGTATAAACCCGATTTGTTTACAATATATTCAATTTCAGCTACTTGCTTTGTTTTTTACAATGGGTAAAATTACAGGGACTTCCTGTTTGATTTGGGAAAACTGTCGGACAGTTTTCCCGATTCCACCACCAACAAGATAGCCGATGGCAAAAAGAAATACCAAAAAGCAGATCCGGATGAGCAATTTGTAATTCATAAGATCAAATGTTTTGCAAAAAATTAAAAACAGATGGAAATCTATTGGTTGCAATTCACCATACAATATTACAATACCAAAAAAAAACTGCCACTCATCAAAATGAGCAGCAGCTTAGCTATTAAACATCCCTTACAGAAAAGTGGTAGATCAGTGTTTATTTTTAAAAACCCGGAGCAATGGCAAATGCGCGCGGGGTGGTTATCATTAACATTTTTCCATCAGTTGCAGCACCTGTAGCAAGGTTGATGCTAAATAATTGTGATTGCATTGCATTGGCAAACAGAGCATATCCTCTATTACTCCTTCCGCCAATATCAAATCCACTTGTTGCCGAAACCGCTGTGCCCAACATGCCCCTTTCAACTAATGCTCCATTATTGGGCGGATTTTGCAGATAAAGTTTTCCGATGCTGTGATCAATCACCAGCAACTCTGTGGTAGTGGAACCTGCAAAACTGTTGGTATAGGCTGCCGCACTTATTGCAGGGCTACCGGGGTTTAGCATCATATCCACTGCGGCAATTGCACCGGTGCCGGGGTGCAACCGCAGGTTTTGGCCTGTGTTGCTTACTACCCTGATCCTGTCAACGGCAGGATTAAAATCGAACCCAAACTCGGTTCCTTCAAGCATGGTGGCAAGCGGTAAACCCACTGCTGCCAACGCACCATTTGCTGTATTTATGGTGTAAAGCTGACTATTGCTGCCCAGGGCGTACAATTGGCCATTTGCCGGCCTGAAATCAATACCCACCACCATGGTACCCATTGGAAGGCCGGTAAGCGGTTTCATGATGGTAGTTGCCGGCGAGGCGGGATTAAAAATGTACAGATTATTACCGCCATCCACCGCATAGGCAACAGGGTTAGTGGGTATGGCAATATCCAAAATAACTGCAGGCAGGGTGCGGATTTTTCTTGCCTTTCCTGTAACCAGATCAATGGAAAAAAAATTGCTTGTTCCGGCGTTGTTGGCAGCCACGGCAAGTGCCTGTGTATTGTCAGGTGAAATATCGAAACCCGCTGCTCCACTGGCTTTTACACCAAGATTTCCAACCATTACAAGGGTGCCGTTATTGGGCGGATCCTGTTTGTACAAGATACCATTTACAAAATCAATATCAAAAAGTGTGGTGGTGGTGGCGCCTGACATACTGTTGGTATAGGCAACTGCGCTAATGGCAGTTCCGGCAGGCCCGGATATGTTTCCGTCCGTAAAAACAACCAACCCTGTTTCGGGGTTGAGGCGCAGGTTTTGCCCCGTATTGGAAACAAGGCGTATTCTGTCAACAGTTGGGTTAAAATCAATTGCAGCCGAAGTGCCCATTATTGCAGGAGAAAAGGTAGATGTGGAAACTGAACGTGCACTTCCATTATCGTAATTAATAATAAACAAACGACTATTATTGCTTAATCCATACAGTTCGCCGGTGGCTGGCCTAAAATCAATACTGATGATTTTTTCTACGGTTTCCAGCCCATTAATGGAAACCGTTCTTGTAAAACTCCCGGGGTTATCTCCACTAAACAAAACCAGTTTATTATCGTCTGTAAGCCCGATGATATCAATAGCAGGACCCATTATATCCATTTCGGAAGGTATGTCGTTTTTTTTGCAACCAAAGAGGATAGCGGCCATAGAAAGACCAAGAAGACATTTTTTAAAATAAGTTGAAGGCATGGTAATTTGTTTTGATTGGTCTTTATTTACGAAGCCAATCAAAACCTGGATTGCCCGATTAAGATTTTTTCAATCGTGTTTGCTGCCAGGGGAAAAAAGAGTCTGTTAATCCATTGGCAGAAACCCGCTTTCTAATCCCAAAATGGATAGCCTGTTTACCAGTTTGTACCTTAATAGACGCGTATTGCTATAAACGGTCGGTTCTGAATGGAATACAGGGCAATCCTTCTTTGGTTGCCAGGTTGGGCATGGCTGATTCATGCCATGCAAAACGAACATATTTGGGATTGCCTGTATCTGCGGATGAAACAATGATTTTGTTCTTTTTAAGGATTGCAGTTGCCGCAACAAATTTTCCGTCATCGCCAGCTACAGAAAACCACGATAAATCTTTGCCATCACTGCTTTGCAGGCCGCCACCTTTATTTTTAAAGCTAACAATCAACTGATTCCTTTTTCTTTTTACCCGGGCAAATTCCGGGCTGTTGGCCTTGCTGTTCCTGATTCCATAATCATAAGCCAGCGCTTGCTGTGCCATGCGGTGTGCAATAACCCATTTGTAGGAAGGATGAATATCTTTCAGGTTATCTACGAGGTCGGTGGTAACTACCATATAAGTTCGGGGTAATTTGGTGCAATTAGCCTGTGCTTCCCAAAATCCGGCCAACAGTTCCGTAGTATGCGGTTTTGGATCTTTGCGGGTACTGTACAGAAAAGGCGCTATTTGTACGGTGTAAAACGGTAGTTGCTGGTTCCTGAAATTTTTCCGCCAGCTATCCTCCATCACCTTCATTTTTTCTACATAAGTATCCTGGTCTTCAATCATGCAGTTGCTTTCACCCTGGTACCATAATACGCCTTTTATGGCAAATGGAATCATCGGTTCAATCATTCCCCTGTACATCTGACCAGGTTTCAAACCATCAATTTTAAAGGTATCGCTGCTTGCAGCCACCTGTCCAAATACAGGAGAAGGCTTGTATGCAGCAGGCTGTGTCCATTGTTCTATACGGGTGCCGCCCCAGGCAGCCGTAATAATGCCAATGGGCACTTTTGTTTGCTCAAATACCTCCATGGCAAAAAAGAAACCGATGGCACTTGCATAATTTATCAGGGTATCGGACCCTTTTACCCATCCATTGGCTGGCAATGCGGGGTATTTATTCAGGTTGCGTTCCACATAAATATACCGGATGGCGTCAGGTCTTCCTGCTTTGTTCTGTACAGCTTCATCCGCCAAATCATTACCCCTGCCGGGAGCTTTATACTTTTTCAGTTTCCTGTCGAGGGGGTACTCCATATTGCTTTGGCCAGAGCACAGCCAAACATCACCTACCAGTACATCTTCCAGTATTATCTTTTCCTGGTTACTGCTCACTTCGAGGGTTTGAGGTTGTCCATTCTGCTTCAAAGCAGCAAGTTCAACCTGCCATTTGCCTGTATTATCGGCAGTTGTATTGCCTACTACCCCTGCAAATGAAACCTGAACCTTATTCCCCGGGGTGGCGGTACCCCAAACAGGCAAAGGTTTATTTCTTTGAAGAACCATGTGGCTGCTGAAAATACCGGCAACCTGTAATTGGGTAAAAGCTGGCGAAAAAGAGCAAACATTCAGAACAGAAAAAGTAAACGCAAACCAAGCATTAAATTTCATAGCAGGCAATTTAAGCAATGAAATTACCGGGCATGGCGGGTTTGGTTATCCTGCTGCATCCTGAAATAGCTAATGAATAGACTTTTTTTAAAATGACCAGTATTTTAGAATTTTTTCGAAACGGTTAAAAATGTAAAGGGAAGTTTATGGATCATTTTCTCATAGTCTTTTATTTTCAGAAGTTGTGTGATAAATGTATCACCTATTTAAGTATGATTAGATCAGATTTGCAAAATCAATCGGGGTCAACCAAATCAATTGCATAGAACGCCCTTGATGAAACCTACATAAAATACCAACTCAAAAAATGAAAGTTATTATAATAGGTGGCGTAGCCGTTGGCGCTACTGCTGCTACACGTTTGCGCCGAATGAGCGAAGAAACGGAAATCATCCTCTTTGAAAAAGGCCCATATATATCATTTGCCAACTGCGGATTGCCTTACCATATCGGAGGAATTATTGAAAAAAGGGAAAGCCTCCTGCTTCAAACGCCAGAAAGCATGCATAAACGCTTTAACCTTGACGTAAGGGTGAAAAGCGAAGTATTGTCCATTAACAGGGCAGAGAAAACAGTAACGGTAAAGCGGGTGGATGACGGCAGTACCTATACAGAAAGTTACCATAAACTGATACTTGCACCCGGCGCAAAACCGATTGTTCCTCCTGTACCAGGCATTCACCATGCAACTAACCTTTTTACCCTGCGCGATATTCCGGACACCGATAAAATCAACGCTTTTATTGAAACGAAAAAGCCCCGTACTGCAGTAGTGGTAGGTGGTGGTTTTATAGGGGTTGAAATGGCTGAAAACCTTTCGGAGCGGGGTCTGCAGGTAAGTATTGTTGAAAAATTGCCACAGCTTATACCGGTAATGGACCTGGATATTGCCCAATATATACACCAGGAACTGGAAAGCCACGGCATTAAACTTTACCTGGCAAACCGCCTTGCTGAAATACAGGATGAGGGCCAAAAATTAAAGCTGCATGATGGTACGGTAATTAATACGGATATGATCATCCTTTCAATTGGCGTAGCGCCCGATGTAAAACTGGCAAGTGAAGCCGGGCTGAAACTGGGTAAACTTGGTGGTATAAAAGTAGACGACTATTTGCAAACAAGCGATCCGGATATTTATGCAGGCGGCGATGCCATTGATGTAAAGTGCTTTGTTCTTCAAAAACCAAGCAGGGTTCCGCTGGCATGGCCGGCCAACCGGCAGGCAAGGCTGATTGCTGACAATATAATGGGAAACAAACGAGCTTACCCGGGCACACTTGGTACCGGAATCATTAAGATTTTTGACAAAGTGGCGGCACGTACCGGAAGCTCGGAAACAATTCTGAAACTTTATGGAAGAACAGATTTTCATTGCATCCATATTCACCCCAATAACCATGCAAGTTATTACCCGGGTGCAACACCCATTACCCTGAAACTGATTTTCGACAAAAAAGATGGCACAATATTGGGCGCACAGGCTTTTGGCACCCATGGAGTTGATAAACGAATAGATGTTTTGGCAACGGCAATCCTGAACAAAATGACGGTGTATGATCTCCAGGAAATGGAACTCGCCTATGCCCCGCCATTTGGATCGGCCAAAGACCCCATAAATATGCTTGGCTATGTGGGCGCTAATGTGCTTGAAGGGGTGGTTGAACCTATCTACAGTAATCAAATCGCCAATTTCATGCAGGAGGGGGGCATTCTTTTGGATGTTCGGAATAAACAGGAGTTTTCAGAGAATCATGTATGGGGTGCCATTAACATACCCGTGAATGATTTACGGGAAAAAATAACGGAACTAAATCCTGATAAAGAGTATGCTGTTATGTGCAGTATTGGCCAGAGGGCTTATTACGCCAATCAGATTCTTAAAAACAATGGCTTTAAAAATGTAAAGCTGATGAGCGGAGGTTTTTCCCTCCATGATATTGTGAAAGGAGCTATTGAAGAAGAATTGATTACCGCTTAATTATCGTTTTATCTGCGACTCATAGGTATCAATCCATTGTTTTGCACTCATTTTTCTTACCAATTCTCCAATAAGTTCATAAGGAATTTGCTCCGGCTTTTTAAACCGCAGGCAACTTTTGCCCATATCAAGTTTGCCCTTTACATGTTTGGGGTACTCGGCAGTAAACCATGCAAGCAGTTCAGGGCTGGCATAAATACCCATATGGTAAAAGTTGATAGAATTTTTTTGCGAAGCCAGACCCATAAAAGGTAATGGCAGCTTTGGATCGCAGTGGTAACCGGCCGGGTAAATGCTGTGAGGTACCACATACCCCATCATGCCATAATTCATAACCTCTGTAAAACCCTCCGGAAGGTTCTCCAAAATGGTCTTTCGCAGTTTCCCCATGGCAGGTTTACGTTCGTCGGGAATTTCGGCCATGTATTGGTCAACGGTATTGGCAGCAGAGGTCATATGGTAAATTTTGGTGCATAAAGATGGGAATTAAATTTTTCAAAGGCAATAAGTATCGAAAATTTTAATTTTTCAAAGTCAATAATTGGGATTCTTACCGGATAAGTGTGGTTGTCCCCTTTTGAACCACTTTTTTCCCGGTATCAATTTCCGTGTACTGAAGCATCCACACATAGGCTCCTGAAGGAGCAGCCTTGCCCGCTGATCCCCCGTCCCACTTTCGCGTCCAGTCGTTGGTTTCCCATACAAGCTGCCCGTACCGGTTGTACACCTTAAACATCAGCCCGGTTGCTTTCCAGGCATTCAGCGGGTAAAGAAAGTCATTCAACCCATCGCCATTGGGGGTAAAGGCATTGGGAATGGCAATGTAGCAATTATTGGGCACACTGATGATTTGGGAGATGGTGTCGCTGCAACCATTTGCACTGCTTACCACCAGTTCTACCGGCACCCGCGACAAAAGGGCATTACTGGAATAAAACTGTTCGGGCGGCGTTTGAAGAGTACTTTGGTTACCATTCCCAAAATTCCATTTCCAGGCAGTTACCGGGCCGGTGCTTTTGTCGAGAAAGCGGATGGTATCGGTTGGACAGGCAAAAGCCGGGTATTCAAAGGCTGCCTTTACCCTTAAATTGGAAAGGTTAACCACCGCTTTACCCGAGTCGGTACACACCCCGTTTGAAACAGTAAGATCCACATAAACCTCACCCGGAGCAGTATATACCCGTCTGTAAACGGATGTGTTGCCGGTTTGGGTGGTACCGGTTTCCGTCCATCGCCAAAGGTTTATGCCATTGGTACCTGGGTTTGAAAAAGTAATGGTATCGGCTTCGCAACTGCTTTTTACCATTACATCAATCCTTGCCGGTACTGAATCGTAGCCGGTAAATGAAACAGACTCCCCTTCCAGGGTTTCAATATTGCAGGCGTTCATCAGGGTATTCCCATCGGTTCCCTTTTTTATAGAAACCGTATAGGTTCCGCCGAGGGTTAGTGGCCTTCTCAATAGTAATCTGATGACCTTAACCTGGTTATTGGAGCAATTAACCTGGCCAGCACCTGCTATTACCACACCGGCAGGACCAGTTATGGAAAAATCGCTTCCATCGGCGGCAATGCTGTTGCACAAAATGGGGTCGCGCATCACCAGTTCCAGTTCAACAGGTTTACATCCCACTTTTATTATACTGTCGGGGCTGGTAGGGGTTGGCGGCAAAACGTTTACGACCAATGCCTGCCCTTCGGCCAGTGCATTGTCGCAAAAATCAAGCAGGGTATTGCCATCAGATCCTTTTTTACTGCGTATGGCGAAAGTGCCTGCCGGTAGTTGTCCGGCAGTGGTAATCAGGATGGAATCGGTATCGAATCCTCCATTGCAGTTTACACCGGTAGCGGCGCTTATGGGAATGGTTGAACTTACAAATTCCCAGTCGCTGCCATCGGTGGCAATGCTTGCACATTTAACCGGCTTGCTCAGTTTCAGGTAAAACTGCGTACCCGAGCAACCTGCCTTTAACTCCTTCATCATTGGCTTTGCCGTATCGGTGATCATGGCTGTACCTCCCTTAAATTCCAGCTTGTAACCTGCCTGGTTATTGCTGAAATGGCTGATCATCAGCAGGTATTCATGGCCCTTAACCAGGTCGGGCCAGCGGCTGAAATTGGGGGTATTGCCGCCACATTCATGCTGGCCGGTAGCGGTACCATTGGTGCCGGTTACGCCCGGGTTACCACTCCAGTTGGAGGAAACGGTAAGCCCTGAAATGGTAAAAATATCGTTTGGGCTGCGCCCGGTTATGTCAAAAATCTGCCAATCGTAATCGCTTGAGGCATTGTTTGGGGTAATCAGCAAACCCAAAGTACCCGCTTCAAAACAGGTGAACTTGTAATAGTAAGGGTTCCTGTCATCATAGGAGGGGCTGCACACAGGATTGGGAAGTGTTCTGCCACCACATAAATTTACGGAAGACTGGATAAATGTACCGGTGCCGCAAACAGGAAAGGCGGAGGTGGGGTTTTGCCCCGGCGTATTGCAGGGGGTTTGGCTGAACCCGGCTAAAAAAATGACCTGGAAAAGTGTGAGTGTTGATATTAAACGCGAAATCATCATAGGTTGCAAAAGTAATAAACATTGGATTGGGTGAGAAAGCCATCCCGGTTGCCCGAAAATCCGCACGTGTATTTTAACATAGCTGCCACAGTTTAACAAAGAACCCTCCTGATTACTTATACTTTAAACCGGAAAATAAGCCCTGGTTACCTTTAGATAAGGACCACTTTCTGCCTTCCCTACACCCATGTACGTTTGTACTTCAATTAATTGATCACACCAAATACATGGAAATGGGTACCAAAAACATTAAACGAAAGAATTTGCCTTTTTCATATATCAAACTACTTATTCAATTCTTCATTGGTTGCTATGCAATACAATCAACTGCTCAAAATGTGGGCATTGGCACGCAAACGCCTTTTAAAAAATTAAGCGTAAACGGAACCATTGTGGTTGACCATAATAATACAAACAGTGGATCCATGGATTCGGCGGCGTTATGGTTTGGTACAGCAGGTGGCGTTGGTATTGCCAGCAATAAAGTAGGTGAAGGCAATACAAATGACCTCACATTTTTTACAGCCAATCAAAACCGGATGAATATCAGCATGAACGGAAATGTAGGTATTGGTATATACAACATGGGTGCATTTAAATTCCAGGTGAATGGTACTTCAAACTTTATGGATAATATATTTATAAATGGGGTATTGGTTGCAGAAGACGCCAATGTATCGGGAGAACTGATACTGGGAACTGATGCAGTGATTGGTGAAAACTTAAATGTAGGAAGCGATGGTATCATTGGTAACAATTTCCGGGTAAATGGCAGGGCAGGTATTAATGGACCCACTAATGCAAACTATGGCCTCTACGTAAATAACAGCAATAGTTATTTCCAGGGAAATATCACCGCATCTGGTTCTGCAAGTACTTCAGGTTCAATTTCCACATCCTCTAATCTTAGTGCAGGTAATAATCTGACTGTGGGTAACGATGGGATCATTGAAAATAATTTTAGGGTAAATGGCAGGGTGGGCATTAATGGCGCTACCAATGCAGGTTACGGTCTGATGGTAAATAACAGCAACAGCTATTTCCAGGGAAATATTACTGCTACCGGTACCATCAATGCTTCGGGTAACCTTACGGTAAAAGGAAATGGCCATGTCAGGAGCAATGGTCCATCAAACCTGAAAATAGGATTTACAAGCAAGAGTGTAAACATAAACATAGCAAATGGAAGTAATGCATCAGTAATAGCCAATATATCAGAATTTACAGGCGATAATGATGATGTACGCGTTTTTGTATCGCAGGTAGTTAGTGATGCCGGCGGGGTTGTACTGTGGCCGGAGGTAAATATTACGGTAATGAATGTAAATAGTGCGAATGGTACCTGCCTGTTATGGTTGTATAATAACAGCGGGGTAAGCGGTATTTTGAAAGGAACTATTTACCTCACCACCATTTCGAAAGACTGAAATCTATTTTTTTACTTCTTTAATACACACAAATCACTTTTATGAGAATGCATTTATCTTCCATGGCAGCTTTTTACATTTTAATGTTTGGACTAATCTTTCCTCCACTTACCTATTGTCAGAATGTGGGCATAGGTACACCCAATCCCCAAAAATTGCTCAGCGTAAACGGAAGCATTTTATTGGATCAGGGGAACACAAATTTTGGCACACTCGATTCGGCTGGCTTAAAGTTCGGCACACTGGGTGGCATAGGCATCAGCAGTAAGCAAACCGAAGGCCCCCAAAAGTGGAATTTATCATTTTGGACAAATAATCAACAAAGACTGAGTATTATGCACAATGGGAATGTTGGGATAGGAATTACTGAAGCTCAGTACAAACTAACTGTTAATGGCGGTACCTATACTTCCGGGGATAGCTATGTAGCTGGAGATGGAACATTTGCACAATCCGTGGGAATTGGTGGTTTTAATAATACTGCCCATAAGCTGCGCGTAAGCGGTTCATCGCAATTTACAGGCATGGTACATATGAGTGGAAGCCTGGTGGGAATAGATGCAAATTTAAGCAGCTATATGGCTGTAGGCACCTATGCAACCATTGGCACCAATGCAACCATTGGGAATAACCTGAATGTAGGCAATGATGGTATTATTGATGGGAATTTCAGGGTAAATGGCAGGGTGGGTATAAATGGGCCCACACAATCTGAATTTAAATTAATCGTAAATGGTGGCAATAGTTACTTCCAGGGTAATATTGCTTCAAGCGGAAACGGCTCTTTTATAGGCACTGTGAATGCAGCCGGTGATTTAATCATCAAGGGAAAGGGGCATGTGCGAAGTAATGGAACTTCAAACCTGCGTATCGGCTTCGATTCCAAAGGGATTCAGGCTACGGTGGCCGCCGGGGGAGTTATTGATTTGGTGGCCAATATTACCAGTTTTGATGGTGGAAATCAGGATATCCGGGTAAGCATTGCACAGTTTGACCCGGACCCTGCTCCACAGTATGTTAACTGGACCTATTTCGATATGAAAATATATGATGTAGATGCCGCAAATGATCAGTGCAGGATACGAATCTGGAACCGGGCCGCTGTACAACTGACACTAAAAGGCACTTTATATTTGACAACCGTTGCAAAAGATTAATTAAAATGAAATAATGGCTATTGGTAATGACGCAGGAACAAAAAAATGATATCAGGAAATCATGGGCATTCATTCAGCCTGAAATAAAAAAAGCTGGTTTGTTGTTTTACCAGAAACTTTTTGCCCTGGCACCAGCCATACGCAACCTGTTTAAGCAGGATATTACGGAACAGGCCAATAAACTGATGCAGGTACTGGAATATATTGTTCAGCACCTGGATGATATGGAAACGCTTGCGGATGAAATAAAGGCCCTTGGAGTGCGGCACAATAGCTACGGTGCCCAACCGGCCCATTATGAAGCAGTTGGCACCTGCCTGTTGGAAACCCTTGCTGAAATACTTGGGCTCCAATGGACACCCGAAGTAAAAAATGCATGGACTACGGCTTTCTACCAGGTAAAACAAACCATGATTGTGGCACAAACAAAGGCTTAGGCGTTCCATACCAATTAGCCAGACTTATTATTATATTTATCCGGGCGTTTGTAAAAACGAATCATATTTCATTAAAGGAGAACATACTTAAATGGGCCTTTTTATTGGTTGCTTTTTCGGTGGTAATAAATTCCTCCGCTCAGTTGCCGCATTACCCACTCAGCAGGGTTACCGAACAGGAAGGATTGCGCACATCAGACCTGCTGAATATTGCTATTGACAGCAGTGATATTATGTGGCTTGCTACGCAGGCCCATGTGCAGCAGTTTGATGGAAGACAAAAGCTTCACTTTCCATTTGATGAAACAGTGATAAAGGTATATGTTGATAAAAAGAATAGAAAGTGGGTTATAACCCGCAACCATGTGTACCGGATTGCTGCCAATAAAAAATCGCTGGTTAAAGTATTTACCGACAGCAGCCGAACCTCATTGGTTGAAACCATATTTGAACCTGGCGATGGCAATTTGTATATGATCAGGGGAAATACATCGCTTCAGTATGATAGCCTGAAAGATGCCTTTATTTCAAAAAGCCTGTGGAAGTTTACCGTATCCGGTGCTGTACGCTATTTTACCCAAACCAACCAATACCAAATATTGGCTATTGTTGATTCCGTAATTATAGCTGACCTGTCAGGAAACCGAATTGCATCGTGGCTGTTAAGAGGAAAACTGGGTGTAGCGGATGCAGGCAATGGAATGCTTTTTATACCCTGTTCCGATTTTAAAACGCGGATAATGCGCATCAGCGATGGTAGTGTCAGCATAATAAAAGTACCCGAACCAAAAAAAGGCAACCCCGGTGTTGATTTTATACTGTTACATGCTGTACAGTTTGAACCCGACAAACTATTGCTGAGTACCAACAAGGGACTGTTCTTATGGGATAGACAGCTTCGGCAATTCAGCATACCCTCTTTTTACTTTAATGGTGAACCCTTGCGCAACCCCTCATTATCGAGGTACCTGTACAAGTCAGCAGATGGTACGGTATATATATGCCATGCTGATGGCATTTTTTCATGCAATCCCGGGCAAAATGGCATTCAATACCTTAAAAATATTATAGACAACGGCAGCGGCATTACAGAAAGCGATGTCCGGAGTTTTACGGAAGATGAAAAAGGACTGGTTTGGATGGCAACAACACAGGGCATGGCAAGCGTTGATTTTACAACCGGCGATAAAAAAATTTTCCCTCCTTTTACCGGTAATAACCCCATTGAATACCCGTCGTACAGGATGCTGCTGAATGATGGCGACTACCTGTGGATTGGAACCGCCGGCAACGGGGTTTGGGCATTGCACAAACCCTCAGGCCGCTATGTTCGGCCATTGCCTGATGTCGGTGTTCAGGATAAAAAGGAATTACAGGCCATTTTTGAAACCACTTATACCTGGAAGCTGGTAAAGTTGCAAAACGGGAAACTGCTTGTGGCAGGTGGCGGACGTAGTTTTTTACTTGACCCGGATAAAATGACCTATACCCGGATAGAAAAAGCATGGGCCGGGCAAAGCGCAAGATCAGCCATTCAGGATAGTGCAGGCAATACCTGGTTTGGCAGTTCAAGGGGACTTTGGTGGCTCGACCCTTATTTAAACCCGATTGGTTACCTGAAAGATTCTTTCCCTGACGAAAGGGTAGCAGCCCTGTGCGAATGGCGCCGGAACCATATCCTTGCCGGAACCAAAGGCTTATATGAAATTGTGGTAAATAATGGCAAAGCTTTTGCTTTTAAAAGGATAGAAGCCATTCCGCAGGAAAGATTTGTGTACTGTATGGTTCAGGACAAAAAAGGGATGGTTTGGCTTGGTACAGATGATGGCATTTATCATTACGATCCGTATAATAAAAAGGCCACGAGGTTCGGACAGGAGGATTTTATTCAACCACAGGCTTTTAACAGCAATGGCGCATTTGTAACCTCCGGCGGGCTGATTTTGATGGGTGGCAGAGCGGGTCTCAACTATTTTTTGCCTGAAAAAATAAACAAAAGAAATACCCTGCTCCTTCCTTTTATTTTATCATTCAGGTTTGGCGCCAATGACTCTGCCTGGACCCAACCGGCCGGGTTCCGTATTCCGTACAGCATAAGAGAAATTGACTTTTCCATCAGTGCACCTCAGTACCGAAATCCCTTTGGAATCCGGTACAGGTACCGGCTTCCTGCAAAAGATACCAACTGGATAGATAACGGGAACAATAACCGGGTGCGGATCCACAACCTGGCACCGGGCAATTATACACTGCAGGTGGCAGCAGCAGAGGAAGGATACACCTGGTATAGCAGCAACCAAATGTTATCATTTTCCATCGCAAAACCGTGGTGGCAAACAATAGGTTTCAGGCTGTCTGCAATTGCATTGATTGTGGCAATTGTTCTGGCCATATTAAAAATGCGCAGGCGAAAAAGGGAAGCGGCGGAAATACAGAAAATGCTCCAATACTTTGCACTTTCCGGCAATGGAAGTGGCAAAACCATTGATATACTCTGGGATATAGCCCGTAATTGTATTGCCCGGCTTGGGTTTGAAGACTGTGTGATTTACCTTTTAAATACTGACCGGAATGTATTGGTTCAAAAAGCAGCTTACGGCGAAAAGAGCCCCCGTGAATTTGAAATTGTTGATCCTATTGAAATAAAAATGGGTGACGGTATTACCGGCTATGCGGCACTGCATGCAGTATCGGTCAGGGTGGGCGATACCACAAAGGATGCAAGATATATTACGGATGATGAGAAAAGATTGTCTGAATTAGCCGTACCCATATTATATGAAGGTAGAGTAATCGGGGTAATTGATTCGGAACACCGCAACCGCCATTTTTTTACCCAAACGCATCAGCAAACCCTTGAACAGATTGCGGCATTATGTTCCACAAAAATTGCCAACGGGCTTTCCCGCGAAGCCATGCTGGAAGCCGAACAAAAACTGGAACTGCTCCACAACCGTTTTACCGAAGCACAGTTTACCAACCTTCGGCTGCAAATGAACCCGCATTTTCTTTTCAATACACTCACCTCCATTCAGTATCTTGTTGTTTCGGGGCAAACAAGCAATGCCACAAGGTACCTGAATATTTTTTCTA
>ERZ795056.1496-NODE-1496-length-27490-cov-5.667359_pt1 | contig 27490 bp, 26 predicted proteins | sample MGYA00375140_ERZ795056 | MGnify/ENA primary metagenome ERZ795056 (study PRJEB30185, sample SAMN05720227) | activated sludge metagenome | isolation source: Anaerobic digester | place: USA | collected 2015-03-09 ... | reverse complement strand
AAAGCCAACAAATCATTACCACCAATCCGTATAGCCAAAATACGATCTTTCACGCTTGGTCGCTCTAAACACTCGCGAAACAATTGCATTTCAGTGGCACTAAAGACCTCAATAGTCTCCAGAGTTGGCATCAACATATGTTTTGTATTGCAAATCTGTTGAAAATAATCGTCAAAATTGAATCTTGTTGCTTTTGGTAAAACAAATCCATCTAGTTTTTCTGAGCCTGGCATTTCTAGAACACGTTGCATTACATAGGGATTACGCACCCGTACAAAACGTGCCAATGAACTACAGTCTGGCATTTTCTGAAGCGCCAAGCCTAAATTAAATAATGCATAGCTAAGCTCACTCTCGGCAACAGAGTCTTCTGTACAAAATATAACTGAGCGCAAATGGCATAGTAATTCACCATTAGCTATTTGTTGTAAATCTTTATGTGTTGCAGGCACATAAAGCGATGCGCCTAGTGAACTTACACTAACCATCTAAATTACTCCTAATAAGAGATACTGCTTGGTAAGGTAAGCTGGAATCAACAATAAATGGAACAAGTTTCTCTTTAGCCAACACTTTTAAATGTTGCACATCTAAAGCATTGGTATCTCTTAAAATCAGCATCTTCGGTACTCTACGCAACAGAACACGTGTCGCTTCACCAATACCTGGCTTTATATAGTTAACGTCAGAAACACCATAGTCCATCATCGTCTTATTGAGAAATTCAATAGAAATTCTCTCCATTTTCTCCCTATCAATTGGTTCTCTTTTTTGAAGACCACACGTTTTGAATATATTCATAGCATCTTCAATTAAGTTATCAACAAACTCAATGGAAATGTCATGCGATTTAAATTCTTCGTAATATACACAGCCATGAAAGTCGCCAGGGCCAATTGAACTGTTAAGTAGCGAACGACTTACCAAGCCGGAGACAGTGGCATTCAAGATACTCGATGGAATTAAATAATCTATTGAGGATGCTGCATAAGCAGCTGATCCAGCAAGATCAGACAATACATATAAACCAGCATCAATCTCTATATTTCTTTGAAGATTGAAATTACTTATGGCTTTTTTAAGCACTTGGGAAATCACGCCTTTTCCAGTCCAGCCATCAATAAACACAATAGACTCAGGCGAGTGTCCTTTATCTAGAATATAGTTTAGGGCGGCTTCATCTACTCCTCGATCTCGAATAATAGAAATTGAATAATGGCTCACTTCCCGCCCCATTGCTTTTTGCAATAAGTGTTTAAGAATTACACCAACAGGAGTGCCTGCACGAACCAAAGATACAAGTGTTATGGAGTTATTGCGCTTAGATGCTATCAACGTTGCCAACGACAAACAATCCTGCGCCATTTGCTTACGATTCGCCGAAAATGCATTATTAAAGACTTTCTGATATATCGGTGATGGTAATGATTCTGGCGACAACATTTCACTGTAGTGGCGAATGCCCGTCTGAATAAGTTCTTCTTTAGCGGCAATATCGATAAAAGGCTGCTGCGGCAAAGGTTTTAGCAAGAACTGAACATCGTCATGGCGGTAACTTCCACTAAAACTCATACAGTAGTCACAATATGCGATAAAAGTTGTGTCCCTTTTGGGATAATTGCATAGTCGCATTCGGCCATAAATCGAGCATCTGACTTACTGTCACCCATACCAAACGTCATAATGTCACCGAATTCGCATTCCAGCCTCTTTTGTAAGTAAGTAACAGCACGAGCCTTGTTTAGAGTCTTAGGTAACACTGCAAGATTATTCCCATTGCGGTGAATAAAATACTCTTTTCCATCAGTAAGAATCCAAGGTTGAACAATATCTCGCTCCAACTGCTCTAGATTCTCACAAACTTTATTGGGGTCTTTGACTACAATATAAAAAGATATAGAAAAATCCTCGATCAAACGTGCTCGACCTTTAAACCCTCTCAGTTCCGAATACTCATCAATCAGCTTTATTAGACCTATTAATCCATATTGAGCCCGATTCATATCCTCCCGCATGATTTCAAGCCAAATATTATCTACAACTCCATTCGGCTCTAAAATGACCCCGCCATAATTAATAATTGCATAACTTTTAAATGGTAAGTTAACACGGCTTAGCGCATCTCGATTTCGAGCAGTTGTGGGAATCAGAGTCATTTCACCGTCCATTAATTCAAAGAAAGAACGCTGTTGTTTAGTCATAAAAGAACAAGCTGATCCATCTTTTAAATAGGCAGCAGGCTGTAAATCCTCATTCGACAAACATTTCCCCATCGTTTGAAACAGGGTGTCATCAAGATCAATAAATAGAAATTTCTTCAACTTGATTCTCAGAAATAAAATGTAATAAACGGCCACCTAATAAGTTAGCAAGATGGTACAAAGTTTGATTTGGAGGAGTTTCATGGCAAATAAAAATATGTTTATATTCACCTAACTCTACGTTATAAAGAAAATTTGCAACACCTTCTCCATAGTTATCATCAAAACTTAACGCGCTGGTCACTGCACCCCAATGCAATATAGGGGAGCGTGTCGTTGATTGCACAACCACATCAACTCCATGATTTTCAAGTGCCAGACCCAGCAAAAATGGTATATGCATAAACTCACCTGTGCCCAGAACGAGCGTTCGCTCACCCACACCAATTGAATTTACTAAACGTTGAGCCAAGTCAGTTTGGTTATTCAAAGCATCACCTACACCAACTCTTCCAAACATTAAACTTGCACCTCGATCTACATTTTCTTCAAACACCTGCGCAGCATCTGAATCAACATGGAAGTTACTCGCGGTAAATTTATACTCACCACTAAGTGAACTTCCAGTTGTTACATTAAGACCAAATCTTTCGGATAAATTATCATTATTTGCACTACCCATAAAATTTGTAATCGTAGCCAAATGAACATGTTCAATGCTTGAATTTAGTGCACGACATGCAGTGGTTAGATTCAAAAAAGTGTTACCTGTACTCGCTTCATCATCAATAAGCACAAGTGATCGTGCCAAAAGTAAAGTTTCTTGCAACTCGCTATCTTTTGGTAAATGTAAAAATTGTCTTGGAGCGTGACTATGAGCCTCTTCAAATTCAATAATCGGTAAATCGCTTACGTGATATCGTGTTGTATGTAGAAACATCACCTCAATATCTGGATTAGCGGCCTTAAAAAACTCAAAAACACCTTGCCCCAAACCAATACCAGTCTCAGCCATAGCGATAAAAACAATTGGGGCAGGCAAGTCTTCTGGAATCTGGAAAACCAAATTTGCATGAATATTTTGCATGAATTTTGGAGTTACTGGCCAATGCTTTCCCAAAACCTTACTCAAAAATAGAAACCCACGCTTGGAGTTAGCTCTCGCAGCAAAACCAATCAAATCATCTAGTGGGAAAGATGTCGACTCAACTTTGACCTCGATAAAGCCAGTTGGTAACTCTACTGTTCGGATAGGATTGATATTAGTCATGGATTGCTTGTCAACCACACTCAATTTAACTCCACTGCCTGAGGAAATTCAGCTACTCGGCACCCTGAACTAATTTCTGGGATTTGGATACCATCAAAACCTCGATCGAAACCAACCAATGCCAAATATGGTAGATTTGGTCCTGATAAACATGCCATTCCAATCCCGCCCGACATTCTAGGATTGATTTCTAATAGTGACAGGCCATTTCGGCCTTCTCTAAATTGAATATTAAATATGCCGTTCAACCTATAAGTTGCAGTCAGTTGCTTTGTGCTTTCTATAATATCATCACGCAATTCTATTACTTGCCCCTGTCCAGCTAAATTAGACTTTCTACGTGGAATTGCACAAATAAGTCGACCATTATCACCAACACAGTCAACACTATATTCGTGCCCATCAAGATACTCCATTAGCAACATTGTCCGAAAGTTACCCATACTTGCTAAGCCGCGCTGTAAATCTTCCAAGCCTATAGCATACAGGACACCTTCCATTAATAGTTGCGCACTGCTACGCAGCTCATCTATAACACTAAAACCTAACCCATAAACCGAAATAGATGGCTTTAAACACAACCTATCATGCTCCTTGCGTAGCTCCTTATAAGCAGTATCAAACTGCTCTGTGGTCTCCACAACTCGGAATGCGGCAGGTGGTGCTAACTTTAAGTCGACAGATTGATAAAAACTGGCTTTATCGTGCAACAAATTCAAAACTTCCTGACTGGCAACACTCAAAACTCGCACGCCATGTTCAGCAAATACATCTCGAGCAGCGCTAACTAAACTTGCCTCTTTTCCTGGAACAAAGATATCAATTCTATTTTCAATACAAAAAGTAATACACCAATCAAGATACTCATGCCCAAGCAATCCACTTGGCTCAATTGCAGATTCATGGGCCTCAAGAAATGCTGCCGCATAGGGATTAGTGCTAGTACATACTATTTGATAGTCACAAACAACATCCGCCTCGCGAATAAGGCGGATTGCTGAAGTCACTGATGAAAATGTTTTGTTAAACCAAACTCTTTGCATAAAGTAAATTACAGGTGTGGAGTGATTTGCGGCATAAGATCATCAAACGTTCTTCCATTACCAATTTCACCAATAGCATGCATCTTCCATTCACCTCCATGGCGATAAATCTTTGCCATAATCTGAGCGTTATGAGAGCCTAATGTTGTTAGATTAAATCGTGCAACTTCACTGTTGTTGCTGGCATTAACGATGCGACATGTAGCATTTTCTACTTGTGAGAAATTTTGCCCAGTAAAACTATTAACTGTGAATACCAAGCTTTTTACGCTGGATGGCACTTTCGTTAAATCTACAATAATTTGCTCATCATCACCGTCGCCCTCACCTGTACGATTATCACCTGTGTGAACAACTGATCCATCCTTAGACTTTAACTGCCTGAACCATACTGCGTCGACAGGATTACCTTGTTCATCAAACATAATACAAGATGCATCAAGATCAATTTCTTGAGAACCACCGCCAAAACCAAAAAAGCCTTTAGACTTAACTGCATCCCAGCCAAGCCCCATAATAACTTTAGTCAATGTACCACCAGCCTCCTTTTCAAGAGAAATTTTTTGACCTTTTTGTAAATTAACTGCCATTTTGCACTCCTAAAGTAATATATAAAAAACTGCAATCGACCAACGTTCGGTTTTGCAAAGGTAAAATCAACATAAAACTGACCTGCTCCCCACTTGCCATACCAAACCAATTGGAGCGACTTATCCTTATTGCATATCCATGCTGACTAAGCTACCACTTATCCGATCAATGAGCCTATAAATGCTCCACCACCGCCTATAATCGAAAAAGCTAGAGCCTTCCTTGATGAAACAAAATTCCGCCCCTTTTGCAGTGATGAGGTCAGAGTTATCTTGTTCCACTGAATACTTTTGATATGATTGTTATAGAAACTGATAATCTTTTTTAAATAAGGCTCACAAGTACTCTTGAGATGACTGTTGTAAAAACTGATGACCTTATTCACATAAGGCTGGCAAATATTCTTGAGATTACTGATCAAAGTTCGTTCCTCTTTGTCGTGAAGATTCTAGGCAAAGTGACAATAGATTTTTTATTATAGGGTCATTGGATGACATGACGTTTGCCTTGTTAATTGTTTTTGTTGATGATGTAGACTTATTTTAAGTTTATTGTCATATTATTATAAATTGTTAATTGCTCGACTAAGAACAGTACCAACGATATCCGTATTAAGTTTATTAACAAACTGAAAAATTCTAGGAACACCTTTCCCATCGGTAATATTCAATCCATCTGAATACATATCTAAATTCAAGACTGAATCTAATTTGATATTGAATGATTTTTTGTCTCCGCTAAAAACCACTCTCCGATCTGTTATCACAAGCTTTCCAGTGGATGTTGGCACTACAGCTGTCTCTGAAACAAGATTGCCTTTTGATGCGCCAACACGATAGGTAACACCTTTCATCAACCTAAAACTAACTCCTTGCGACCCGCCAACGTATCCTCGCTTAACGACTTTTTCCTCAAGATAGTTTGCAGCTTCCTCCCAGTGTGCAATCTCTCCCTTCTGTAGAATCAACCCTGTTGGATTAATGCTAGGCAACGTGCCAGTTTGAATCCGGTTAATTCTCTGAATACGTGATATTGAAGATTTTATTACGCTAATTTCATTATCTTGGATCATCAGAAGTTTCTGAATACGTATTAATTGATCCATCTCGATATCTGAAACTACTCCATCAGCCATAATAATATTTGCAGCTTTCTCATAAGCTTTAACGCCGAGACCTTTGATGTCGTCTTTGTTAAGTCCAAACGCTTGATACTTTGAACCAATAGTTTTAATTTCAGCGTCAGTTAGTTGACCATCCGCAACAGCCTGAAGCACAAGGTCGTGAAACTCTTTCTTATTAGCCGAATTTTGTTGAATAGACTTTATCTTATTCGTGATTGCGTCAAATATTCCCATAAGTTAAGAGCCTATATCGCTTGGTATTGCGGGAAAAAGTGAATGATTGTTTGAATAAGAGCAATGGAATATCCTGCCGCAATTAAATCATCAAACATCACGCCATTGCCATTATCCATTTTTTCATCAATCAAATTGATGGGCCATGGCTTCACAATGTCGAATAATCTAAATGCCAGGAAAGCACCAACATATCCATAAATATTCTGTGGTGAGAAACACAGCACCAATGCCATTGCTACAATTTCATCCCAGACGATACCTGAGTGATCGGACACTCCAATGGCCTTGCCAGCAACATCACATAGCCATATTCCAAGCAGATATAGTGCTGTCAAAGCGATCAATACTATATTAAACGGTAGATAACCAATTAACAGAAAATAAAGTGGGTATCCGACAAGCGTGCCAACTGTTCCGGGCGCCTTTGGACTTAATCCTGCACCAAAACCAAATGCCAAAAAATTTACAGGATTGGATAAAATAAATCGCCAAGTAGGAGTAATCACTATTTGCTGTCCACAAGTTGAACCACAGCTAAACGGCCACCATCCTGTTTTGAAAACAACAGTTGTTTTCCTTCTGAAAGTTCGACCTTACCGCCTATTGGAATTACTTTTTTATCGTTAGGATCGGTTATGTCTATCAATTCGCTCATTCGCTCATTAACGAGATACCAGACATCTTTATGTAATACAAAATAGCCTTCTCGTTTTTTTTGCTCATCAGTAACGCGCTCATTCGGAACGACGTTACGATTAGTATGCCACTGCCATAATGACTGGTTTGTATACACCATGAGCCTATGATTCTCTGGTCGAAACTGCCCTTCCTTCCGAGATGAATAAAGATTCAGTACTGGCAACTTGCCTTTATATACAGTTTCGCAAAATGGGCATTTTGGTTTTTTTGAGTTATCAAATACATACCACTTCTGATCACAACTAGCATTCTGACAAGGTTGGACTAGATCAATTGTTTTAACTAGTGCAAACTCCCACTCATCGGCTGTTGGACGTTTACTGGGGTCTTGGAGACCATCAATAAAAGCCCGCTGGAACAGAGGCACTAGATATGGGCCTGTAACTGAGTAAGGTATTTTTGCTGTATCCTTCCAAGGAAGCTCCGTTGGCTTAACATTTGCAACTTTAATTCTATTGCTGTTATCTGTTGGATGTTCAACAAAAAGGGACTTTGCCCCCATCGATAATTCTTCATCCTTCTGAGGATCCATATCGTGTACTTTATCGCCACGTAATGGATGCCGATAAAGCAAATACATGTAGATTAAAACAGCCAATGCATGACGATCTGTATAAATACTTGGCAGTTTTCTATTCGGGTCATCTTTTTTGAGATGATTAGTCATAATAACTTCAGGTGCGATGAAGTCAGGCGTCCCTACAACGTCAGGAGGATATTTTCCTGGCACAACTAAGCCATCAATATCGATAATGCAAGAAGCTCCTGTAACAGGATTAACTAACACGTTTTTATAAGACAAGTCTGAGTGAGCTAATCCTGCGGCATGAAGTCGCCTTACAGCTCTACTTAATAGGATACCTATTCTAAGGTAGTTTTGCCAGTCACCACGTTCTCTTGGATCAAGAAAACGGTTTTGGTTACTAGCACTCGCAAACCACTTACCCTCTTTGTCTTTCCCCTTAATACCTAGAAAGTCATTATTCTTAGACCCATACTCAAAAAAGAACTGTTTGTTATACGTAGGAGCAACCACACCAAGTCGTCCGTCGTGTTCCAGCATGTCGGTAGGCCAGCAAAGCAAATTTTTCCAATAATCGCCACCTACATTATTAAAAATACTCTGTTTGCTCTTTCCAGTAATCATTTCCAAACGATCTTTAGCTTGATTGTCTTGCTTATCCCTAAAAAATGCGACTACATAACTTTTGTCTGGACTGAAATAAACATCTTTCATCCCTCCAGCACCAATTATTTCATCAACGAATTCAATCGGACGGCCTTCAGAAGTTTGGGTCTTGATAACTTTTGCTTTTGCCATAATATCTACTTAGAAAGTATTGCAATGGTGCGATCGTCATGATTGCCTGGTGACCAAAATTCTAGCCACTCAAGCAATTTGTCTGATGCATGATCTTTATTGGCTAACAACGGTTCAAGCTCATTCCATAAATCATCCCACTTTTGAAGGTTTGCAAGATTATTGTCGGTCTCAAACTTTGGATCTGTGACACCATCTGTCATTAGTACAAGTCCAGTAAACTCATCTGTTACGGCAAATCGTAATCTTTTCATTAGTTCTTCAGGGGTTACAACCTGCTTGTCCAGAAATCTTGTCTGTCCAGCAAACTCGCCGCTATCAACGTCACCAAGTAGCTGAAGATGCTTACCTTTCTCGTAGACCCCAACACCTCCATCACCGACCCAATAAGCTGCAAAAAAATGTCCAATTGGTAGCCTTATGTGTCCAGCAAGCAACAGGGTCGTCGAGTAGTCTTTAGGAGGCGCATTCATCGAAAACGCTTCCTCTTCAATAGCCTTAACTGCAGCAAAAGCTGCTCTACCAAACGTTTCATATAGTGCTGATTTCACACCATGCTGACTACCTGACTGATTGGCGAACCAAGTCGTTGCCTCTTGCTCTATCTTAGAGCTCTGTGTAGAGAGTGCCGTTAAAAGAAACTGAACAGATTTATTTACGGCAATCGCAGAACCTTTACGTGAGCTTTTTGCACTGCCTGCGCCATCGGCTACAACGAGAATATCCCACCCATGCTCTGTCGCCAAAAGGAAGTCATCATCGCGAAATGTACCGCCATGTTCGTGGGATCGGCCACGACGACTTGCAGCGGCCATAATGTAATTATCTTTTGTTTTTATTGAATGATTATCTAGATGTTTCTTAAAGTATGGAAGTGAGGGGTCTGGTTCTTTTTTAAGCCATAGAGATTTAGGGTCAGGGTTAATGAAAAGATTAAATTCGCCTTGGAGTAAAGGATTCTCAGGTTTTGCATCTTGAAATTGATAACGAACAAAGACTTTTTTCTCGCCATCAATTAGAGGTGACCCTGAAACCTTTCTAAAATCATGTTCGAGTGCAGAAAGCCCAAGTCCTTCAGGAAATACAACCTCATTAATTACAACCTTTTTGTTTTCAGTCTCACCTTGAATTTGTAGCTCAGCAAAATAAGGCTCACTAACTTTGGCATTCTTTAAGCTAAAAGATATTTTTGGATTCGGTACAACCGGTGTGGGTGCATTTGTAGGTATCGCCCCTGATGCTATGGGGGTATTTTCACTTTCAGATGATATTGAATCCATTTTATTTTTACCATTTTCGTAGTCAGATATTTTTAGAGAGCTGCCAAGAGACGTGTTGATAGTTCGCTTGTTAGCAGGCTTGCCACAATGCTCATTCCATATTTTTAAAACTTTAGACAAATACTCATAGGTTGCACTTAACACTTCCTCTTTCTTAGAAAAATCTTTAACATCCCTGTCCGTTGTTTGATCTCGAAATTTACGCATGGCTCCTTCTCTAGGATCAAAGATATCTTCAACTAACCCTCTTAGTAGAACCTCTTGTTCAACAGGACGCTTCATAGCAACTATCCCCGAGCTCGGTTAACATCAAAACCTTCACTACCAGCAGCTCCAAAGCTGAACTCCACTTCCTTTTCACACCATGGGCACACAGCGATACCTGGCCCATTAACGCACAGAATTCCGCCACAATCGCACATTGCAAAAGCTGAAGCATTTCCACAATGAGGGCAACCGGGTGTTCCTAATAACTCACTGGTATTCACCTTCAGTTGACCACTCGCACCATCAGACCACTCAAAGTATTCTTCTCCAACAGGATAGCAACCTGAAACCATGTAATGCGTCGCATCCATAGCAAAGTCTTGATGTTTAACTTTCTGAGTATTCCGCTCATACTTCATCAAATATGGTAAACGTGTCCGCTGGCAACGCCCTGTAAGAATGACATAGTCTGGATCGGCTGGTCGTAAATCCTTCGAATCTTTAATTAAGGAAAGTACTGCTTCATCAATTTTTGCAAGATTTGCATTATCGGTAGAAGTGTCACTTACACTTTTGCTTTGACTCTTAACTGAATCTGTTACCCATGCAATGAACTTTTTAAAATCTTCATCGCGAGTGTTTTCTAGAATCATTGCATATTCGGTAAGTTGCTTAAGAACGCCAATGTCCGCAAATTTTCCAAGCGCAATCGCAACTAAAGTTGCCCTATTTGCATACTCTAACTTCCACTTTGAAATCGCACTACTGACTGAGTCTGTTGGTTTTCCGTCCGTTATAAGGTAAATAATAGGCTTCCAATCACCTTTGGTGTCTAATGTTGTCTTAACAACAGTTTTATCAATTTCAGCCATTAGATGAAAGAGCGCACCTCCAAGCGAGGTTCCACCGCCTATAGGCATTTTCGGAGGATAGAATGAAGCCACCTCAATAAGCTGAACAATCGTTCGCGCTTTGCCAGCAAAAGCGATCACGCTGACATATACAGTTTCTAAAGCATGTGGGTCTTGGCGTAAGGTTCGAATAATGCTATTCAGTCCTTCATCCAGCTTTTTCACATTTTCGCCGACCATTGACTCAGAAACGTCAAGCACAAAAAAGACTGGTAAACGGCGCATACTTTTGACTCCTTAAAATTGACTATGTGATATTCCAGAAGTGTGAAGATTGCCATTCACCTGCTGGAATAGTTCGATGGTATAGCCACTGACTTGATATCCATCATCATAAAAATTAAAACTTGTATCTGCCTTGCTATAACTTTTACTGGGGCCAAAAAGAAAACTCTCGCCATACCGGTTTTGTCCAGATGCATACTTCAACTCATAATTTCCTAACGGAACCTGTAACTCTACTGACTCACCAGCTCTAACAAAGTAGACACCAACAACTCTGCTACTACTTATTTCTACTATTTTGATATAAAAATGTGTCCCATCATTCCTAGTGCGTATAGTGAATGGTGCGACCCCATCTAAATAATCATATGCAATAACGCCGGAATTTGGGATTGGTTGCTGAGGCTCATCAAATTTTGAAGTATTAGTTTCTACAGATGGCTCAATAGAGGAGTTAGAACTGGGTTTAGTGTTAACAAATGAATAACCCATAAAGACAAATACACCCAATAAGATTAAATTTCTAAATGCGCTCATTGAGTTATGCCATCATTTAAGAACTTAGATTACAACTTGTACTTCGACTGGAGGGGGAGGTAAGTTCGTTGGCTCAGTAACACCTGCGCTACTACTTCCGGCTGCAACACTAGCAGAGACCCACTTGAAAAATTGTGAGAATGTTGCAGAGTCCGTTGTATCCAAATGCACCACAGTGTCAGTCAGCTCTTTTAGAACTTCTATTTTTGCTTTAGGGCCTGCCGCACAAGCCACAATATTGCCAAAATTACGTTTTTTTAATTCTGGAATCATGTCACGGAAAGTCTGGAGATCTGATGGGCTACCATCAGTCATAATAAATAACAGCGGCCGCCAATCTCCCTTCTGATTAGGGGTACTTTTAATAATTTCCTGATCAGATCGTTGAATCAAGAGCTCAAGTGCCGCCCCCAAAAAAGTAGGTCCTGAATTTGGCACTTGAATTTCAGGAATCTGAACTTCATCAAGTGGCGTTAGTGGAAAAATCTCTTTAGCATCTATATCAAATGTAATCAATCCTAAGTACACCGACTCAAGAGCATAAGGATCTTGCCGAAGCGCATTCACCATACTATGAAGCCCAACATTAACTGACTGAATAGGCTCACCTTTCATAGACCCAGATGTGTCTAGTAATAAGTAAACGGGGAGTCTTCTTTCGCTCATATTTTTAAATTCACTTATTATGTAATTAAATGTACTCCGTCCTCAAAAATACTACTTAGACAAATTAACCTTATAGCCAGCTTGATTCTTAGGATGATTCGCATTTCTAAAAACTGACCTATCATTCTTCAATGATATAACCTCAAAGAATGGACGGAACCTTTCTTCACTAACATCAAATGCCTTTAAAAATTTATTAAATAATTCTTGCTCCTGCCTTGCTGCTGTTCCATCAGATAACAGTGAATCGCAAATATTTGCCAGAATACACATCCTCTGTGCATCAGATAGAATCGGTGTAGCTTCTGTAAAGAATTGTTCTGTATTTTTTGATTTCCAATACTTTATGGCTTTATCAAGCATCGCTTGATTGTTTCCTCCAACACCAATAGCTCCATTACTGTCGGCTCCTCCAATTACAGCTAGTAGCTGGCCAATTTCCTCATTTGCAATTTCGCCATCTGCACCAATCATATAAAGCATAGATATAGTGAGAGCTAAAGGCGGTGTCATTTCTTGACCGGAGTCACCCTTAAACATATCAAACAAACCCATATTTATTCCTTAAATATTTATCCCAAAATGACTCAACAAGTTCTCAAGGCCACCAGAGAATCCTTGCCCAACAGCCTTAAACTTCCATTCCTCGTTGTGCTTATATATCTCGCCAAAGACTACAGATGTTTCAATGCTAAAATCTTCAGACAAATCGAAACGTGCTAACTCTTCATTGCTACTAGCGTCAATAACTCTAATAAATGCATTTTGAACCATTCCAAAGTTCTGTCGCCTCGACACAGCCTCATGAATAGATACACAAACTGCTACTTTCTTAACATCTGATTGGATTTTTGATAAATCTACTTCAACCTGTTCATCATCTCCATCTCCATCACCAGTACGGTTATCGCCCATGTGCTTCACAGCACCACATTGAGAAGTTGCGTTGTTATAAAAAATGAAATCATCATCACGACGAACTTTTCCATTTTCACTTAATACAAATGCAGATGCATCTAAATCAAAATCATCCCCAGCCGTCGCTCGATCATCCCACCCTAACCCAACAATGATTTTTTTTAAACCAGGATTACTAGATGTAAGAGATGTATTCCCACCTTTTTGAAGATTAACAGCCATAATTTCCCTTATATAGTTAGATGTATTTTTTCAAAGAGTAGACAAAACTGTCTTCTTCATGCGGCGTACCAATAGCAGTAAATTTCCAGCTTCCACCATCTTCCCGTGCAAGCTCGGCAAATGTTATTGAGCAATGATTAGCATAACTTGAATCTCCAGACAAATCAAAGCGCGTCATCTCCGATCCTCTTGCATCTACAGCTCTGATAAAAGCATTCTGGACCTTGCTGAAGTCCTGATTGTTACTTTTGCCCTTGTAAATCTGGACAACAAAGACAACTTTTGTGTATTTGTCAGACAGAGAATTTAAGTTTACAATTATTTGCTCATCATCACCACTGCCAGCACCATCGCGGTTATCTCCTGTCAGCCAAATCTGCCCAGAGAAATGCTTTAGATTGTTGAAATATACAACATCACCATTTTTCAATGATGGATGTCCATTCTCTATAGGGCCAAGATCATTAACTTTACCGTTCTCATTTAGCAGGAATGCAACGACGTCCAAATCATATTCTTTTGGTTTTTTTGATAAAAAACCAAGAAGCCCACCACCAGTTTTTTCTTCATTAACATCCCATCCAAGACCAATCGTAACTTTAGATAAGTCATACTCGTTCTTTTTAAGACTAACTCCCTGACCTTTTTTCAAACTAACAGCCATTGTTTTGCCCTCGCTAAACGACTACATTTACTTCTGGTGGAGGTGGCGGAAGATCATCGAGACCAACTACTTCTTTTTGTCCAGAGTCAACTTTCTGACTACCAGTAGAAACTGAGGCAGAAACCCATTTAAAGAAGGCTTTTATTGTTGCAGAATCGGCTGTATCAAGCTGCACAACGACCTCCGTGATACTCTTAAGTATATTCGTGTTAGCGTTAGGGCCTGCGGCACAAGCGATGATTACGCCAGTCTTAATCTTCTTAAGCGCGTTAAGTCCTTTTTGCCAATCATCCGTTGGCTCTCCATCAGTCATTATGAAAATAAGTGGCTTCCAGTCGCCCTTTACTTCAGCGGTACTTGTTGTAACTTCACTGCTGATCCTTTGCGCAAGAAGCTCTAAGCCTGCACCCAGTGCAGTTGTTCCAGTTGCAACTAGGTTTGGCAGCTGAAATGTCGCTAATTCAGTTAAAGGACACACTTGTGTAGCTACGCTATCAAAAGTAATGATACTTAAAAATGCTGTCTCTAACGCATAAGGATCTTGACGAAGAGTTGACACAAGCACTTGCATGCCGTTTTTTACGGCCTCTATCGGTTCTCCAGACATAGAACCTGATGTATCTAACAATAGATATACTGGTAAGCGACGCATTTATTACCCCTTATAATTTATTTAAGCTACTTGCACACCAAAATTGCTACACATTACGTCTAACCCACCAGCAAAACCCTGACCGACGGCCTTAAACTTCCACTCGCCATTATGGCGATATACTTCACCAAAAATCATAGCCGTCTCAGTGCTATAATCTTCAGATAAGTCGAAACGAGCTATCTCAAGATCATTGTCTACATTGACAATTCGCATATATGCATCCGCCACTTGGCCGAAGTTTTGCTTTCTCAATACAGCGTCGTGAATAGTCACAGTAATTGCTAGTCGCTGAATGTCAGCAGGCACCTTATCAAGATTCACCATTACGGCTTCATCATCCCCATCTCCAGCACCAGTTCTGTTGTCCCCCATGTGCTGAATAGATTTACATTTTGACACCAAGTTGTTGTAGAAGATAAAATCTTCATCGCTACGAACCTTTCCATGTTCATTCAGAATGAACACGCTCGCGTCTAAGTCAAAATCTTCACCATCACTTGAGCGAGCATCCCACCCCAACCCAAGTAGAATATTTTTAAGTTCTGGTGACGTTCTGGAAAGAGATACATTTCCACCTTTTACTAAAGATACAGCCATAGTTCAGACCCCTAATTTACAATATCTTGACGCTTTCGTTTGTAATGCAACTCTTTGCCCTCATCAAATAAAAAGCTCAAAAACACGACTTATTGCCATGCTTTCCTCACAATATTTTTTGAAATTACGCAGTAAGGAATTGACGCTTATGCTTGATTGAAGACCATAAAGAGGCCAAAATAAAAGCAACTCCTACAAGACCGGTAAAAATTTCCGGAATATGGTATGTCATACTCGCAAACATTATGAGTGCCAAAACACCAATTGCATAATGAGCACCATGCTCAAGGTATACAAATTCCTCAAGTGTGCCTTGGCGAACTAAATAAACCGTCATTGAACGTACAAACATGGCGCCGATAGCCAATCCAAGCATAATAATAACGACATCGTTCGTAATGGCAAAAGCACCAATCACACCATCAAATGAAAATGAAGCATCTAATACTTCTAAATAAAGAAAACCACCGATACCGCCGCTTTTCACAACATTGCCTATATTGACATTCGTGGTTTCTTCTTTTTCCAACATTCCACTAATAAAATCGACTCCTACATATGTAATGATGCCCCAAACCCCAGCCATAAGCACAACGAACTGCTTTGCGGGTTCAACCAGTCCAACACTAGTAACTACAACGCCAAGCGCGATTAGCACCGGAACCGAGCCAATTCGACCAAATGAAGACAATTTCTCTTCAACGTGGCCTAGCCAGTGCAGTTCCTTTTCCTCATCTAAAAGGAAATTCAAAAACACAAGAAGTAAAAAAACACCACCAAATGCCGCTACTTCAGCATGATGATTAATTAAATGAGTAGAAAACGCCTTAGGATTGTTGATAGCCAGGTTCCAAACTTCCATCATGCCCAAATCAGCCGCTTGCGTCACGATTACTAATGGGAATAGCAATCGCATTCCAAATACAGCAATCACGATACCCACAGTCAAAAACAAAGTTTGCCAAAAAGCATTCCAGTTTTTAAGCACCGACGCATTAACCACAGCGTTATCAAAAGACAGGGAAATCTCCATGATTGCCAAAATAAAGGCAATCCCGAATGCAGTCACCGCAGCGGACATTCCACCATGGGTATAACCCCAATATGCCGCGACCCCAAGACAGATAATCGAAAACAAAAAAGAATATCTAAAATGCTTCATACATTTTTTCCTAACAGAGTGCGTCAAAACTGACGAAAAACAAACGAATAAGCATTTATACATCCAGTAATTACTTTGAATTTAGAGATGTAATACTTCAATTGGCAAATAATATAATACATTCCAGAATAATGTGTTCAGATATTTTGGATTATCTTGACAAAAATATAGCCTCTTCCAAAGCTTTACGGTAAAAAAATAAAATAATTTCCAATATATATATCATTTCAGAGGCACCTGCAAAAGTTATTCTGCCACACAACGGCACTCAATTTGTTAATAAATTCTTATTAACTGAAATTAATCCTAGCTATTAAACATTAAGTTATCCCCATTTTATTATTTCTCAGTTAAACATTGTGCACTCTCATTTTTACATCATTTTAAGTTGAAAAAAATACATTAAGTATATGATTTAATTGACTTATTTAATTATAAGGTGTACAATTTTCTTTTTAAATGTTCAATTTTAAGGGGTTGAAAATGACTAGTTTACAAAATAGTTTGTTTGGGGATAGTGAAGAATCTAATGAGGGTTTAGAGACATTCGAAAAGTCTTTTTCTGAACAAGACTATATCAAATATCTAGAGGATGAATTAGAACTAAAAGAGACTTTTGCAGATCATGCATTCGGTCATCTTGCTGTTACGTTTAATTTTATCGGGGAAATGGTTATAGCTTTAAATAAGTGCAGTGATGAGAAATTGCAGTTAACCGAGCAAGCAATGTTAAAGTCAGTCGATGGTTTATTCGGAGCCATGACAGACCTGCAGAGACAAGCTATTCATGATGCAGTCAAGTTTCATTTTCATACAAAAACATTCACCAACCCATATCCAAAAAACAGTCTTAAGTGGGATGAAATTTATCCTGTAAATCTTTTGAGTAGAGTGAATTTTGATGACGTAGTTAACAGCTATGCATTTTAAGTGCTTGAAGCTTTAAGTGACCAGTAACGTAGGGATAGTAGTCAACTCAAATAGGACGGCTGAGACAAAAGCTGCCTATCTTCTTAGAGGTCAAAACCTCTGGAAAAAGGCAGCAAATGAATTAGGCAGCTCTGTAATCGAACTAAAGCCAAAAGATTTTATTAGTTGGCTAGAAGATTTGTTGCCTACACTTAAACCAGCTTCTAGGCGCCAATACTTGGCAGCTTCCAGAGAATGGTTATCCTATATTCAAATATCTGGAATAGTATATAGCGGCACTATAGGTGACCTAGATGAAGCCATTATGCATTGTCTTACTATCAAATCTGTTGATTACACTTCAGTTTTAAAAACGAAATCTAAGCGTGGTAACACTTCATCTAATAAAGCCAAGAGAATTACCTCTGTCGAACTACGAAAACTAGCCAAAAACGAGCATGGTTATAATGGGAAGTGGAGATTACCTGCGATGATTTGGTTGGCGGCCAATATTATTGTTGGCTTACGTCCTATTGAGTGGCGAACTGCTAAATTAGTGACCATAGATAATAAACTTAACTTAGAAGTAACTAACGCTAAGAACACTAACGGTCGTAGCCATGGCAAATTAAGACATCTGGATCTAAGTGATCTATCAAAAAGTGACCTTGATCTAATTAAAGGCCAACTGCAAGCAGTTTGCTACTATGTCGAAAGCTATGCTAATTGGGAGGCCTATTATGGGGGTGTTCGCCGAGCAATTAGGCATCTGACTCGAGCTAACCTACCAAAAGGTTCCAAGTACCCCAGTTTATATAGTAGCCGCCACCAATTCGCTGCAAATGCCAAGGCGGCAGGACTGCAGAAAGTTGATATTGGCGCTTTGATGGGACATGCAACAGATGAAACTGCCACAATGCATTATGGTAAGAAAAAGCATGGTAGTGGTAGCTTTGCAATCAAGGCCTCTCAACATGAGATCGCTCGTGTGAGGGTAAAATCTGAAAAGCAGTGCTCACATACAGTGAGGGCTGGAGTTTAGGATTGACTGATTTTTAAGTGACTAACTTGTAGGATATTATTTTGTGTAATGAAATAATATTTAATAATACGTTTTAATAAATCAGAATAAATCATCACATTCCTTAATACAATAAATTACGTTATTCCGGCTCTGATGCACATTTAAATTAGATTTAAGCGATGAAATTCAAGACACAGTCTTTTGTTATTGCCCATCATCTTTGGAAGGTATCATTGATTCTCCCCTACAATGGTACTGCTTTCGTTTTAGGCGTCATAACTAAATGAGATCTAGACTCTGAAACAAAGTAAACAAATTTATTTGGCAGGTATGCTAGATAATCAGCGTGCATGTGTGTTCTGTAATCCATCTTTCTTGCACAATACCAGCGGCATGTTTTGATATCAACTTCCATACTAGGCTGCAAGGATGGTCTACATCGAGCTGGTCTAATGTACCACTATAAATCGGATACTGTTCATGAAAAAGGTCTAGTCTAGCGGTGTGTGGATGGCATAGTTGAGACTCAAGTACATTGAGGGAGGGTAGTACCATTCCGACCAAGCCTGGAAGCTGACAGGCGATCGCAATTCCGGCTGGGTCTGCATCCATGAATGCAAGAACTGGTAAATCAAGGTGTGAAAGAAACTTCAGTACGTTGTCGAATCGACTTTCATTGGGATCTCCGCGATACAATACCAGAGGGGTTCGGTAGCAATCAGGGAGCACAAAGGTCGTTTCGTGTATCCGATTAAAGTTCTCATAATTCTCCACCACCATGACACAAGTGTGGCTAATATTGTTGGCAACCTTTGTCCAATCAACATCCAAGTGGCTTTCAGCTGGTAACTGCAAGCAATCTCCGCCTATTAGCAATAACTCACCTGCCAAAGCTTTGATCGACACCCGATTCCGCTTGACGGCTTCTCCGCCAGCTTTCTCATTTGGCGTTACCGCAAGACGATCACCTCTGCTCATGCCGAACAAATCGACTCGCTCAACGGCAAACCCTTTGGCCTGTAGCCAGGCACGCATCTCAGCCTTGTCTTTGGCGGAGAAGTAAGCTGACTTTCCTCGCTTAGTCCCTAGCCCCTCGTCGATTAAACCCTGCATTACCGCAGTAAGTGGGAAGCGCTCATCATGCTTTGAAATAATCCGCTGCATGGCCTCTGCTAGCTTCTGGTTGAGCATTACGTAGCCTTCCTTGAGACAATCACATCATTGATCAAAATATTCCCATCGAAGTCCGGACGCGGCTTTGAGTCCAGTCGAAGAGCCCACTTGCCGGCCTGGCCTTTATTATCATGTTCGGCAAGTACACGAAGCAACCAGATATCCTCCTGCACTTTACCCAAGATTACTGGATTAGCAGCCCACCAATCGCGGGCAGATATCCCATTGCCTGATTTCCTTGCCTCCTTGAAATAGAGCCGGACAGCTTTGCGGATAGGCAACTCAGGGGGGCTAATTTCTTCATTCCCAGACTCATCCTCGATATGCCCTGTAGGCCGCGCTGTTTTGTTCCTTTCACCTGCGCTTGAGGGAATGGTGCGAGCGATTTCGGCTAGCAACTCTTCCAATTCCGGAGCAGCCACATCCGGGTGCGATTGAATCTGGATTGGCGTAGCACATTGTAACCAGTCTTCGGGGCTGGTGACTTCATCCCACGCTTTGGGTTCCCAGTCAGGATTGCGGTTAAGGTGCAACTCAAAGGCCCGAACCATTTTGGCTCGCTCCTCAATCTTCCGAAACTCAAACAGGTATTGATTCAGCAGGTCAAGAATCGACCAAAGCGATTCGCGGAAAGCAGGTATTCTTTCGGCCAAAAGTGATTTGAACGACAAGGCCAATTCCTCATGGCCGGCAAGCTGATCCCCGATGTCTGAGAAATGGAAACTTTCCAGCAGATTCACTAGCTGCTGCGTTCTATATTGATAATGAAGATTCTGTCGCTTTTTCTCGGCAATTGTTGAAACTGCGGCAAACCTAGTAGCTACCTGTGCCTGGAGGATAATCAGCTCATCATCAATGGCGTCAGCGATGTCGCTGATCGCCTCTCTGGTTTCCACCTCGTAAAGTTCACAATCAACGTCACGTCCTTCTTGGAAGGCAATTGAGTGTTCGTCAACCAAGTTGGCAAGGCGTTTAAAGTATCCGCCGATGTTCGCGCCCATGGAAAACAAACGCTCGGTATTCAGCGCTGCATTCAGAAAATGACGGAAGCTTGCCCGAAGCTGGTAGGCATCACGAATATCCGGTGATAGTAGCCTCAGCTGACGCAGCCGCTCAATGTCGCGGGCATTCTCGTCCGTCTTATGGATGCGCCCTTGATAGTAGGCAGCAGCAATCGTGCTGCTACTGGTGTTTAGCTTGGCAAGAAGCGTGGCAACTGGGTCAATGATGCTCAAATTAGTCTCCTTTGCTCCGCCCCATCCTCCTGCTCTTGTGAGGATGGATCAGTGATGCCTTCATTTTCCATCAGAAATTCCATCACCTGATAGTAATAATCCAGCTTCCCTGTGAAGCGATAAGATTCCTGCTCGCGATTGATAAGGATCAGGTATCCCCACTGTTCCATCTGCTTAATCACTTTATCCAGCATACCCTTTGCCGAAGCATCCGTAACAGTGAATTCCTTGCCCATGGTTCCAAACTCACGCAGCACCTCGAACAGGTGGGCGTTCTCGGTTACGGCCTTGAGTAGCATTGCGTATTCGAGGCGATCACCTGAAACAGGACTACTATCTTTCTTCTCTACTTCCATGCTCAGCGTGATGAAATGGATGAGCGGTCGGATGGTCTGTTTGATTCCTGCGAAGACTCGTTTTACCTCAGCTCGCTCGTTTGATCCTACATGTGCCCAAGTTGCGTAATACGCTTGGTCATTCGGTGATTTGCTCAAGCACCTGCCTATCTTGCCAAGGTAGGTTGAAATCTCCTGCTTAGCCTCATCGGATTTAAGCCAGCGGAAAGCCTCTGGCGTCGTTGATTCGCAAATAAACTTGCCTTCAAGGAGGTGTGTAGCAACTTGATCAAACATGAGAAGCCTCCATTTCAGTTTCATCTTCGTTTTCGAGGTTGATCAGGCCAATCTTGCGGCCTGGCAAAATCTTGTAATTTCGCTCGAACAGCTGCGCAAGATCAAGATCAACATCTGGGAAGGCGGAAATCATGGTGATATTGTTCCGAGTTAACAGGTCCAGCAGCGTCTTGGCATTAGCGAAACTTAAATCCTTCAGTTCATCGACCACGAATGGAACAACGACCGGCTCTGAGCGCCGAATCCGATTTACGAACCCAATCAGGATGACACAAAGGATGATGTAAGAAAGACCATTGCTGCTCATGTTGGCCAGCTCATGCTCATTATTGGCTGTTTTCATTCCCTGGTTATTTACGTTGGCGCTGATCTTCAGGCTAATCAGGTCTACCGGATCCGCAATCAGCCCTTTATCATCACCAACCACGTTGGCGACCTCCTTAGCTGCAGCAACGAAACTGGCCGGTGGGAGGCTAGGGTCGCCATGTGTGTGCCACGCTTCATACTCCTTATGGAGATTCCCAACTGCTTCCCAGTAGTTCTGGGTGTCGACGTGAGCCTTGATGTCGATTGTCACATCAGCGATGGTTTCAAAAATACGGCCTTGTTCGAGGTTCGATTTCAGGTCGGTCGCAAAGGTAGTCACACTCCGTTTGAAATCATCTAGGCTCTTCCAAAAGGAGGAAATGTTCAGAGCCATCGTTTTGCCTAGTTGCAGCAGGGATGTACGATTGGTCACGTGTTCGGTGTTGAACCAGTTGCGGAAAACCTCAAGCCATTCGTGTTCCTTGCCGGGGCGTAGATAGCCCATCTCGCGCAAAGCAGTGGTGTGGAATTTCTCCGGACCGGTGCCAACCACAGAACTCATTTGGCGACGAATTTCTTCAACGCCAAGCCTGATTTTCTCCCGATGTTCATCGATAGATTCATTCAGGCTTTTGCGTTCCGCGATAAGGATATCAATATCAAGGTCGTGGCCCAGCCCGGCAGCCAAACTGTCGCTGTCCTGCGGCCAAACTGCCAGCTCGTTCAGCTGGTGCGAGGCTTTAGATTTGAGTTTTAATTTGGTATCAATCAGCTCGCCAGCGTTTTTAATGACGTTTTGCATTTGCTTTATAACCTCAGCGCGGTCTTTCAGTAGATCCTCGTTCTCACGTTTGTATCCAACATAATCGCTTTCAGCAGATTGCCATTCTTGCTGCTTAGCTATCCGTTGAGCCCAGCTATTTTCAAGCCAGTCTCTGTATTGGCCGACGTAGGATTTGAGTCCATTAGCTTCCTCGATGCGGCCTTCCAGATACGTAATTCGCCCGCGAATTCCGTTCACGACATCTGGCGACACTCCCTTGCTGAGCAAGCTTGCATCTCGATTATTGCTAATCTGCGCAAGTTTTTTGCCCAAATCGGATTCAATGTCCTTCTTTCTGGTCTCGATTTGATTCAGCTTGGAGGTTTCCTCACTTTTAATCTGCGCCAGATTATCTATGTATTGCTGTTCCGCTTTTGCCAGTTCTTCGCGATGCGCCTTTTTGGTGGAATCAACGGCCTGTTCAGCTAGTAATAGCTTTTTGCGACAATCCTCCAAGCTTTCCCCGGCTTTGACTGCGGTGTTACGCTTGCTTTCGGTCGCCCTACGGTCAGCGGCAGTCACCATGTCATCAGCTGTTTTCTTCCTGTTTTTGGCTTTGACGATTTCAGCTTCGTGGGTTATTAGAGCCAACCTCGACTTATCTAACTCTGCCTTTTTCTTTGCCAGCGCCTTTTTATCTTCTTCCACTTCAGCAGTCCGCTTTTCTAACCGATTTCGCACCAGCTTGATTTCTTGCTGGATGGATTCTTCCGAGGTATATCGACCAGCTTTAATCTTTTCAACATCAATACTGACCCCGTACAGGTCATTACCCTCACCAAGTTGTGGTGCCAAATCATTTCTGAGCAGGGTTTCCGGAGCAACTAGTCGCCCAATATTGGCTGCCCAGTTAGGTTTATTGCGCCTCAAAAAGCCTAGGAGCGTATCTTCGCTGGCACTGTCAGCTGCCAGCAGTTCCTCTAGAGCAGATTCTGCTTCCTCAATGGCCACTTCACCAGCATTGAGTTGTAGTTCAATATCTTCAAATTCGCGCTTAATCTTGCTATACGCCTTCTGCAAAGGATCTGTTTTGTCGTGAAGACTGGCTAGGGCAGCATTGGCATCTGTTTGTTTTTGACGCTCGCGCTCAAGTGCTGCCAAGACCTCTGGGTCGGCCAGTGCATTGCGAACCTCAACCACAAGCCCAGCCTCATTACCGCGAAGCTCGGTTACTTTACTATTAACCGCTTCAAGTTCTGGTTCTTGCCGTTGGCGTATATTGTCGAGATTCGTCTTGTTTGACTCTGCCAGATCATCCCTGTTCTTAGATGAGGCTTGATATATATCTCCGCGAGCGGTATCCAATTCAGATTTTTGCTCCCTGGCAAGGTTTTTTGCTTCTGCCTCCATGGCAGAGAAAATTTCAGTGACGGACTTAACCTCGCTCTCAAGATCACGGAGCTGTTGTTGTATCGGACCTAGTTCCGCCAGCATGCTAGTCAGGGAGTCGACCTTGGTAACTTTATTGTCGATTTCGTCTTCTTCGTACTGGCACTTTATGCGTTTCAATTGTTCCACAAACTGCTTTGCCTGCTTGAATCTGGCCTCGGCATTGATTTTCTTATCAGATACATCTTGAAGCTTCTTGCGGTAGGTTTCCTCGATTGCTGAAAGGTCAGCTTTTGCATCTGCCTCGGCTTTTTCTGCTAGCGTAGCTTGTTCCTGTAGATGATCATGCAGCAGCTTTACGCGTGCATGGAGTCTTGAAAACTCAGCTTCTGCCATACGACGATACTGGTCGGACTGCTCAAGTTCGCTCATAAGAGGCGCTTTTTCCATCAGGCCACGGTGAGCCTCGTACTCGTTAATCCATTGCAGCAAATCTTTCTTGCCAGTACGCAGGGAAAAGGCTTCATCACCACTAAGAATGGAGGAAACGACCATACGCTTCAGGTCGTAGAAGGTTGTTGCGCGCTGAAGGATGCCGGTGACCACCCGTTCAAGGTGAGTCAGCTTCCCCGTGCCGCCAGTGAAGGAAAATCGGCTGGCAAGATTTCGGTGTTCACGTCCAGCGGTGTTCTGGATGACCTGTCGATAGCTGTGCAGAGTCAGCGGCTTGGAGTCATAAATCCCTTGCTTGTCGAGATGCCGATAAAGATCACGGCTCTGGACAATCTGAACACCGTCCTTAAATAGCTCAGGCTTGTATTCGCTGTCGATAAATCGATAAACGACTCCGTCACTGTTTTGTCCGTCAGGATGAATGACTGCAAGCGCTTTTTGGTTCCGACGCTGGTATTCAAAGATGATGTATGAAGCCATTGTAGGGAAGTAGTAGCGACCGAATCGCTCAGTCACCGCATCGCCTCGGATGATTCGGGATGGACTTTCACCAAAAAATATAGGCAGCAGTCTCAGTAAAGTTGTCTTGCCCGCCCCATTCTCGCCATTAATTGTGATATGCCCGCTGATATCCAATTCTGCAATGCGGCTGGAGCAGTAGGAGTCAATAAGAATGATACGAATGAGCCTGAAGTCCAATTTAATCTCTTTAATGTGTTATCGTTAATGATATGTTATCATACATGATAACATATATGTAACAAGAGGCAATTCATGTCAAATAAGCTAGCACTCAGAGGTCACCGGCTCCAAATCATGATTGGTGTGCTCGCATGGGAGGGTGAGATTGGTAATGCAAGAATCCGCAAGTTATTTGATTTGCAGCCTGTTCAGGCTAGCAGATTGCTTGCTGAGTTTCGCGCACTGATGGGTGAGCGCATCATCGAAGATAGTAAAGCTAAGGTGCTTAGATCAGCTAGTGCTGAAGGAATTGAAACTGATATTTCATTGGAAAACTATGTTAGGCAGATTCAGGCTGGAGGAGATTCCGACTCTTTTATTGTAGAAGGACGAGTCGACCTTACTCAGGTTAAACCTGCAGTCTTTGCTCTATTGCGAAAAGCAGCTATAAACAAGACAGGGGTAGAGCTAAGCTACGCCTCAATGACAAATCCAGCTTACGAGACACGAATTATATTTCCACATTCAATCATCCATGTGGGTCGCCGTTGGCACACTCGAGCTTGGTGCACTCGACGGCAGGAGTTTCGCGACTTTACGCTAGGACGAATCGGGGCCGCCAGCCCAATTAATAGCCAAACCCCTCAAACTATAGACAATGACCATGCATGGCATCAGATCGTGATGCTAGAATTGGCCGCACATCGAAAGCTTTCAGACCATCAAAAACTAGTCGTGCAAAACGAATATTTCAACGGAATGATAGTGCGAAGACTGCCTGTTCGAGCTTGTCTGGCACAATATGTAATTCAGGATATCAGGGCGGCACTTGATCATGATAAAGATCTACCGCCAGAATTCCAGATCGAAGTCCTCAATATAAATCAACTGAAAGAGATGCTCTTTTAAGAGCTGCCATCCAGCGTAGATGAAATGCTAATAAAACTAATACATAATTTAAAAAAAATTCCACTAACTATTTTAAGTTTGGTGGATTTTAATTATCAGGCTATGAACCTGAAATTTGACGTTCTCAGAACGTGAGCTATCATCACCATGTTAACCCCCTAGAGAATCGGACCCAGATTCATTTATATCTATATGATTTAATAAATATTGTGCGCCAGATAAATAATATCAAAAATCATCTATTACAACCACTTGAAAACAACACATTTTGAAATACCGAGGAGATCAAGTTTACTACTTAGTTATCACAGATAGTGAAATCCACACGCTAGGCTACGCTAGTATTTGTTCGGTATTGTAGATTTGTTGGCACTCAAGGATTGACAGGCTTTAGCAGTCCAATAGAAAGGTTCTTCATCATTTTCGTACTTATGAAATTTGTGCTAACGCGCTCCGCACTTACCATCAGGCTCGTAAGGGTGGAAATAATTAAATACAATCTAGCGCTGTTATGTGGCACTTTCCATATGCAACCATTTAGCCTTAATTAAATGGTTGTATATGCTGAAATTAGAGGGAGCAATAATTAACATCTTATGTAAGAAATGATTACAAAGACTGTTACTTCAGAAGGACCATTATTGATCAAATTTGAGATCTAGTTAATCGATTGAGTTTATGGCTTCTTATCTCATTAGCTCTAAGTTTAAATATTTGCTATTGTTCATTATGCTACAAATTAGTATGGCGTAGCTTCTGCCTCCTACTTAAGGTTTGATACTTAAGACTGCTGGGTTTCAGGAGTCGTTGAATTGGCTACCTCTGCTTCAGGTTTTTTCTCTTTACCGTAATCACGACGAAAAGATACCCAGACGAATAAAGTGACTAACAACATCACAAGCAGTACGCTAACACGTTTATTATATTGATTGAACATGAAGGCCGGTGATCTATGTATTTTATCCAACAAATCCAGACCATCTGAATCAAGCTGGCCTGATTTTAAGTCACTTAAATGAAACTCAGCCCATTTAGCTGGATATCTATTATTTACACTGCAGTTTTTATTAAACTGTAATAGTGCGCGCTCTAGATGGGCCTTAGCTATATCAGCCTTGCTCATGTTAGGAAAACTTGAGGTAACAAACTTTTCAGCGGACTGACATGAGATTGAGTTAAATTCGGCAGTTTCACGTACGGTAAGCGCTTCCCTGTGAAGATTCTTTGCTACAGAATTTGGCAACTAAGGAGCACTATGATTTTTTTTACCACATTGTAAATGTTGAGGATGCTGAGTCAGTAACACAAAATGTTGTTGAGAGTGCAAAGGCTCTAATTTTAGCCTTCAATAAAGATGGTATAACTTTAGAAGACCATAAAAGGAGGTTTAGACTTTATAGACACAGTGTCAGGTACATTAGTCTATGATGTAATGTGATAAGGTCACTTGAAAGCTGATTCCATTATCAGTTGCCTAGCAATCTCTA
>ERZ795056.1495-NODE-1495-length-27499-cov-7.526381_pt1 | contig 27499 bp, 32 predicted proteins | sample MGYA00375140_ERZ795056 | MGnify/ENA primary metagenome ERZ795056 (study PRJEB30185, sample SAMN05720227) | activated sludge metagenome | isolation source: Anaerobic digester | place: USA | collected 2015-03-09 ... | reverse complement strand
TCATGGCCGGGCATATTATACGGCAGGCCCCGGGAAGTCGAATAACACTCGCAGGAGGGCGCTCTACGAGTTCAGACTCTTCGCCCTGCAAAACATTAACCCTCAGAACCGGCCAAATGGCTGGTTCTGAGGGTTAGACTGGTCGGGGCGACGAGATTTGTCGATGCGGCCGCCCGCCGCATCAACCCTTCGGGGCTGTCGCTTCGCTCCAGCCTCTCCTCGCGCCTGCCCCCGGCGCTCGGAGTGAACTCTACGAGTTCAAACTCTTCGCCCTGCAAAACATTAACCCCCAGAACCGGCCAAATGGCTGGTTCTGAGGGTTAGACTGGTCGGGGCGACGAGATTTGAACTCGTGACCTTTTGCACCCCAAGTCTTTATGCCCGTTGTCAACGATTGCAGACGGTTGAAAATGCATTCTTGTACTATCGTAATAACAATGACTTACGAAATATTCTCCATCCGAGCGAGCTTGGTCGATTTTGGTCGCTCTCGGGCAAAACTGCCAAACAACCTACCAAACTTGTTCCCGAAAACGGGTGGTTCAAAATCCGACTTGAACATGACACCTTCTGCCGGTCCGCAATCTCCGGTGAAGTACGGGTTGCCCAACTGAGTTCAAATCTGGTTGATGCGTTGCTCAAGGTCCCGAAGACCACGCATGATTTCGTCCCACTCGGGAAGATCGCCGAAGATCATCGACTGCATCACGAGGTAGTCATTCTTGAGCGCAGGCATCCGTGCTTCAACGGGGATCAGTTTGAAAGTGCCGGGCACTGCCGTCTCGTAATGCGCCCAGCCGGAGCGGAAGAATACCATCTTGTGCTCGACCACCCGCTTCAAGAGGTCCGGTTGTTTCAGTGCTTCCCCGGCCACGGCGATTCTTGAAAGCTGGTAGAGGTCGTAGTAGTGCCGCGACAGTCTCTCGCTCTTGGAGGCCGGGTCTGTGCGATGTGTCTCCGCATGGAGCAAGGTCGCCTTTTCCCAGAAGGTGCGCACGGCTTCCAGCGTGTTAACCTCGCAAGAGGCGGCTTGGAACATATCGGGGAAGAGTTCTGCCGCGTAGGGCTTGATGGGACACTTGCGGGCGGGCCAGGAGTCCGATCGCGCGCCAAGTTCCAGGCGAACGGAAGGCTTGATGCCGGCGGGAAGCACGAGTCCCTGCGCCGCCAAGCCGGCAGGATAGTTGAAGTAGACGGTCTGCTTGTCTTCCGGGTCAATCTCCAGCCCCCACACCGGGCCGGGTGCGCCGAGTACAGTCTCGAAGTCTTTCAGAAGCGCGGGGACCAGCCGTTCGCGGATCACGACTTCACATTCGGCCTGCAACTCATCCAATAGGGCTTTCTGCTTCTTGCCGCTCGCGGCTTTCTCAGGGTCACGAGCCGCGTCGAAGCCCAGTTCACGGCGGTCAAACGAGAGGTCCACGTCTTCAGAGAATCGGCTGATCGCATCGAAGACCTTCGACAGAGAGGTTCCCCCTTTGAAGATCAGGTGCAGGGGAAGCTCCGCAGAAGCGAAGATGCGTTTCAGAGTCCAGCAAACCCAGAAGTCCTTCTCCATGATGCCCGCGGGAATCCTCGGGCGCTTGTCCGACGCGGCTATGAAAAGGTCCGCCCGGTCCTTGGGCGTTGTCTTGGCTATCCCATCCATGATTACCTGTCCTCCGTTCCTTCCGCGACACGGCTGAGGATCGGTCTCATCCACTGTGGCGCGTAGCGGCTGTCCTTCTTGAGTATCCTCTTGTCCTTGGCGGACAGGATCCTGGTCAGTTTGCTGATGACGGTCTCCGACACCCCATCACGGCCAAGGTATCGCAGAGCCTGAAACACGACGGCGCTCGTTTTCCCGCTGACGGCCATGGTGCGCGGAGCTGCAAAACGAAAGACGATCGTCTGGGAACCGTAGCGGATCGTGCGCGGCGACCCGTCGGTCAGATAGATCACCTTGGCAGGAACTTGCGTTGAAAGACCGAGCACATTAGCAGCCATAGCGCCTGAAGGAATGACGCGGCAATCCGTCTTGCGGGCAACTGCCATAGCCACCGCGTCGGGAAGCGGGTTCAAGATGCCGCCGAGTTTGGGATTGATCCTTGGGAAGTGGTACAAGCCGGGAGCGAGTCGCCGAATCATGCCTTTGCGGGCAAGACGTGCCAAAGCCTGCCGCACGGCGGACCAGCTTCCAACGTCGAGCACGTCTGTCCCCGAGAATACAGAGCCACGCCCCATGCGCGATATACGCGCAAGCAACTTATCTGCAACTGGATACGCTGTATTCATGATCGCTTAATGTCACAGAAATATATATGTTTCTGTGACAATAGCTACCCCAAACTGCTGGAAATGTGCAGAATTCGTCAATGCGCCGCCACTGCACAGTCGCTACATATTCTGTAGTCATTGTGCAACAGCAGGCGCGGCGAGTAAGCAAGGATTCCGGGCGACACTTTCCAGGCGGGAATGCGCTTTAGGAGGTCCACCCTGGCCTTCATGCAGGCGGTGAAGATCAGCTCACTGCAGAACCACCTGGCCGGGTTCTCGGTCTTGGATGCGGTCAGGAAGCCAAGAATGCCCGCGTAGTCGTAGGGCTTGCCGATCTGGGCGATGAGGAAGTCCTGTATCGCCCAGCGCTGGTCCATTGTGAGGTCCAGCGTGAAGAGATGCACCTCGGTGTCCGGCGCGTGGCCGGCGAGGATGCTGGGGGCGTGGGTCACGCCTCCCTTCCAGGCTTCAATGACGGACTGGTCCGGGAACACCCATGCGGCATGGCTGTAGTCGCTCCACGTCCGCCAGCGAATGAGCCGGGACAGCGCACTGGTGCCTTTGTAGAGGGCGATCATTCCGTAGCGGTTGTGGTGATAACCTCGGGATAGACGACCGTGGGCTCCACGACCTGCGGCTGCGCCGCGAGGGTGTTCATCACCTCTGCCGCCTGATAAATGCCGAACGCGGCCAGCGCCGTGTGTAGCAGCGGTTCAACGATGCTCGGGTCTTTCGGGATGATCGAGAGCGGCGGGTTCGGCGTCGCCAGCCGCACGGTCATGTTGGAGCCTTCCACGGCGATGCGGGTCACGCCGGATAGGAAGATCAGATCGTCGGTCCTCTTCTGAGTGTAGTAGTCGTGCGCGACCTTGTTGAGGTCCGGGCTCTTCGTCGCACAGCCCGAGCACAGGAACAGGATCGCGACTGCGGAAGCGATGATCAGTTTCTTCATGGTCAAATCCTCCTAGTCGTTCTTCGGGTCGCGAATGCACGGACGTTGCGCGAGGTTCGCGGAAAGGTCCTTCAGGGCATCGGCGACCTTGTCGATACTCTGGCGGTAGTCGGCGCCCTGACGGTACATGAGGTACACGCAGAAGCAGCACACTCCCCCGAGAACGACGGTCAGGGGCCACTTACCTACGGCCTCAAGGGATTGCGGGTCCACGGGCACGGACGCAACCGTGCTCGCCAGCAAACCGCTGAGCCCTGCGAATACGGCGACGGTCTTCACGGTTTCCACCTGTAGGTCACGATGAGCGGCGGATAGAGGGTGTACGTTCCGGCCACGGCGGCGGTCACAACCACGCCGGGCCAGCCCGCGGTGAATCCGCAATCCATTGTGAAAGTCTTCGTTTGAGGGTTGCCACCGGCATAGGTCCAGGTCTGTGTGCAAGCGGTGGAGCCGACGTAGACCGTGCACGTAGCCGCGTTGTAGGTCAGCATGCGGAGCGTGCCGGAAACCACAACGCCGGTGCTGCCGTAGATTCGGTACGGGTATGCGGCGGGCGGGTTCGTCCCGTCGAACCAGAATTCCATGACGCCCCAGTGCCAGAGCGTCGAGGCGTCTCCCTGCATCGTGATCGTGTTGCACGTTACATTGCTGAAGGTGCCTTCAGGGGCCTGAACGATGTCCGAGAGGATCTGCGTCTTCGTCCATCGGCTGATCTGGAGGTTGTCCAGCCACATGACGCCCTGGCCGGGCCCGCCGCCTCCGCCGTTGTATCGGCCCTGCCAGCGTATGCTCGTCCAAGGGCCGGTCAGAACGATGGTCATGTGCCCGCCGGCGGACCGGCTGAAGGCGGAGTAGTTGCCCGGCGTCTCGCCGTTGAACAGCTGAACGATCGGGTCGTTGTAGGACTGCTGCGTCTGAGGCGTCGTATCGAAATCAATCCGGGTGATAGTGCCGGTGTCTTGAACGGAGTACGGCGACGGGTTCGAGACGCCGAAGAGCCACGTCCAGGGGTTCGCGTAGCTCGTGAACCAAACGGCCTGACTGGTGGCGTTGTAGTCGGCCCAGTTGGTCCCGGCGATGGCGAAGAACGCAGAGCCGTTCGAGTACGGTGTCAGGGCAAAGTCGTTCGAATAGACGGTAACGGTCTCGTGCGAAGCATCGAGAGATCGGCCGGTTAGCCGAACCGGCGGCGGAGTCGTGTAACTGGCCTGGAACGACAGCCCCGGAACGCTCAGCGCTCCGGTCATGGGGTCCTGTCCATCCCGGCGGAGGTAGTTGTTGCTGGCGTTCGACCAGAGCGGGTCACCCTCGGCGTGAACGACACCGGACAGGTGCGCGCCGTCGCCGCTGTATGTGCCGTTGGAGATGACGACACTCGCGAGCGTGGCGGTGCCGCCGACCGAGAGCGAGTTGATCACCCGCAGGCCGTAGATGCTGATGGGCTGGAGCGGGTCGTTGTTATTCAGCCAGCCCGCGAAGACGCGGGGGCAGAAGAAGATCAGGATGATGAATGTCAGATGCCTTCGCACGGTAGTGCCCTCTCGGGTTGTTCGGCAGGTTCGGTGTTGTACCGGGGCGTCGGGAGCGATACGCTCCCCGGCTCGCCGCCGGGCTCCATCCTGTATTTGCCGTAACCGACCTGCCGCAGAAAGATGTCGGCTTTCTCCATCGCGTTGCGCGCCTCCGGGGAAAGCTGGGCGTCGAATTGCATCAGCATCGTGCCAATGATGATGTTGATGGCATGGCGCGCGCAGGAGTCGGGAATCGTCCCGGCCGGCCCCAGGATGTTGCTCGGGTTGTTCCCGATGGCCGTCCGAAACTCCGAAGTCGTGTTGTTGACGATGAAGGCCATGTTCTCCTGCTTCTGCGGGTCCTGAATCCACTGCGAGTACTGCAGGCGCAGATCCTCGGACATGGAGTTGATCAGCATCTCCTGGGTTATCGCGATCCATGCCATGACATCTCTCTGCAAAAAGGGCCGGAGCCCGCGAGGACTCCGGCCCCTTTGATCGTTCAGCCTTACGACGCCGAGATGTTCAGCCGGACAGCGGCGGCGCTGTTCGTAACCTTCACGTCCTCGGACCAGTCGAACTTGGCCACTTCCACACGGCCGTCGTCCCGGACATAGGAACTCGGGACCATGTAGTTGTTCATGAGCCGGAAGGTCTTCATGAAGCTCGGGTCCAGGCGCGACGGCTGGGCCATGCGCGAGAAGATCAGCACGGATGAGTCCAGCAGGAAGCTGTACGAGGCCGCTTTCCCCTCGGGCTGGGCGTCATAGACCATGTACGAGGTCCGGACTTCCGGCGAACCGATGAACAGCTGATTCGCCGATTGCTCGGTCGGGACCGCAAAGCCGATTCCGGCCTTGCCGCCCGCGCCGACCACGAAGCGCCCGCGAACCGCCGCGGCGTTCTTGAATATGTTCCATGCCGAAGCGCCGAACAGCACGCCGACGCCCATCACGGAACCGAAGGCGCAAGCCTTGATCACGTTGAGGATTTCGGCATCCACGTCGGCCACGGGGTCGGCGGAACTGTTCCACACCTTGTTCGTGCCCGCGCCGACAGCGCCAAGCGCCGCGTCGATCACGCGCTTCTCGTGAGAGAGAGCGGCGACCTGCGCGATGGCGACCGCGCCTTCGCGCAGCATGTTCATCACGCCGTCGGCCTCCAACTGCTCCAGGTTGTCCACCGGGTAGTCCAGCGCGTGGGGTTCGCAGTTGTAGGTTTCGTCGGCGACTTCGAACTTCAACTCCGTGGCGCGCCCGCCCAGGGTGCGAAGCGTGTCGGGGATGTGGAACCGATTCTTCTCGGTGTACTTCTTGTAGCGTCCGACGGCCTTGGAAACGGCCACGGTCGGGGCCAGGAAGTCAGCGACCGGCATGACGGAATCCTGCGCAACGCCTTGCGCGAACTCCTTCAGGACCGGGTCCGAACTGATGGATGAAAGTCTGCTCATGTTCTGTGTTCTCCTTGGGTTACGTCACAGTGATGTTGCCGATCATGGCCGGGCGGCAGAGGACCGTCTGGCCGTCGACGCCTGCCTCTTCGGCGAGCGCAAGACCGCGATATGTGCCGGCGGCAGCCGGCAGAGCCCGGACCTTGCCCTTGTCGGCGGCGGTGCCGACATCGGCGAGGACCAGCACGTCGCCGGGGTTGCACGTGCCCTTCAGGGTGATACGGACCGTCTGGGCCGGTTCGACGGGCCGCACGCTCACGTGGGCCGCGTCCGCCGCGCCTTCGATCAGAAGGTACAGGGCGTAATCCGCGTTGGCGGCGGGAAGTTTCACTTCCGGCACGCCGGTATCGTGGGTCAACTTGACGAGGAGGTCCTGCTTGCCGGTGAGGTCTTCACCCGCAAGGACCTGAAAGTCGCCGCGCTTGATGTTGGTCTGCGTCATGTTACTCCATCTCCTTTTCAGCCCTGGCGAACGCGAGGGCGTACGGAATCTTCTCGGTTGCTCGGATCTCCTGCGCGCGGTTACGAATCTTCACCGCGCGGGTCGTGCTGGCCGCCGGAGTCTCTTCCGCGATCTCGGACATGGTCCGAACGGGATTGATCAGGCGGTTGCGGAAGAGCGGCTTCGGCTGGGGCTCGGGTTCCGGTTCGGGAGCCGGAGCGGCAGCCGGCTGCGCTCCCCTCGCTTGGCGGAGGCCAAGCAGGATGTTGATGCTCTCGTCGCGGTTCCGGAGAAGCTGGGCCTTCCAGAAGTCGCTCGTCTCGGGGGTGATCAGGTCGTCGAAGTCCTGCAGGTCACGGTTGGCGACCTTGTCTTCGAGTTCCACCGCGTCGGCCAGGAGCGCGTCGTACTTCTGCTGAAGCTGCGCGATCAACTGGACCAGTGCCGTGATCAGTTCAATGTCCGTCGCCGTCGCCGGGAGGTTGAGCATCGTCTTGATCTGGGCGACGTCCAACTGCTCCGGGGCCGGTGCCGGGGCTACGGTTGCTACTTGGTCTGCCATGGTCGTGTTTCCTTCTTGGTTTCAGGGCAAAAGAAAAGGCGGCAAACTGGTGGATTGGCACCAATCTGCCGCCTTTTCTGGGATGCCTCGCGGGTAATTACTCCGCGCGGTTGCCCTACGTTCTATTGCTCAAAAGATCACTGTTCTGATCGTCGCCATTCATACTAAACCGCTAGATATTTGTCAAGGATTATATTCGTCTTCCTCGTCTATTTCCAGCGGCTTGTACACCTTGCCTCGGGAGTTCTTCGGACCCTTCTTGTAGGCTTGGGACACGCCCTGGGCGGCCAGCAATGCGTTCCACGTGATCGGGATGGTGGACGGCATCTTCGATCCCACCGTGTTGCCGTAGGCCATGAGGCCGACACCCGCCGCGTGCTGCGGGTTCCACAGCTTGGCGAGTTCCGCCGCGTCGCGGTACTTGATCGCCTTCTCGGTCTGCGTCGCGGCGAACTTCGTGAAGCCCGCTACGGCAGGCGTGAAGCTGTACAGCGACTTGCCGGACATGTTGAAGGGCCGGTTCTTCGCGCGTTCGATCTGGAGCGCGTCGGCCATCTTATCGGAGATCGCACCGGACTTCCGGGCGGCTTCGATCTTGTCGTACTGGTATTCCTGGTATGCCCTCCCGGCGAGGTCCTTGGTCCATTTGCCGCCGACGTAGTCGCGCGTCTGCTTCTCGACCGGGTTCCCGAGCGTGCCGACCGCGAACATAAGTGCGCGCTTCGCGGGGGTGTCCGCGATGTCGGAATCCGGATTCAGGATGAAGGGTTCGCCCTTCGCGAACGATGCTTCCATGTCGCGGCGGTACTTGTCCTTGATCGCCTGTTCGGTCGTGTGGACAGCAGCGACACCGCCGGCCACGTAGCCGGCGCGGGCAATGAGTCCCTTTGCTTTGGCGGCCTCGGCGGCAGCATCCGTGCCGAACTTGGCCGCTTGGGTCTTCAGCCAGGCGGATCGCGCCGGATCGGTCGCGGCAACCTGCGCGGCCTTGCTCGCGTAGATGTCCGAGACAGCGCCCAGCGCTCGCGCTTCCTTCATGTGGCCGGGGATGCCCGGAATCTCGGTCAGCGTCTTCAACTCAGCGCCGGTGAATCCCGCGACGGTGTTGTATGCCTTCCCGAGATACTGGAGCGGGTTCTTGATCCAGGTCGGTAGCTTGTTCATCGCGGCCTGCTGAAAGGCCGTCATCTTCTCGCCTGCCTTGCCGAAGAGTTCCCCGAGCTTGGACACGCCGGGGACCTTCGAGAGTCCGAGTTTCGTAAGGTTCAGCCCGGAGAGTGCGGCAACGGTGTAGGACAAGTCCTGCCCAAGCGCGAGATAGTGGTCGAGGCGCGGGTCCATCGTCGGGTTGTGGTCGCGGTACTCAGAGATTCCCTTGCCGGTCAGCAATGAGCCGCCGAAGACCCCGAGCGTCTTCAGGAAGCTCTTGAGGGCGGGTGTCATCTTGCTGGCGGCGGCGACGGTGCGGGAGCCGCCGGATACAACAATGCCGCCGGGGACCATTGCCAGAGCAGTAGCATAGTCGTCGAACGACAGAGGGTCGTGAAACCCACCGAAGAAATTGCTGATGTCCTCCGCGGCGTTCTCCCACCAGGACTGATTCGCACGTCGGGCTTCTTCACGTGCCTCCCACTTGGCCCGAATACCGAACGGGTCGTCGGGCGGATACTGCGTTTGCGCTGACGCGTTGTTGTACTGGTTCTGCGAGGTGCCGCTGGAACCGGAGTAGCCCGAGCCGGACGAGTAGGACGGAGATGAGCCTCCGCGACGGCCTCCACCGCCACCTCCGCCGCCACCGTGCATACGGGCGAACATCGCCTTGCGTTGGTCGTCCTCCATCTCTGAAACCGGCGGGCCTCTGTTATCGAGGACAGGTTTCATTGCTCATCCTCTTCCTGCGTGCGCTTCAAGTGCCGTTGCCACGCGGCTTGCTTCTCCTGCTTCGCCATCCAGTCGGGAATCGCGCCGCGCTTGTTGCGGGCGTCGATCTCATCGTACTCCTTCTGATAGCGCCGGAAGGATTGAACCTGGCCTTCCGAAGTCGTGGTCTCCTGAGTCGTCGGATAGTTGCGGTCCTTCTTCAGATAGAGCGTGTTCCGGGGCACAAGCTGAATGGGCTCCTCGTTCACGCCGGGGATCGGTCGGTTGTAGGCGTTGGCCTTGTCCTGGCGGGCCTGCTGGCGTCGAGACCATGAAGCATCGCGGCCGACAACGCCAATGGAACTGGCCTCCTTGATGAAGGCCTCCATGTCTACGGTCGCCGGATCAACGCCAAGTTTCTTCAAGTCGCGCATCATGCCTTGCTCGTCGCCGTTGGCCGCGTTGCGCCACAGAGACTTTAGCTGCGAGACCTGTTGCTGCTCCTGCTTCATCTGGTACTCGGGCGAAGCCAATCTCTCGGCCTCGGCCTGGGCCTTCATCTCGGCCTTGTCGGCTTCGATCTGCTCCCGGATCGCTTGTTGCTGCTCGCGGTTCAGCTGTCGGGTCTGGTCGTTGTAGAGACGGCGAGCGGCTTCCGTCTCGGCTTCGTCCTGGCGGATTCGCTCCATCGCAATATCGCGGTCGATCTCGTCAAGCACTGCCTGGTGCGCGGACTTCTTCTGCTCGTAGTCGGAGAGAGCACGGCTGTTCTGCTCGTTCACCTTGTCGAAGTACGCCTGCAGAGCGGCCTTCTGTTTCTTCGGGTCCTTGTACTTCGCCTTGATCTCGTCTTTGACTTTCTTGAGCTCCTTCTGGATCGCCCGGTTGCGCTCTTCAGCGGCGGAAGCCTGCTTGTCGATGTCGGCAAAGCTCATGCCCTGTTTGAAAAGGTCCATGCGCAACTGGCGAACATCGACCGTCTCGAAGCTCTTCAGTTCCGGCGGCGTGGGTGCCTGCGCGGCAACCTGATCCCGGTACTGCTGCATCTGGTCAATGCGTGCGTCGAAGTCGCGGGAACTGGAGTAGTCATAGGGCTGGTTCTTCGTGAACCCGCCGCCGGACGAACCCCCGGAGCTGCCGCCGCTGCGGCTCGTGCCTCCACCTCCGCCCCCGCCGCCTCCACCACCTCCGCCGTGCATGTGGGCGAACATGGCCTTACGCTGTTCGTCGGTCATTTCCCCCACAGGCGTGCCGCCGTTCGCGATGAACACAGCGCGGTTGAAAAGCGCATGGTCCCGGCTCCCCAGTGATACAAGCATCGGCACTATGGCCGGCTGATCGGCTTTCTTGTTTGAGAGAGGGACCATGCCTGAGATGTTCGGATCGTTCGTCACCGCGGCGTTGATGAGGTGCTTGGGCTTCACGCGGTTGTTGCCCAGGTCGAGGCATTCATCCTGCCGGAAGACCGGCGAGATGAAGCGATAGCGTCCGCCTCGAACGGCTTGTTCGCCCTTGTCGGTCCAGCGGATTTGCGCCCAGAGTCCGTTCGGGCGCTGCTCCAGCTTCACAATCCAGCCGGCGGCTTCGCTCGGCTTGTCGTGATCGAGACTGAAGTGGTCGAAGTCGATCAGGATACCGGGGAAGTTCGGCGTCGCCGATTCCTGATTGAAGCCCTCGACCATCGAACGGCAACTGTCCTCGTCGATGATCTGGATGAGGCCGGTCGGGTTGTGCTTGAACTCCCCGAGCGACGAAATGTGATACCAGTTGTCCGGCGGCAGTTCGAAGTTGTTGGTCAGTAGTTGGCTCATCGTTCACCTCAAATCCACGGGCGGGGAAGATAAGGGTTGATAGGTAGAGTGATCCTCGGAGGCTCGCGGTAGATCGGCGGAGCCGGGGACGGTTTCGTCACCGGCTTGGGTGCGGGTTTGGGTTGCGGCTTCGGAGTCGGCACCGGGATGTAGTATTTCGGCGGCGGCGAGCCGTACGGCGGGCGTTCGGGGATGCCCATGATCGGACGGGTCGGGTCGGTGATCACGTAATACGGCGGCTTCGGCGTGGGGCGCGGATCGTTCTTGGACGGAGGGAACCACCACTTTCCCGCGACGGGGTCCCAAATGGGCTGTTGCGGCTGGGGCGCGGGCTTCGTCTGCACAGTCTTGACCGTCGTGGTGCCGCCTTTGGTGGTGGTCGTGCTGGATCGGGAACCCGAACCGCCGCCCCCGCCACCTCCGCCGCCGTGTTGGCCTTGCCGCGCAAACATCGCCTTGCGCTGTTCGTCCTGCAGGGGCGACAAGCAGGCTGCGTTGGCGATGGCGCGGATCAGTGCGGTGCGGTTCACAAGAATCTTCATAGTTATCCTCCCGGAGGCGGAGCCTCCAATAGTCTGAGTCCGGTCTTCTCTTCCAGCTGAGCCTTGTCCACGCGGTAGCCCGCCCAGTTCAGGTTCGCGACAGATTCGAGCAAGGTCGGAACGTCTTCCTTCTGCGGGATCGCGAAGCTGAAATAGGCGACGTGCGGCTGACGCGGGAAGAACTTGTTGAGCCATTCGGCATCGAGGTCGCGCTGGAACACCTCGGACACTCTCGCGGCGTCACTCTTTGCGAGCGAGATGAGGCTGTCGGAATGCGCGCCGCCGGCGAGCGTTCCGCTGCCCGCTTCGGTCAGCATCGTCAATAGGCCGCCCGTGGCAGCCATGACGATCTGCTGATCGCAGTAGTTCACACGCTCGTTGAACGGCATGCGGGTTCGCGCGGCGGTATCCACGAACTTCACCTCGGTCCCGTTGGGCAAGTAGCCGCGCCCGTTCGACGCGAGCTGTTCGGCAATGTTCTTGTATTCCAGTTCTTTCTCCGGCGTCGTGCCTGGAGGGCCGACGAAGAAGACGCTGGGGTTCGCGCTGGTCTCCAGGGCAACGTCCCAATCCGCGTTGGCCAGTGACTTGCTGAAGAAGTGCCGGCCGATGGCGCGGTTCAACGGAACGGACTCCATGATGCAGAAGTTGCGGCGGTCAATCGCGACGCCCTGGGATTCTTGGGACCGGCTCTCGGCGTTGAACCGCCAATCGCCGAACATGCCTTTCTTGATCCAGAACCACTGCTCGACCGGCTCCAGCCGGGAGACCAGGTTGCCGTAGCCGGTGTAGACCTTCTCGACGTGGGCGAAGCCGCGAAAGAGCGAACCGGCAAGGAAGTAGGTGGCCTGCTTGAAGTTCGAAATGCGGTCGTATGCGTAGCGCAAGAGGTCCGCCTGATCGTTGGCGAGATACGGATCGGAGCCCTCGGCGATGTGGATGTCCCAGTCGAGTGAATCGAGAAACGACAGGCGGCGTGCGATGGCGGACATGATCGTCACGTCGGACCGCTCCATGTGGTAGAAGAACCACTGGAGGTCAGCGAACTGCCCGCGCTCGGCTTGGTCCTCCATCGCCACAAGGCGAGTCATCGTCAAACCCCGGATGGGGTTGTAAAAGTCCCGCCAGGTCTGTTTCTTGTTCAGCGCCATACGTTCCTGAAAGGTGGCCGGCAAAGAAAAAGGCCAAGCGACGCGGGTATGCAGCCCTGCATGGCTTGGCCTAAATCCGATGACGGCGGAGGTAGCTATTCCCCACCGTAGCCGGCGTTCAATTATCTGAGGCGACCGTATCGAATCGCTGTGTATTTGTCAAGGAATATATGAGGGTTTGGGAGATCCATCTCCCGAGCCGAAGGTTCAAGGAAGGTGGCAATCCGTCCTTGCTGTGATGGAAGTCCAGAGGCCGTCGGTCCTCTGGTCGTGGTCAAGCGGCGAAACGTTTGCCGCCCCCGGTCGGTGGTGTGCCGGGGGCGGTTTGTCTGGTTCAGGCCGTGGCCGGGAAGACCATCCGCAGGATGGTGTCCACCTGTTCAGCGGTCAGCGCCGCGAGTTCAATGCGGAACGTGTTGTCGCTGTAATGCTCTTTGATTTCCACGTCCCGCCCCTGCTTGGAGCGGAGGACGTTCTTCTCGTGGTAGGCCAGTTCCAAGCGGTCGCCGCTGGTACGGATGAAACGCTCGTGCCATGCCTGCCGGTATTCCTCGACCTGCCGGGCTCGTTCGTCCGCCGCAATCCCTTTCAGAATCAGCGGGTCAACCGATGTCAGCAACCGGCGTTTGATTTCCGCCGCGACTCGTTCAACCGGCTTATCGAGGGCAAGCGTGATTTCGGTTGTGACCTTCCCGCGCTCACTGTACAGGGCGTAATCCCTCAATGACCGGCTCAAGCCTCGCTTGCTCTCAAAGCTGGCGTGAACAGTCAACCGGCCTTCCATCCTCCAGCCTCCGCCGAACGACAGCGACACGGAAAGCCCGTCCTTCCTGACAAGTTCGGTGCGGTTGTCGGCGTTGTGGTGGTCGGGCGGGACCGGCCTTTCGAGCCAGTCCGCGCCCATCAACTCAACCAATCTCGAAGCCTCGTTGCGGTTCATGGTTCGGAGTCCTCCTTATTCGATCGGCTCTTCCCCGTAGAACTGCCGGGGGTCGTGGTTCTTGCTGGCCGGGCGGAACACTCCGCACGGGTTCTGCCAGGCTTCCCGGTTCCTGTTCCACGAGAAGCCAAGCCGCTTGATCTTGTTCAGGGTCTCGGCTTGTGGCCGGGCCGGGAACGTAATCCAGAGCCACGCGCCGACCTGCCGGGCGAACGGGACCACCTCCGGGGCGGTCTCCTTCATCTTGGCGATGATCGCGGGGGCCTCTTGGGTCTTGTTCTCCCATCGCTCGCGCAAGAAAGCCTCCTGCTCGGGCGTCCTCGTTGTCTGTGTGGTTGTCGTCATGGTCCTATCTCCTTCCTGCCTTTCGGCTGTGTTGTTTCGTTTCGACTTCCCACCGGATAAGCTGGCGGTAGATGGCGGCGACTGGCGCGGCGAACACGTGCCGGGTGCGCTCTTCGCGGATACCGATTTGCGAGGGCTCGGTGCCTTCGCCGGGGATAAGCAGGACCACGAGCCGCTTGCGGCGGTAGTCGTGGTGCTCCTTCGTTCGTCGGGCGATGCGTCTTTCTAGGTCTGTCATGGTGTGCGCTCCTTTCATTTTCCGAAGTTCACAAGGCCGCTTTCGCGTAGGCTGGTGAATGGGGTTTCCCCGCGTCCGATCACGACATGATCGAGGACTTGAACGTCGAGAACCTTGCCCGCTTCCACAAGCTGGCGGGTAATGCGGATGTCCTCCGCGCTCGGCGTCGGGTCGCCGCTTGGGTGGTTGTGGCTAACGAGAATCGCGGCGGCACCGTCTTGAATCGCCGGGCGGAAAACCTCGCGGGGATGAACGAGCGAAGCGTCCAGAATCCCGAGCGTGATTAGATGCCGGTCCAGAACGTGGTTCTTCGTGTCGAGGGTCAGGACCGTAAAGGCTTCCTGTGCCAGCGTTGCGGTGTCTGCCAGAATCCCGGCGGCGTCGGTCGGTGTGCGGCACGTCTTGGAAGAGCCTTCTTTGACTACCGGTAACGAGAGATTGAAGGAGAAGCTCACAGCGTCACCTTCACAATCTGCCCGCCGAACATGGCGCATGTGTTGAGAAGAAGTCTTGTGACCTTCTTGCGGTATTCAGGAATCCCGCCGATCTGATCGGCAACCCGTTTAGCCGATTGGACGGACTGGTGCGGAGCTTCCGCTCCCGCCGTCGCCTTTTCCCGATTCGGTTTCGCTGTTTTCATGTTCGTTTCCCTTTCTGATTTGGTTTTCATTTCCGTTTCGCCGCCTGTCCGTCCGTCTGCGTTTGCTTCACTCGGAGAAGCGAAAAGGCGGGGCGGAGCCGGTGGATTCCTTCCAAGGGGAACCGGATAGCGAGGAGTCGGCGACGAGCGCTCCCCCCGCCGACCCTGAAGTCCCTGCGGGGTTGAAGCGTGTGAGCAAACGCAACGGACGGATCAGAGCGGGGCCGTGAGAAACGGAATGAAAACGAAAGGGAAAAGAACGGTGCCGAAGGCAGAAAACGAGAAACCGAATCGGACGGGAAAAGGCAGAAGGCGGGAGCGAAACTTAGCTAGATCCCCGCGCGATCCGCGAAGCGGATTGGCGTGGGGCTTGGGGGGATTGGTGGGGAGGCGACTTTAGCGGTGAAGTTCTTCTGTACCGCTTCGAGAGAGACCTGGTCACCAGCGCTTTGTTGGCTTGGTAATCACTGGAACCGAAACTCGGAGAGACCCTCCATCTTGGACATTGCACCGATGATGGCGTCCAGGTCTTGGTCAGGGAAAACCTTGGCGAGAGTCTCGATCTGTATTTCGTTGTTCTTGAGATTCTTCTGCAGACTGATGGACTTCAGGGCAATGTCGAAGTTGGTCAGGGCAGATTTCACTTCGTCAACAAAGCCGGGGCGGTCTGCGCCTCGTATGATTATGGTTCTCGTCATGCGACCACGGATGAGTCTTTTCTCGACGAGGTCTAATCCTTTCAGTGCGAATAGGACAATGGCTGTTGTGATAACGCCGATCAGGAAATAGCCCGCCCCGACTGCCAGCCCGATTATTGCTGCGGTCCAGAGGCTTGATGCTGTTGTTAAACCTTTCACACCTGCGCCGAATCGGAAGATCGCGCCAGCCCCAAGAAAACCAATACCTGAAATCACCTGCGCCGCCAGTCGTTCAGGGTCGCCGTTGGAAGCGGTTGTGTGAAACTGCATGGAGAGATTGATCGAAATGCACATGGCGAGAGCCGCGCCAAGGACTAGGATGATATGTGTGCGCAGTCCCGCGGGTTGGTGATGCATTTCTCGCTCGAACCCGATCAGTCCACCCAGGATACCAGCCACAAGAAGTCTCCAGATCACATCAAATTGCGTTAGCATAAATCTGTTCCTTTCGTCTGTTGCGTGTGGATACGCAGATCAAGCGAATACTGTAATCAATTGATGGTTCAAAGTGAACGCACTTTAGTCATGCATCGGAGGAGTTGTTGAGATGTGGGGTGTCTGGAAAACGGCGCCATCAAGCCCGTGTGGGCGTACTCCTGCCTGTACTTGTTCGCCAGCGCGAGCGCGATGACACAGTCATCGTGATATCCGTCCGGGGCGTTGTAGGTGATCTGGCCACCGGACGTGATCCTGTACTCGTAACGCTTCATTTCGTTGGTCAGCGTGTCCCAAGCTGACGGCCCCTCGGCCAGGCTCGGGGCGGGCCAGAACACCTTCTTCTGCTCCACGGCGACGATGAGGCGCTGAATCAACTCCGTCTTGCTGTGGTTCGTGAACTTGAACGGCGTGATGTTCGGCCACTCGCGGACAAGATCGTCATAAATCGGGTCGCCCGCGCCGGTGGCGTCCAAGATGAGGCGGCCGCGATGCTTGCGCGTGAACGCGACGATGCGCTCCTTCTGGATCGGCCAGTCGAGACGGTTGAAGCGGTCCATGTCGAACGCGTGGCCGGTCCGCGAGTCCATAGCAATGAGAACGGTGAAATCGATGTGCTTGGCGATGTCGCAACCGATGACCGTCTCGCCGTTCCCACCGATCGTGTTCAGGAGTAGGCAGTCCTCGATATTGCGGAAGACCCCGGCGCTGTCTTCAAGAAACTCGGCCTCGTACTCCTGGCGGAACACGTCGGCGGGTAGCGTGGCCTTCGCGTCGTCCCATTCCTTCTGCGGAAAGTACGGCGAGGCGATGGACGGGAACTTGAAACTCTTGTAGTCGGCGGACGTGGGGTCCATGCCGCGCGTGAACATGTCGAAAAACCAGTTGCGGCCCTTGGGCGTGGAGATGAGCACGGCCCAGCCCATCGTCTGGCCGATGGTCGGCCGCAGGACGTAGTTCCACACGTCCGGCGGGATGCTTGCGGCTTCGTCCACGACGATGCCGCGAAAGCCGTAACCTCGGATGTTGTCCGGGTTGTCGGCGGAGAGAAACCAAATGCGGACGGGGCCTTGCTGGCCGATGAACTCGACCTTGGCCGGTGTGCGACCGGTGATGGTGACGAAGCCCTCGGCTATTTGCCGGAAGGCTTCGATCCCACGCTCGGCGACGTTGTAGGTTGGAGCAATCCAGCCGTAGTCGCCGGCAACTTCTCCGCCGCCGCGGTCGAGCAGTTCTCCGGCAAGGCACAGGGTCTTTCCGAATCGCCTGCCACAACAGACGGTTCGGAACCGGAAGCGTCGGCTTGAATGGATCTCGAACTGGGCTCTGTGGGGCCGATAGTCAAAAGTGATTGCCATTGGATGATACCCTCCGCATCAAGGCGCAATTTGGTTTCGGTCGGGAGCAGCGGCATGATGATCTGCCGGAAAAACCGGACCGGGTTCTTGCGGAAGGTGACTTCGAGCGCCTTGCCGAGTTCTTCCTGGATGTCGGCTTTCGACAACATCGCATCGAGTATCTGAAGGGCCTTTGCCCTGCCGCCACAACTTCCTTTCGGGCGTCCGGGACCGCCCTCCCAACCGGGCTGAAAGTGCATGTTCTCGTTCTCCTCACGACCATTTCCAAAAAGGCAGGAAATGGTCTTATGACGTTACTGAACTATAGTTCACTTATGCGGATTTTGTCAAGGAATATCGAGGGCCGGCGTGATGTGTGCGCAGCAAACGACATGACGGCTGAACGGGGAAAGAGGTGAACGCGAAGCGGAGGGGAAAACGGGCTTCAGGGGGTTGTCCCCTTCTGAGGGGCCGCAAGGACACAGTGGTCCCGATCAACTGGTTGGCGGGATCTCTGTGGCCAGCGGCCCAGCCGGGCGAGGCGCTGATGGAGTGAAGGTGCGTGCGTAGGCCAGCGACGGCGGCGTTTCTGGAGGGCCAGCGCGACAGGCACAGTTCGTTGAGTATCGGCAGAACGGAAACGATCTGTACCCGCGCGCCGAGGACTGCCCCCGTTCAATGAAGTCGAGCATTGCGTCGGTTGAAGCGTGAAACGGTCACGGCCCGCCTGAGCTTGCGAAGGCTTGCCGTGAGGAAGTGGAACGCATCAACCGCGAGTTGAATGAACGGCGGTCCCTGGCAGTCCATCCCGGAAGCCAGCCGGCGGAGCGTTTCCGAAGCACGCACCGAACTCGATCAACGCGAGGGCGGATACGAGCAACAGCTCGACCACGAAGGCCGAAGGACGTGCGGCGTGCACGCCGCCGTCCGCAAGCCGACCAATACGCTGACCCCTTGAGGGGTCTAGCGTCATGGGGTGGATAAGCTGCTGCGTGCGGACCGGCCGGGAACCCGCTAGGGCGAGGGCGAGCGCCGACATAAAAGAGGCTCCACGCCTCAGCGTGGAGAATCGGCGCGAAGCCTATGTTCCCGAGTCGTGGTGTCCCCCGGAAGGTTCCCCGAGACGGTACATTTTGAGGAAGGGGGCGAAGGGAGGGGTTCGGGGAACCGCTAGGGGGAAACTACGATTCCCGGCCTGGCTCCGCCGCAGCAGCGCTCCGCCCCGCCGGAGCAGTGCCAGCCAGCAGGCTGGCGCGCCGAGGCGGGTACATCCCCCGCGCGCGCTTGCCGAAGGCCAGCGCGTGGGGGCTTGGGGGCATCAACGGCAATCGCGGAGGCGATTGCCGACCGCATTGGGTGCGCGGGGTCCGGAGACCGGAGCGTTGAAGCGCGCCGCTAGACGTTGAACTCGACGATCGCGTTGTCGGACACCAGATGCTGGATGAACTGCGCATGGGCCTTCCGTGGGCCGCCTGCGCGCCAGAGGAACCGCATGGTGTCGTTGGCTTTCCTCTGCTGAAAACCGTGGACGGTCAACCCGTGACGCGCAAACTCCGCGCGCAAGACGGATTCCGCGTCGCTGCTCAGGGCACACACGATCTCGTAGTTGCGTTCCTCGCGGTAGAGACATATCCAGCGCTCGACATGCGGCAGGAGCCAGAGGACCGCAGCGGCCACAGCAAGGAGCGCGACGGAGAGGTCATAGCTGCCGTTTCCGATGGCCATGCCGAGAGCCGCGGTCAGCCAGACGCTGGCAGCCGTGGTTAGCCCCGTCACGCGGCCCGAATCCCGCATGATGACCCCGGCCCCGATGAAGCCTACGCCGTTGATGATGTTGGCGGCGATGTTCCCGGTTTCCAGCTTGACGGCCAGGATGGTGAAGACAGCGGATCCAACGCAGATGAGGATGAGGGTGCGCAAACCGGCAGCCTTATCACGGAACTCGCGCTCAAACCCCACAAGCCCGCCTGCGAGGAACGCGAACAGCAGTTTCAGTAGATCCTGGTAGTCCCAAGTCATAGCCATGTTCTCCTGACGGCCATGGTACATGCGGTTGTCGATGCCGTCCATCTCAAGATGGCGGCGCTGGCCCCCACACGACCCGGCCTTTCCTCTCGCCGAAGCCAGCGATGTATGATATGAAGTCCATTGCATGAGCGCGCGCAATAGAGAAGAGCAGGCCGCGGACTCGACCGTGCACGAGCGAATCAAGGAGCTCGAATGTCTGTATGCCATCGTGGAGATTGCCAGCAAGACAGCGGCCACGTTGCAGGAGGTGCTGCAGCGCATCGCGGACATGCTCCCCGCTGCATGGCGTCTTCCCGAGCACGCCCGGTCGAGGATCGTGCTGGACGGGCTTGAGATGCACGGAGGCGGCCGGCGCCTAACGGGAGGCGGCCGTCAGGAAGCCGCGATCGTCGTCCGCGGTGTAAGCCGAGGCGCGGTGGCGGTGGGATATCCACAGGCGCGCCTGCGGCGGTCTGGCAACGCTTTTCTGGACGAAGAGCAGCGGCTTCTGAACGAGGTAGCGCGGCAGATAGCGCGGATTGTCGAACGGAAGGAAGACCAGCAAGCGCACGAAGCGCTTCAGGAGCAACTGCGCCACGCCGATCGCCTGGCCACTGTTGGCCAACTGGCCTCGGGCGTGGCGCACGAGCTCAATGATCCCCTCGGCAGCATCCTCGGCTTCACGCAGCTGATCGAGAAGACGCCGCGCATGCCGCGCGCGGCACTTGCGGACATTGCCAAGGTCAAGGCCGCCGCGCTCCATGCACGCGATATCATCCGGAAGTTGATGGTCTTCGCGCGGCAGACTCCGCCCCAATACAGCTCGGTCGACCTCAACAGCGTCGTGGAAAAGAGCGCGGGGCTGTGGACGTGGCGGTGCGAGGATGCGGGGGTGAGGGTCGTGTACGAACTGGATGCCAAGCTCCCCTCCATCGTGGCTGACGAACGACAGATCCTGCAGCTGACCACCAACCTGGCGGTCAACGCGATGCAGGCCATGACGGAAGGCGGGTACCTGACCCTCGCAACGAGCCATGGCAAGGAGTGGGTCGAGTTATCGGTGAGCGATACCGGGGCGGGCATTCCGCCGGACATCCTGCCGCGCGTGTTCGATCCCTTCTTCACGACGAAGGACATCGACCAGGGCACCGGGCTCGGGTTGTCCGTGGTGCATGGGATTGTCACGGGGCATGGGGGGAATATCCGCGTGGATAGCAAGGTCGGCCGGGGAACCCGCATGCACGTGCGTCTCCCGATCCGCCCGCCCACGACCAAGAGCGCGGAAGGGGAAGGCTGATGACCAAGCGAAAGAAAGAACACATCCTGGTCGTGGACGACTCTCCGGATACGCTGGAGCTTCTCCAGCGGCAGTTGGGAGCGGCAGGCTATTCGGTCATCAGCGCTCCCGGCGTCGCGGAGGCCGTTCGGGCCCTCGAGAACGCCCGCGTGGATCTGGTGATTACAGACTTGCGGATGCCGAAAGTCAGCGGCATGGATCTGATCCGCCACATCCGCGCCAACTTCCGCGATGTCGCGGTCATCATGGTCACGGGCTTCGCGTCCATCCCCGGCGCGGTAGAGGCCATGCAGACCGGGGCACAGGAGTACCTAGCCAAGCCGTTCACGGAGGAGGAACTCCTGGGGGCTGTGGGCCGGGCTCTTGACGGGCCGCGGCTGCGGCGCAAAGGAAGCCTTCCGCAGGAGCGGCTGGCGCCATCGGAATGGGGGCTCCTGGGCGAGTCCGACGCGATGAAGGCGGTCTACCGGTCGATCTCCAAGGCGGCCGGGAGCAATGCCACCGTATTGATTTCGGGCGAGAGCGGAACGGGCAAGGAACTTGTGGCCCGTGCCATTCACTACCAAGGCACACGGCGTTCCGCGCCGTTTGTGCCGGTCAACTGCGGCGGTATTCCGGACGGGCTGCTCGAAAGCGAGTTGTTCGGGTACCGCAAGGGCGCGTTCACCGGCGCTCATGAATCGCGAACCGGCTTCTTCCAGGCCGCCGAGGGGGGAAGCATCTTCCTGGATGAAATCGCGGAGTTGGGCTTGCCCATGCAGGTCGCCTTGCTTCGGGTTCTTCAGGACAAGACGGTCTTCATGGTGGGTTCACGCCAGTCGAAGAAGGTGGACGTGCGCGTGCTGGCGGCGACCAATCGCGACCTCGACGAACTCGTTGCCCGCAGCCAGTTCCGGCGCGACCTCTACTATCGAATCCACGTCGTGCCGATTGAACTCCCGCCGTTACGTGATCGGGGCGACGACATTTTCCTGCTGATCCGGAAGTTTGCCGACCGGTTTGCCAAGGAATTGGGCAAGCCCACTCCCCAGTTCTCGGATCGCGCCCTGGCGGCGCTCCGTTCGTACCCCTGGCCGGGGAATGTCCGGGAGTTGGAAAACGTCATCCAGCGGCTTGTTCTGATGGCGGAAGCCAAGGTGATCGACACGCCCGATCTGCCCTCGCTCATGCGCTACTCCGCGCGCCCTGGCGGCGGTGTGGACCGCACCCTCGCGGAAGTCGAAACCGATTACCTCCAAGCTGTTCTGGCGAGCGTTCACGGTAACAAGAGCCGCGCCGCGGAGATCCTGGGTATAGACCGCAAGACATTGCGGGACAAGGTTCGACCCGGCCGCAAGCGCTAGGACATCGTCCGACCGATTCGGGCACTGGGGCGTTCGGCCCCATGTGGGGCGAAACTCCCCATCGTCGTCACGTTCGGTGCTTCTCCTGGCGATTTCCTCCGCATCCTTCTTCTTCAGCGCATCCAGCCCGCCTATAAGAGGTTACACAATATCGCTGCCAATACGTCCGTATTTCGTGCGAGTTGGCACGCGTCCTGCATATACAGACGCCGACTAGAACGAACGGAGTTGAGTTACGGAGGTGCGGCGGTGGGATCGAAGCTACAGATGAAGCGCTCTGGGGAACTGCTGAGAAAGGTCTTGCGGAGCCAGCGCGACTGCCGCCGCGCCTCCTTCAACGTGGACCGAATGCCCACGCTGGCGGGACTCTCGCTGGCGGGGTTGTTTGTGGATCGAGCGGGGCTCGACGCGTTTGTGGTGGGCGAATGCATAGTGAGCGAAGCGGAGGAGGTAAGACATGCGGTCGCGTAAGAATGCCCGGAGAGTCTGCTTTCGCGTTCGAGCCCCGTCCGACCAGGCCGTCTATGTGGCCGGCACCTTCAACGGCTGGAATTCGCGTCAGAACAGGCTGTGGCAGGGACCGTTCAGCAAAGGCATCCATACAACGCATTTGTCTCTTCGGCCCGGGCGTTACGAATACAAGTTCGTGTTCGGCGGGGACTGGTTCCCGGATCCCGAGAACCCGGACACCGTCCATGACGGTCATGGTTCCGTGAACAGCGTGCTCAGGGTGATGTGACTTAGTTGTCCGGTCGGCGAGGGCGCGACAGGCAGAGAACAGGGCAGAACAACGATAAGGCGTTCAAGACGGCCGTTGAGCTCTGCCGCTGCCCCACGCCGACCGGATCTGCAATGTGGGAATCCCCGCAAGAAGAGGAGTGAGATGATCATGACGAGGTTCGATGGAAGGGTAGTGATCACAGGCTTCGGTGTGGTGGCGCGGGCCACTCTACCGATGCTGTTGAAGCACGTGCGCGTGCCGTTGCACAACATCACGGTCATCGACTTCGCGGATCGCGAGGAAGCGCTCCGTCCCTGGATCGCGAAGGGGTTGCGCTTCGTTCGCGAGCGGGTCACGCCCACGAACCTGCCGCGGCTGTTGTCGACGTACGTGGGGCGAGGCGGGTTGATCATCGACCTCGCGTGGAGCATCGATTGCTTCGACATCCTGGAGTGGGCCCACAACAACGAAGTGCTCTATGTGAACGCCTCGCTGGAGTCTTGGGATACGGCCGGGGAGGACATGCACAAGTCAGCCCTTGATAAGTCGCTCTATGCCCGATACGAGCGACTGCTGCCGATCGCCGCCAAGTGGGCGCAGACGACCACGGCCGTGATCGATCACGGCGCCAATCCCGGTCTGGTTTCGCATTTTGTCAAGCGGGGCTTGCTGGATATCGGGGCGAAGGTCCTGAGGGAGAATCGGATGGCACGTACGCGTGCCCGCCGGATCGAACGTTTCCTGGAGGAAGAGTCGTTTCCCGAGTTGGCCCGCGAACTGGGCGTGAAGGTGATTCACTGCAGCGAGTGGGACACGCAGCGCGGTGGAAGACCGAAGCGGCCCGACGAATTCGTCGGCACGTGGAGCATTGAAGGCATGTGGGAGGAGTCCATTTCACCCAGTGAACTGGGCTGGGGCACGCACGAGAAACACCTGCCGCCGTTCTGCACGGTGCCAAAGACGGGGCCGGCAAATCAGATCGTCCTGGCCCAGATGGGCTTGAATACGTGGGTCCGCTCTTGGGTGCCTAACCAGGAAATCGTGGGCATGGTCGTCACGCACGGAGAATCCTTCGGGCTTTCGCACGCGCTGACAGTGCGCCAGGACGGACGGGTGCTCTATCGGCCTACGGTCCACTATGCCTATATGCCGTGCAACGACGGGATCGTCTCCCTGCACGAACTACGCTGCAGGAACTATGAGTTGCATCCCCGGCAACGCATTCTGACCGACGAAATCGCGGAGGGGATGGATCTTGTGGGAGCCCTGATCATGGGGCACCGGTTTCAGTCTTGGTGGACGGGCAGTATCCTGAGCATCGAGGCGGCGCGGAAGAAGGTGCCGCACGTGAACGCCACGGCCGTGCAAGTGGCGGCGGGGGTTCTGGCGGCGGTGCTGTGGGTGCTGCGGAACCCCCGCCGGGGCGTGTGCTTCCCCGAGGACCTCCCCCATGAGGAGATCCTGCGTCATGCCCGGCCCTACTTGGGCCGCGTGGTATCGCAGGCGTCCGATTGGACGCCGCTGCGTCGGCATCGGGTGTATTTCAGCGAGAACCCGGATGCCCAACCGGATCACAGCGATCCGTGGCAATTCAGGAATTTCCTTTTCCGACCGTGAGGACAACATGGGACGACTGCACGAAACAAAGAACGACCTGTTGAGCACCCTGACCGAAGGCCGGCGGCATGTAATGAGGGCATCATCATGAACATCTCGGACATCGTTCTGGTCTTGGTCGCGGTGGGCATAACGGTGGTGGCTCTTGCCGTGCAACTGTACAAGGTCCCCCGCAGCAGGGACAGGTTGGTTGAGGAGCTGCTGGAAATGCTCCACGAACCGGACGCCGCCCCGGGGGCAACGCTCGCCTCTGTGCCGCTGGGTAATCTTGCCGAGAGCTTGTTCAGGCATTTCGCGCAATCCGGGCTCTCGCGTCAGATTGTCGAATCGCTGGCTTCCCACGACGCCGGCATCGACGAAGCCAAGGTGGCCGAGACGCTGAATGCGCGTGTGATCGAGGACGGATCTTGGGCTCTCCCGGCAAGCGCCATCAGGAAGGTGGTCATGATCCTGATGGGCTCCGACCTCGTGGCGATGAGGAAAGGGCAACTTCGCCTTACGGAGTCGGGGCAGCAATTGCACAGGCTTCTTCAGGACCACTGCCCGGCCATGATGAGAAACCACCATTCCGCATAAGGAAAGGAAACAAACGATGAACAGCCAAAGCATTGTAATGACGACTTCGGATCACGCCGATCTGGACGAGTTGATCCGCGCAAACGGCAGACGGAGCGGTCTGCTGGACGGGCCGGCCTTGAGCCGCCTGGCCGGAGAACTTGCCCGGGCCAGCCTGGTGAGCCCCGAGGAACTGCCGCCGGATGTCGTGACCATGGGTACGGTGGTGAAAGCGCGGGATATGGATACGCGCGAACGCATGCAACTGGCGGTTGTCTGGCCGGAAGATGCCAACCCGCAGGAAGGGTGCATCAACGTCCTGGCACCGCTCGGGATGGCGCTGCTCGGTGCACGCGTGGGTGATGAGATCGAGTGGCCCGTGCCGCAGGGCAAACGGCGGTTGCGTGTCGACGCGGTGGTCTTTCAACCCAAGGCCGTTTCCCTGGTAGCGTCCGGGGCCGGGGGCGCCTGATGAATGGGGCCGTCACGCGGAGGTTCGAGAGATGAGACGCGGAACGACTGAACACGGTGTGAAGCAGGATTCGTTGAAGGAATCCTGGATCGTCGCGTGGGTATCGCAGAAGCGCGATGAGGCGATCGTGCAGTGGTATGCCGATCTCATCGGCGGGCACAACAACTTCCGTGTGCGCGTGGTCCGCGAGGACTCGGAAGCGGCGGGAGACGCGATCCAGAAACTGCGCGAGCTCGCTGCAGCCGGATCGCTTGGCTTCCTCATCGTTCCTCTGACGACAGAGGGGCCGCGCGTGAAGGAGCTGTTCGAGTTCGTCGCGGAGTTCGATGTGCCCGCCCTGTTCGTGCGCCAGGCGCCCGGATGCAGGATACGTCGTGTTCTCGTGGCTTCGGCCGGCGGTCCGCACACGCTGCAGCAGCTGTGGATCGCGCGGGAGATCGGCGCGACGTTGAACGTTCCCATCAGCGGCGTTCGCCTCGTGGGGGCGGAGGACCATACTGATGTGCTGTGGTCCTCGCCGCCGACCGGCGACGCCCTCATGGAGAACTGGACGCCGCGGATTCTGGGCGTGAAGGGGGAGGATCGTCGGCTGATCTCGGATCATTTCGCCCAGGGTATCGCGGCCTGCGTGCGACCGGGAGACCTGCTGGTGATGGGCGCGCCGAGTTCGCTCTATGCAGGGCGGATCGGTGAATCCATGCCGGCACTCGTGGCGCGCCAGACGAAAGCGCCGTTTATCGTGATGAAGTCCAAGCGCGCCGAATCCGTGACGCTACGCGGCTTATTGTGGGGCCGCCTGGTCCTGCCGGACCTTCGTCCGGCCAGCAAGGAGGCGGCCATCGCCGCCTTGGTCGAGGCGCTTGTCCGACACAACCAGGCGCCCCGGGCATGCAAGGAGAACCTTGTGCGACGGGCTCTGCGTCGCGAGCGGGTCGCATCGACGGCTGTAGGGTGCGAGACGGCGTTTCCCCACGTGCGGTTGCCGGGTTTCCACGGCGTTGCCGTCAGCCTGGCCATCTGTCCGGAGGGTGTTGATTTCGGCGGCGACGACGGACGCAGGACCAAGTTCGTCTATCTCCTGATCAGTTCGGAGGGGTTCTGCGACGAGCACCTCGCGGTCGTGGCCAGGATAGCCCGGCGTATGGTGCGCGACGAGATCAGACAAGCACTGTTGGGGTGCGCGACAGCCTCAGAAGTCCTTGATGTGCTCGAACCCCGCTTGGTCGCGGCGGGGGTCGGCGGGGGTGTCGCGTAGGAGGCATCCATGCGCAGCGACAAAGGAACAGAGAACAAGCGGGAAAGAGCTCAGGAGATGGGTGCCGTCTGCAGAGGGCTATGCGCGGGGCCGGAAGGCCAGGAACTCGAGTCCCATCTGCGTCAGCAGCAGAGACTCGCGACCCTCGGACTGTTGATCAGCGGCATCGCCCACGAAGTCAACAACCCTCTTACAACCGTCATGAACTACGCTCAGAGCATCATCGAGAGTGCGCCGGCGAACAGCCCCATATATTCGTTCGCCAGGGAGATACTCGGCAGCGCATCCTGGATAGCTGCCCTGATGAGGAACATGCTCGGTTTCGTTCGCGAAGGCCCGAGGAAGTACGATCCCGCGCGCATGATCGACATCGTGAACGCCACTTTGTCGCTCGTTCATCCCCTGCTAAGCCGAAGTCAGGTGGAGATCGTGGTCAGCATTCCGCCGAACCTGCCTGCGGTCTTGTGCCGGAGCCAGGAGATTCAGCAGGTGCTGATAAATCTACTGACAAACTCGTGCGATGCGGTTGAGGCGCGGTATCCGTCGCCCGATCCAAACAAGATCGTCTCTCTCAGCCTGCAGGTGGTTTCGGGTGACGGAAGGGCTTGGGTGCGCACCACGGTTGAGGATCGTGGCGTTGGAATCGCGCCCGAAGTCCAGGCCCGGATATTCGAACCGCTCTTTACCGGCAAAGCGGAGACCGGGGGCACGGGTCTAGGTCTGTGGATCTGCCAGAGGATCGCGACGAGCCACGAAGGCAGTCTATCGGTCGAGAGCGAGGCCGGGCAATTCACACGGTTTCACCTTGACCTTCCGGTAGATGGCGAGGTCCACGAGCGCCAGATCCGATTGCTCGAGCAGCCGGAATCGGACGACGCATGCGACGGTCCGAAGCCCGCTGCCGGTCGGGCGCCCGAGGCAGGGCGGAAGACAGACGAAGGGAGGGCTGTGTCATGAGGCTACGATGGCTGATCTACATGCTGAACAAGAGACGTGCCCGGTTCGTCCCGTGGGATGTGCTCGTGCCCGAGCCTGAGGGCCGCACGGATACTGAGCATCCGC
>ERZ795056.1494-NODE-1494-length-27505-cov-10.165574_pt1 | contig 27505 bp, 25 predicted proteins | sample MGYA00375140_ERZ795056 | MGnify/ENA primary metagenome ERZ795056 (study PRJEB30185, sample SAMN05720227) | activated sludge metagenome | isolation source: Anaerobic digester | place: USA | collected 2015-03-09 ... | reverse complement strand
TGATTTCTTTGCCTTTGCTGATGTTGTCGATTGTCCACGATGCTTTTCCTGAAATTACCTGGGTGTCGAAATCTACCGCAATATCGAGGTCAAGGTGCTTCACTACGGCTGCTTCGGGTTTGGCATAGGAGTGCGTGTCTTTGACGGTCTTCTCTTGTTCTTTGGACAAAGTTTCTTTTTTCTGACAAGACCAGGCTAGGACTAAAAATGCAATGAGATAGAATTTCGATTTCATACCGATAATTTTTGCGGTAAGTTAAAAATAAAAACCCAGCCCAAAAATCCAAAGGCTGTTTTGTTGTGCCAAAAGCACGTTAAAATTACGGAACTGCTGCGGTCGGTATAAAAAAAATCCCGCTTCATCTTTTACCATGAAGCGGGACTGATTTGTTGATGTATGAGCTTAGTAATACATATCGTATTTTCCGTTGGTAATGCGGACCACATTGCCTTCTGAGTTTACACAGTCATAGCTGAAAATCCCAGTGATGAAATGCAATTGGTCATTGTGGAACGACACATGCAAATAACCTTTGTGGGTATCGTCGGTGAGGAACGGATCGTCAAAATTGCCTTTAAAGATAAAACTGCCTTCGCCTTCGCCTGTCTTTAGCGGAAAAGTTTTTCCGCTCAAATTGCCTTCGGGTATATTAATCGCCTTGACGTTGACATTCATTCCGACACCGTTTATGGTGTTTGTAAAACCAACCGTGAAGGTTCGTATGCCGCCTTCCTCGACATCAAATCGACAAGTCCTATGGGAATAAAGCAATGCGAATTGGGGCTTTACCAAGCCGCCATTGACCTCTGCAGAAATACCGCCGGTGCCGTCGTACAAGTTGTCATCGAGTTTGCCTTCTGAGCAACTACTCAAAAGCATAGCAAACAACAAAGCAAAAAATAGTTTTTTCATGTCAGGAAACTTAAGCCAACATGGTAACCGGATTCTCCAGATATTGTTTCAACGTCTGCAAAAATTGAGCACCGGTAGCGCCATCAACAGTCCTGTGGTCGCAGGCCAGAGTGACTTTCATGGTGTTACCCACTACAATCTGCCCGTTTTTCACGACCGGCTTTTCAACAATCGCGCCTACAGACAATATGGCTGAATTGGGTTGGTTGATGATCGAGGTGAATTCGGTGATGCCAAACATCCCAAGGTTAGAAACGGTAAACGTACTGCCTTCCATTTCTGCGGGCTGTAGTTTTTTGCTCTTGGCTTTCCCCGCAAGGTCTTTCACATTCGCGCCGATCTGCGACAAACTTTGGTTGTCGGTGAAACGCAGTACAGGAACTACCAAGCCATCTTCTACTGCCACCGCAACGCCAATGTTGATGTGGTGGTTCAGGATTGTGGCTTCTTCGGTCCATTTGGAGTTCACTTTTGGGTGTTTTCTGAGCGCCATCGCGCAGGCTTTGATCACCATGTCGTTGAACGATACTTTGGTTTCGGGAATAGTATTGATCACTGCCCTTGATTTCATCGCTTCGTCCATCATCACTTCTATAGTGAGGTAGAAGTGCGGCGCAGTAAAGGCCGATTCGCCCAGACGTTTGGCGATGACTTTTCGCATTTGCGAGTTTTTGACTTCTTCGGTGGCCACTTCGCCTACCGGTGTGTATGGTTTTGCCAAAGGTGCAGCAGCCGTCTCGGTTGGAGCTGCGACCGGTTGTGATTGTGCGGGCTGTGCGTTTGACGCGGCAGGTGTGAATTTCTCGATATCGCTCTTTACGATGCGTCCGTTTTCGCCAGAGCCTTTGACTTGTGCGATATTGATGCCTTTCTCTTCTGCAATTTTCTTGGCCAGTGGCGAAATGAAAATTCGTTTGCCGTCTGAAACAACCTGAACTGGTTCTTCTGATTTCTCTTCGGTAGCTTCGGTGGTTTGGGCCTCGTTCTTGTCGGCTGCTCTTGCTGGAGCTGGTGCAGCACCGCCTTTTTTGTAATTGTCTGCGATTCCCGCAATGTCGGTTCCTTCAGGTCCGATAATCGCCAATACGCTGTCTACCGGAGCCGATTCTCCTTCGTTGACTCCAATAAATAACAATGTTCCGGCATTGAAGGACTCGAATTCCATCGTGGCTTTGTCGGTTTCAATTTCGGCAAGGATGTCACCTTCGGCTACTTTGTCTCCTACTTTTTTGAGCCAGGTGGCGACGGTTCCATCGGTCATAGTGTCACTCAGGCGTGGCATGGTGACTACGACTACGCCTTTCGGCAAGTCGGTTGATGTTTGTTGGTTGCCGGCTGCCGGAGCATCTGCAGATTTTTCTGGTGCCGGAGTTGCCGCAGCTTCGACTTCATCTTCTGGGGCTTCGTCTTTTATCTCTTCGACTTTTGGAGTCTCTTGTTTGTTCGTCGATTTGCCAAAGTGTAACATCGGTGTGATGTCTTCGCCTTGGTTTCCGATAATTGCCAGGAGCGAATCCACCGGAGCCGACTGGCCTTCTTCGATGCCGATATGCAAAAGCGTCCCAGAATTGAAAGATTCAAATTCCATGGTCGCCTTGTCTGTTTCAATTTCTGCGAGGATGTCGCCCTCATTGACTTTATCTCCAACTTTCTTGAGCCATTTGGCCACGACGCCTTCGGTCATGGTGTCGCTCAGGCGTGGCATAGTGATGATTTTTGCCATGATTATAATTTGTGTGGGATAAATGGATAATTTTCTTGTTCGTAGACCACGTCGTACAATTGCTGGATTTCAGGGAAAGCAGAGTCTTCTGCGAAAGTAGCACATTCTTCCACGAGGTTTTTCACGCGCTCGTCAATGGCTTCCACTTCGGCATCGGTGGCGTATTTCTGGTCTTTGATGACCTCTAAAACCTGGGTAATCGGGTCGATTTTTTTGTATTCTTCGACCTCTTCCTTAGAACGGTACAATTGCGCGTCCGACATCGAGTGTCCTCGGTAACGATAGGTTTTCATCTCCAGAAAAGTAGGTCCGTCGCCACGACGCGCTCGGTCGATGGCTTCATGCATCGCTTCGGCAACCTTTACAGGATTCATGCCGTCAACTGGTCCGCAAGGCATTTCATACCCCAAGCCCAATTTCCAGATGTCGGTGTGGTTTGCGGTTCTTTCTACCGATGTTCCCATGGCATAGCCGTTGTTCTCTACGATGAAAACGACAGGCAATTTCCAGAGCATGGCCATGTTGAACGCTTCGTGAAGCGAACCCTGGCGTGCGGCACCGTCACCAAAATAGGTAAGTGTTACGCCATCGCGCCCAAAATATTTGTCGGCGAAAGCGATTCCGGCACCCACTGGGATTTGCGCCCCAACGATTCCGTGTCCGCCGTAAAAACCTTTTTCTTTAGAAAAAATGTGCATCGAGCCACCCATTCCTTTAGAGGTACCGGTGACTTTCCCGAGCAATTCTGCCATAACCGCTTTTGGGTCAACGCCCATACCGATTGGCTGTACGTGGTTTCTGTAGGCTGTAATCATTTTGTCTTTAGACAGGTCCATGGCGTGCAATGCTCCGGCCAATACGGCTTCCTGTCCGTTATATAGGTGAAGAAATCCTCTAACTTTTTGTTGGATGTAAAGTGCGGCTAATTTGTCTTCAAATTTTCTCCAAAACAGCATGTCTTCATACCATTTCAGGTAAACTTCTCTTGTTACTTCTTTCATTCTGACTTTAAGTTTGATGTATAAATTGTTTCGAGCCGCAAAAAAGTAGCCTCACACCGTTTGCGAACAGCAAAAATAAAACATTTCCCGCTAAGAACTAAAATTTAAAACGCAGATTTTAGCCTTTTACAGGAAGTTTTTATCAAAGGTAAAGGGCAATAGATTTTTGAGTGAATCCGACTTGTATACCAGCCCGATTTCGCCCATAAAATAGATTTCAATAGGGTAGTCCTGTTTGAATTCGTATTCGGCAATCGATTGGCGACAAGCCCCGCAAGGTGGGATAGGCGCTGTGGTGGTGTTGGTGTCGGAAGCGGCACTAATGGCCATCTTCACGATTTTCGCCTCGGGATACATCGCCCCAGCTTGAAATACCGCTACGCGTTCGGCGCAAAGGCCAGAGGGATAGGCAGCGTTTTCCTGATTGGATCCAAAAACCAATTGGCCATTGTCTAAAAGCAAGGCCGCCCCAACCCTAAATTTAGAGTAGGGCGCGTACGCCTTTTTTCGCATCGCTACAGCCTGTCCCATTAAATCCTGAATGTCGGCAGGTAATTCTGAGAGGCTGTCGAAAGCGGTAAATTTTGTCGTGAGGGTAATTTCGTTCATAAGTTTTAAGGGAAAAAAAATCCAAATTTCAAAGGAGAAATTTGGATCTTTAATTATAATTGAATGACGGTTACAGTTGGTCGTATTTGTCTCCGAACGCAAAACTGAGGGAGAACCGCAGCGTGTTTTCGAGTGGGTTACGCACCTTAGAGGCAGAGAACAGATAAGAAACATCTACTTTAACGATGTTGTACTTGAATCCCGCTCCCAGTGAGAAAAACTTCCTTGCTCCTTTTACCGGGCTTTCATGGAAGTAACCCATGCGGAAGGCAAATGATTCCTGATAGTTGTACTCGGCACCTACAGAGTATGTAAATTCTTTTAGTTCTTCGGAGAAACCGTCTGGCGCATCTCCAAAAGATTGAAATATTCCAGAAGTCCAGCCAATCTCCCTATATTCCAAATTGTTTTGGGTTCTTTGCTCTAGCTCTGTGATGTCTTCGTCGTCTGTAAAGTCACCATCTCCGTTTGTATCTACCGGTGCATCAGGAATCTGTGGCGTTGGGACCAACAGTTTTGCGAATTCAAGGTTGAGTGATACTTTGTTGTAATCGTCAAGGATAAAGTCGAAAGCACCACCCAGTTTGAGGTTGGCAGGCAAAAAGTTAGAACTCACATCGTTCTTTGTTCGGTCATAGCTGATTTTTGGCCCCAGATTCTGGATGTTGAACCCCAATCTGTAACGGCCATTGAAATCATTGAAAGCTTTTTCTTCCGAAACAAAGAAACCGGATACGTCTACCGCAAAGGTTCTACCGGCAACCGCGTCGTTAAATGCATCCTGCACTTTAAGGTTAGAGTTGATGTATCTTGCGGCAACTCCCATAGAAAAATAATCACTTAGTTTAAGCGAGTAAGACAAGTCAATTGCAAACTCGTTAGGTTTTACGACCCTTGCCGGATCGTCGAAATTCTCGCGCAACTCTATTTCTCCGAGGCTGAAATAACGGATACTACCCGCAAAGGCCATCCTTTCATCGAATTTGTTGAAATAGGTGACTTGACCAAGTGAGATGTCGTTCACCAATTGGGTAAGGTAAGGCGTGTAACTTAGAGAAAACCCTTGTCTGTCTGTAGAAAACGCATATTTGGATGGATTCCATTGTTGAGAAAAGGTGTCGGGCGTCGTGGCTACACCATTGTCCCCCATACCCGCCGAACGGGCATCCGCGGCAACTAATAAAAAAGGAACTCCTGTGGTAATTACCCTGTCCTGGGCTCTTGAAAATTGTATCGTTAGTAAGCAAATTAATAATATTGAAATCTTTCTCATTCTGAATTTTTAAATATTGAACAAATATAGCATTTTATTAAAGGATAACAAGTTTCTCGAATTTTTCTGCCTTGGTGTTGGTGATCAGCGATTTTACCGTGAGTTTGTAGATGTAAACGCCTTTCCCGATCTTGTCGCCAAAATCATCCTTGCCGTCCCAGGTGATGTCTTTTGAAAGGAAGCCATCGGTAGTTACCGTCTGGTTTTTGGTCCATACGATTTTTCCTGAAATCGTGAGCACCTGTACCTGTACTTCTAAAGGCTCAAAAGGTTTGTTGTGTGTAAACCAGAATTGCGTGTAGTTGACAAATGGATTAGGGTAATTAAGGACATTCGAGATGGTAATATTGCTATCGCCGGCTACTACAAATTGAAGTTCTGCAGTAATCGGATTGTTGTATACGTCCCAGGCGTAAAATTTCAATGTGTGTATACCAGGCGCGAGATTGCGGAACGGAAACTTGAGCTTGCCTTTTTTGTAATTGTCAAGCTCGGTTTCGTAATAGTCGTTCAATTTGTACGGATTGGCCTCGTTGCCGTCTAAAACCACCTGGATGTCATGGCCAATCCCGCTGGCTGTGTTGATTCCGTTTTCGTCTTCGAGGAAGGCAAGAAATATTGGGTTCTGATTGGTCAGACTACCGTTTACAAACGTGAGGTCATTCATGTAGAGTTTTACCTTGGGAGGCGTATTATCGGCTGGTGCGTTGAAATTGGTTCCGCCAACGGTAATAGTTGTGTCAAAGCCACTTTTGTCAAAAAGCAATTGGTTTCTTTTGGCGTAAAAACTGATCCTGCCTTTTCCGGTTCCGATAGCAATGTCTCGGGGCACCACAAACCCAAATTCAAACTGGCCATTGTTTACTGATGCGTTGCCTTTAAAAATAGTTTCTCCCAGCACATTAAAATTGATGGGGTCGGCATTGTTATCATTGTTTCGGGTCACGCGGGTAATGGTCTTGTCAAAAATCTGTACGGCCAACTCACCGTTGTAGGCGGGTAGTGGGTTGTTGTTCTCGTCTGTAACTTCGCCGGTTAGTTTGATATAAGATAAAGCTTTGAAATCATCTATAGTTCCCGTAATAGGCGCGTCGTTGACTTTGGTGAGCCTGATTTTTGGTTTGGGAATGGCCAGCATCAATGCCGGATCGCCCAAATAGAAAACCACGTTGGTCGGGGCGTCGCCATCTTCTTTGGTTTGTCGAAGCGCCTCGGCAATTGACGTATATTCATTAGATCCATAAGCAAACAGATGTTTGGCCAACACATCGCCAAAAAGTTCACCGGTGCCCTGGCTGATTTCGCGCACTGTCGTAATCATCGATATTGCACCGCCCGAAGGATTCCAATACGTGTACTCGCCCGCGGTAGGTCTAAAAGGATTGTCAAACCTTGAAAACTGGCAGGTGATGGTGATGAACAGCGGGTATTTGTATCGGTTGTTCAAGTTGCGTCCATCGGTGCTTTCCCAGATGCGCTCTTGTGCAAGACCGTCTTCTCCGCCGTGTCCCAGGTAATCAAATACAAGTGCGCCTTTTTCAAACGCGTTGAAGAAGTCCTGACGCGCTTTAGGGTAACGACTTCCGCCAGAAGAGGTTTGTTGTTCGTAGGAGTCGAGCAATATTTTTGTTGGATTCAGGAACGGCTTTTCTTGTACAATCCGATCTACAAGCGAATTGATTTTGTCCTGCAAGCTGGCGTCAAAACCAATATCGGCGTCATCGGCAATCCCAACAACATTGTTGCGCCAACTGCCGTAAGATTTAATGTCGTGGTATTCAATAACCTTGTTGATGAGTTGGTCTGCCTGTAAGTTGGAGTTGGCAATCATCCGGCCAACTGCGATATCGGGAAAAACTGCAAAGCCATTGCCTCCATCCAGATTGCCCTCAAAGTCGTCCATCATGGTGAAATAGTCGTCGGATGCAAAGGATCCTTCGCCGAGGCTATAACCATTTTTGGCGTGATAAATCGGTACGAAATTAGAAAATTTCGATACGCGGTTCTTGAAATCAAAGGATGCATCGCCCAGCAAATTCAGGTATTTTACTCTTTTATCCGGAGTTGATGCGTTGAAATAAACGTATTTCATGAAATTTCTGATGGCTCCGATGTCTTGCTTACCCGATCCAAATTCTTGGTAAATGCTTTCAAGGTTTACTACTTTTACATTGAGATGTGAGTAGGTCCGGTGAAAATTGGCCAACCGTTCGGCTTGTGGCGTAAATGTGTATGGTGCTACGATAATGTAATCGATGTCTGCAAAATTTCCTTGAGCATCTTTAAATATATTGCCTTTCAGATTTTGATTGAACACCCTTGTCTGCGCTTCCTTGAGCGGCGTGTAAAGGTCATTCAATGCCACCGTAATGTATTTTCGGAGCTCGCCAAGATTGGCTTTAAAAGTGATGTTGGAGGCAGTGTTCGTGTTTGTACGGGTGACGTTGTAGATGTCGGTAATGTCCCATATTTGGTTGATACCACTGGCGTTTGAAATCTGGTATTCGGCAATTCCGATTCCAGTCGCCGAGGCGTTGTATTGGAAACGAAACTGTTTGCCATAGCCTTTGAGCGCCCTTTCGCAGCGCAGTTGGATCAAATCGAGGTAGGCTTTCGAGCTTGGTACACCGGCATTATTGTAAGAGAGTTTGATGACAATGTTTTCGCTCGCGGTGATGTTGTTGTTGACCAGCGAGTCGGCGCGAGCTGCATCAAATTTGCCGAGTTTTGGAATGGTCATGTTGCCCACCTCGGTATTGTTGGCGCTTACCTTAAAGGTGGTCGGTACCGAGCAGATTCCGCCGGCAATCACACGCAATTTTACCGGAACAGCCGTGTTGATTCCCGGAAAATTAAAAGCAAACGACTGTTCGCTGGATACATCGAAATCTTCGCCAAACCAACGGCGGCCCAATCGGCCAATGTTAATCAGGTCTACTTCGTGATATTGGGAGTCGTTAAAATTATTGACAGTGAGCGTTGCGGCGCCGGTAGGTTCTGTCATGAGGGGCATACGTTTGCCATCCTGTCCCTGGACATTGATGTAATAATAGGATTTGTCGGCGTAAAGATTGTTATACGTGTCGCTCTCACGGTTATAGTTATCAAGGCCTTCGGCATAAAAAAGCACTGAATCCGAATCGTTAAACACGCCATCTCCTTCGCCAATGACTTGTATGGCGTTCTCGGCAAGATCTTCGGGATAGTACACATCATTGCGCAACGGAATCATACGACCGCCATTCCCATAGATTTTGATTTTTCTCGGATCGACGCCGGCCATATTGAGCCCCAAGCTTTGCAAAAATGATTTGTTTAGCGCGTACACGCCCGATTTCACTACATAAAACCGGTACCATTCCCCGGTAGACAAGACCGAATTAGAGATCGTATTGAAATTATTATTGCCAGAAGTAAGCCTTGCCGCTCCCGAACTAAACGCGTAACTAAGCGATTTTACCTTTTTAAAACCTCCGCCCTCCTTGATAATAGGAGAGAAATTAATTACAGCGATATTTTTGTTGCGTGACTTGGCATTGGAAAGTTTGGCATTGATCGCCGATGGGATTGACTTGATTTCTAGATCGCCCAACTCAGCCGGGGAAATGGCTTCGTAGACTACATTAGATATCTGGAGAGAGCTTTCTGAGACCGACGAGGCCTGTGGGATTTTTATATTGTAGATAATTTGGCCAATATCGGTTCTGAACTGAAAATTTTTCAGGTCAAATTGAGGCATTGTAATTTCAAAATCACCATACGAAACCGGCTTTGTGGGTTTCCAATTAATGGTAATCTCACCCCTTTGTTGGGCAAAGGATATCAGGCAGGAAAAAATGAAATATAAGGTGAAAGTTCTCTTCATCAGATTAGGTAACGAATTTAAAAGTCAATTATTACGGAGAGTAAAAATAATTTATTTCCCACAACCGCGAATAATAATTATTTTAAATTTACGTTTCAAGCTTGAACTAACAAACCAATGGGCGCTAAAATTTTATTTTGCAAAAAAAGTTCTTGCAATGTAAAGGTTAATTATTATATTGCGCCTCGAATTTATTACCTACTAAAAGTATGAAAGTAAACAAAATTATGACTGTAAAACTCTTGCTATCACTGGCGATTGTCCTTGGTCTTACTACAAGCTGCAGTAAAAGTTCCAGCTCAAAAAACTCATCAAGAGCAACCGGCTGGAAGATAAATGACAAAAAAGGAGGGTTTCAATACGCCTCTAATTTTAAAAAGCAGGCTACCGGACCGGGTTTGGTAATGGTTGAAGGAGGTACCTTCACCATGGGTAAAGTTCAGGATGATGTGATGCATGACTGGAACAATACCCCTAACCAGCAGCATGTCCAGTCTTTCTACATGGACGAAACCGAGGTAACCAATTTAATGTACATGGAGTACTTAGACTGGCTCAAGCGTGTTTTTCCACCAGATCAGGAAAACTATAAAAACATTTACGAAGGCGCCTCACCAGATACATTGGTATGGAGGAATCGTTTGGGTTACAACGAAACAATGACCAATAACTACTTGCGTCATCCAGCTTACGCTAACTACCCGGTGGTAGGTGTCAACTGGATTCAGGCAGTGGAGTTTAGTAAGTGGAGAACCGACCGTGTTAACGAAAACACGTTAGAGAGTGCGGGCTACTTAAAGAAAGATGCGAAAGTACTTAATTCAACGGCTGAGTCTACATTTAGTACAGAAACTTATTTGAACGCTCCGTCTAAGACTTTCGGAGGCGACGAAAAGATCGTCTTGAAAGGACCTAGGAACTCTAAAGCTAAGCCAAGCAAAACGAAAGCATCTAAAGACCAGCCGGCCACTGAGAATGCTCAAAAGAATGTTTATGCCCAAAGGACATCAGGGATTATCCTTCCTGAGTACCGTCTGCCAACCGAAGCAGAATGGGAATACGCTGCAGCTGCCGATGTAGGTCAGCGTGAATACAATATCTACAAAGGCCAGAAAAAATATCCATGGTCTGGTAGTTATACCCGTTCAGGAAAAAGACAAGTTAGAGGTGACCAATTGGCCAATTTTAAACAAGGAAAAGGTGATTACGGCGGAATTGCAGGATGGTCTGATGACGGTGCCGACATTACCAACGTAGTGAAATCATATCCTCCAAACGATTTCGGACTTTATGATATGGCGGGTAACGTGGCCGAATGGGTTGCGGATGTTTATCGTCCTATTGTTGACGACGAAGCCAGTGACTTCAACTATTACAGGGGTAACATATACACCAAGAATAAAATTGGGGAAGACGGAAAAGTTGAGCTGGTGACCGGTGAAACTCAAAAATTCGACACCTTGGCAAACGGTAGGGTTATGGCAAGGGATTTCCCGGGACAAATTGCTCAGGTTCCTGTTGACGAGAAAGAAACTTACTTGAGACAAAACTTCGATAAGAGTGACGAAAGAAACTATCGCGATGGAGACAAGCAATCTACAAGATATTTTGATTTTAGCTCCGAAGGCGATGGCGGGAAAGTAAAAGCGGGACAAGAAATGTACGATTCACCGCAACACAACGTAACCACAGATAGTTTGGGTTCGATGGTGAGGAAATATGACAAGTCTAACAAACGAACTACCTTAGTAAACGATAACGTCAGGGTTTATAAAGGAGGATCTTGGAGAGATCGCGCTTACTGGCTCGACCCTGCGCAAAGAAGATACTTTCCACAAGATATGGCTACCGATTATATCGGATTCAGATGCGCCATGTCAAGGGTAGGTCCTAAAGCAGACAAAAAGAAAAGACCGAGAAATTAATTTTTCAAAATAATAAATGAAAGCCCTTTGATTAGGGCTTTTATTTTTTACCTAACATACAATGGATATTGCAAGCATTCACCAGTTGTTTTTGAAATGCAGTTCAATCTCGACCGATACGCGAAAAATTGGGCCACAATCTTTATTCGTGGCCATCAAAGGCGATCGGTTTGACGCTAACACTTTTGCGGCAGAAGCACTGCAAAAAGGGGCGGCTTATGTTCTGATAGACAATCCGGCTTATCATATAGACCAGAGGACGATAGTAGTACAGGACAGCCTTGCTGCATTGCAACAGCTCGCTCAGTATCACAGGAGGTATCTGCGTCTGCCCATCATTGCGCTTACGGGGAGCAACGGTAAAACCACGACCAAAGAATTAATCCATGCAGTGCTGTCACAACGGTTTAAAGCTAAGGCTACCGTTGGTAATCTGAATAATCATATAGGAGTACCGTTGACCTTACTTTCTTTTGACGAAACCACACAAATAGGAATCGTAGAAATGGGTGCCAACCACCAAAAGGAAATCGCGTTCCTTTGCGATATCGCCGAACCAGATTTTGGCTACATTACCAATTTCGGCAAAGCGCACCTTGAGGGGTTTGGTGGAGTAGAGGGTGTGATCAAAGGCAAAAGTGAAATGTATGACTATTTGCAGCAAAACAAAAAGACGGTTTTTGTTAATCTGGACGATCCCATTCAGAGCGAGAAAACGGCATCAATGGAGCGCATTACATTCGGCTATCAAAAAACCGAAGCAACAGTCAATATCATTGCCATCAAGGCGGATCCATTCGTAGAGATTGCTGTTGAAGATACATTAATCAAGTCTCATTTGATTGGACTCTATAACGCCAACAATATCAATGCAGCGGTAACTATAGGGCGTCATTTTGGTGTAAGCAATGTAGATATTAAAGCGGCAATAGAAGGTTATGTGCCAGAAAATAACCGCTCACAGCTGCTCAATAAAGAAACTAATGAAATCATCCTCGACGCCTACAATGCCAATCCGAGTAGTGTAAAAGTCGCCATCGAAAACTTTCTTCAACTTGACAAAAAGAACAAGGTTGCGATTTTGGGCGATATGTTTGAGCTCGGGCACGAGAGCCTGAAAGAACACTTGGCAATTATCCAATCGCTACAGAATCAAACAACGGTAGACTGCTATTTTGTGGGGAAAGATTTTTTCTATAATAGGGTAGAAGGCGGCCATCGCCATTTTTTTGGGACGTTTGAGGATTTGGTACAGCACCTGCAAATCCATCCGTTCCACAACAGTACGCTACTGATTAAAGGATCGCGCGGCATGGCATTGGAGCGTTTGCTGGACTATATTTGATTTTCCCGTTGGCCACTGTCGGTCCCAACCAATTGCGTCGGGAACGTCACCGCTTTACCACCCGTATCATCTGCTGCATTTCTCCCTGATTTACAATGAGCGTGTAAACGCCTGATTTGTATGACGAGCCCAATTCCAAGGTGCCGGTCTGAGATGCCTCACATTGCAGGGTTTCCAGAAGTTTACCAAACACATCATATACTTTGACGGTAGTTGGAGTGTGCACTTCGCCGTCCAGGCTCATCCTAAAACTGTCGCTAAACGGATTCGGGGCGGCATTCAATCGGAATTGATTGTTGTGAGGTTCAGCCTGGCGCGTGATGACCGCCGTGGTAGTTACCGTACAGGGCGGGCCAAAAGCCAGGTAAGCGCCCAGATACATAATGGCCACGCGGATGGTATAAGTGGTATTTGGTGCGGGAGGTGCTCCAGCCAGATTGTGAAGATTAAAGCGATTCAGAGGGCTGTCGTAAAACCTAATAGAGCTGCCATTGGTGACTTCAAACCGATACATTTCGGCCTCGAGTATTTGGCCGGTATAGATGGTAGTCCAGCTGTTGCTGATGCTCATGCCGCATTGGCTGTCGATTACCCTTGAGAGTTCGGGTAGTGGCGGGGTTGTAACGGTACAGGCTGGCCCAAAATCCTCCCATACTCCCGCAATGAACAAGGCCACCCTCACAGTATAGGTGGTTCCGAATCTACCGCTTCCTACGAAATTTTGCATGACAAAACGGTTGACGGTACTGTCATAAGTACGTACGGGAAATACACCGTCCGACAGCTCGAACCTATACAACGTTGCCGAAAGATTCTGATAACAATACATGATGTTGCCCATATTGGTCATGTTCATACCGCATTGCTGTGTAAGCAATTGGGTGACTATGGGCGCCCGCGGCGTAGTAACCGTACAAATAGTTGGGCCGAAAGCGCGCCAGAATCCATTGGTGCGCGCCGAGATGCGCACACTGTAAGTCGTCAGATACGTTGGAGCCACCGGAAGGTCGTTTAGACTAAAATGGTTAACATCCGAATCAAAGGAGGTTACCGTTGTGCCTTGGGTCACCTCAAAACGATAACCGGTTACCCCGGCCAGTGTGGTGGCATAAATGTCGGTGCCGACGCGCGGTAATACACTGCCGCAGAACGTAGGAGTCAGCGTTACATAAGGACCTATCTCATCGATATGGCCATCGCAATTATCGTCGATCCCATTTGCCAGTATTTCAACGTGGTTGGGATTAACCGCTGCATTTGTGTCGTCGCAATCTGACCCCACAATAGAAGAAACATAGCCGCTAGGAGTATCCGCGCCATAACAAACAGAAACAGGAAAAGGGTTGCCGTCGTAAAAAGTATCATTGTCCGCATCTATGTAAAAATAGCCAAGCCTGAATGTATTGGGATTATTTGGGTCGCAGTCGGTATTGTCGGCGACAAATCCGGCAGGAGCGCCGCCCGATGAGAAAACTACGATCGCAGGATCTCCGAAACCGTCACCATCTGCATCCGAGTAATAAGGGGTTAACAATGCTAGCCCGTCGGCTACAGGTTTGGGTTTAAGAAACTGTCCGAACGTGAACAATGGGAACAGTAGGATTGTGAGCAACGTCTTGCATTTAGGGAATGACATGATGTTGGGGTGTTTGTTTGGTAGGCTAATGTAATAAAAATCACTTAAGTAGCTTAATTTATAGTCGAAAACTTAAAATTTTGTTAACATTATTACAGGATATTCCGACAAGATCGACACAGCCGCTAGTGAGGTTGCTCCAATTTCGTTGAACTAAGTTATCAATGTTAGTGATTTGCTGCTGATTAGTAGGCTAATATACCGGATGGTAAGGTCTCAAAATATGATATTCGTGGCGTAGATTACTTTTTGCCAGCGGATGAAGTTCTGTAGGAAAATATCTCAAGATTTATGAAGTGCTTATTCGATAAGATCAATAGCTTCCACTTTTTTATACCAGAAATTTTACGAAAGCGAGCTTTCGACACTTTCAGGTATAAAAAAAGCCGAAAACTCTCGTTTTCGGCTTTGTGGACGATGAGGGATTAACTGCGTTGCTCCTTTTTTGGAAGCTTTGCGCAAAGCCAAAACTCATGCTTCGTTTTTCCTTTTTTTATTCCGCATCGCTTACGAAAGTGGGATTAACTGCGTTGATCCTTTTTGGGATGCCTTACAAAAATCCAAAAACTCATGCTTCGTTTTTCCTTTTTTTATTCCGCATCGCTTACGAAAGTGGGATTAACTGCGTTGATCCTTTTTGGGATGCCTTACAAAAATCCAAAAACTCATGCTTCGTTTTTCCTTTTTTTATTCCGCATCGCTTACGAAAAATGAATTTTCGACGCCATGCGGAATAAAAAAAGCCGAAAACGAGAGTTTTCGGCTTTGTGGGCGATGAGGGATTCGAACCCCCGACCCTCTGGGTGTAAACCAGATGCTCTGAACCAACTGAGCTAATCGCCCGACTAGCTTGTTTGCGAGTGCAAATATAAGGCACTTTTTATTATATGCAAGCCAAAACGAAATATTTGTTATAAAATTTCTGCAACCACAAAAGTACTGCCACCCACATATATCAAGTCGTCAGGATTGGCTTGTTCTTGAGCGGCTTCATAAGCTGTTCTTACTGAGTCATATGAGGATCCGAAAAGTTCAAAATCTTTTCCTTTTTGATTAAGCAAATCGGCCTCGAGACCACGCGGCATATTGGGCTTGCAAAAATAATAAATTGCCTTTTTGGGTAAAAGCGGCAAGATTTGAGATAGATCTTTATCATTGACCACACCAAATACGAGGTGTAATTTTTCAAACTTTTGTTGCCCGAGTTGCCGCATTACAATAGACAAACCCTCTTTATTGTGCGCCGTATCACAGATGATTTTGGGTTGTAGACCCAATTGTTGCCATCGACCCAAAAGCCCTGTATTGGCTACAGTGTGCAGCAAACCTTCTTTCAATTGCGCTTCAGAAAGGTTGATGTGAAGCTGTTGTTGCAAAATGCGAAAGGTTTGCACTACCGTCTTTTTGTTATGGAACTGGTAATCGCCCAACAGATCCGACGCATAATCTTCACTAACCAAATCCGATGCAAAGAAAATTGGCGCCTGCTCTTTTTGGGCTTTAGCAAGAAACACTGGCTTCGTCTCTTTTGAATATTCTCCGATAATGACTGGAACCTTGTACTTAATGATTCCCGCCTTTTCAGCAGCAATCAATTCAAGCGTGTTGCCCAAAAATTGCGTATGGTCAAAGCCGATGTTGGTAATCACCGAAACCAAAGGTGTAATCACGTTCGTCGAATCGAGCCGGCCACCCAATCCGGTTTCTATAACAGCAAAATCTACGGCTTGGGTTTTAAAATAGTCAAAGGCAAGACCCACGCTCATCTCAAAAAAGCTCAAGTCGTTGGATTCAAAAAATGGGCGGTGGGCTCCGACAAATTCTTGCACAAAACTTTCAGGGATTTCCTCACCGTTTATTTTAATCCGCTCACGGAAATCCTTGAGGTGCGGTGAGGTGTAAAGGCCAATCTTGTATCCGGCTGCCTGCAATACCGACGCAATCATGTGCGATGTCGAGCCTTTGCCATTGGTGCCGGCCACGTGGATGCATCTGAGGTTTTTTTCGGGATGGCCCAAATGATCCATAAGGAGCAACGTATTGGTCAGGTCTTTCTTATAGGCCGAAGCGCCTTGAAGCTGGTACATCGGAAGCTGCTTGAACATCCAGTCTACCGTTTGCTGATACGTCATTTGTATTGGATTTATTCGCCGAGTTTGAAGTTCACGGTAATGGTTCCGGTTTGCACTTCGGGCGCATTGGGGTCGGGTTGCCATTTGTAGCTGCGCGCCGTGGCGTATGCCGGTTCAACAAGGCACGAACTCGTGTTGGTGGTTCCTTTGGTGTATTTGGTGGCAATGACGTTTCCGTTTCTATTTACTTTTACTTCTACCACTACGGTGCCAGATTCGTTGCAATCCTGAACTTGTTTGCTGCTGCTGGCGAGTTTACGTCCGTTGAGTTTCCAGCCGTTACCGCCGCCTGATCCGCTTCCGGTTCCTGGGCCGTAACCGCTTCCGGTCCCGATGCCATCACCTGAGCCATTTCCGCCGCCGGTTCCGGTTCCTGATCCGCCGCCACCATTGTAGCCGCGTGAATTGGCATCACCATTGGATTTTCCTTTGTTTCCGGCTTGTTTGTCATCACCATCGCCCGATTTGCTCGAGCCGTTAAGCAGGTTCGACAACGCATCGGTGGTTGACTTGGACGGTTTCGGGACCACTTTCTCAACCGGTTTTTCCACCTCGACCTTTTTGGGTTTCTCAGATGGCTTTTTGGCTTCGACTATCGCAGGCGCGTCGTCATTCTCACTGACAATAATTTCCTTTTCAGAAGTGGGTGTAGGTTGGGTTTGCTTGGGAGCCGAGACTACTTTTTCTAATGATTGGTAGTTGTCGCCCGATCCAAAGTCGCTGTCGCCAAAATTCACGGCAACTTCTCCGCCACCACCGCCACCGCCTTCCAAATCGGCAAGGGTAATAGTGTTGGATATCTTGAGCCAAAAGAAAAGCAGGAACAAGGCCGCGAAAATGCCCGTGGTCATTGCAAACGATTTTTTTCTGTTTTCTATTTCGGTAACTATCATGGCCGTGTTTTTATCAGAATCAATAACGAAAATAGCAAAAATAAATTGCTTTACACCAATTGCTTGAGCGCGATTTCAAAAGCGGTGGCGCTGATGTTGGTTTTCGACGCATTCAGGCTGTGCGCCTTGGCAATCGCTTTGCGGATGGTTTCTGAGGTATCCGAGAAAATCGCCTCGTCGGTCATCTGTACTTTCTTTTCCATGAAATAAGCAAAAACGCGCGCCATGCCACAGTTTGAGATGAAGTCGGGAATCAGGCTGATTTTGCGGTCTACATTTTCCATGACCGGACCAAAGAAAATTTCCTTATCGGCAAATGGCACGTTGGCACCACACGAAATCACTTCAAGTCCCGAGACAATCATCGCGTCTACCTGGCTTTGCGTTACCAATCGCGATGCCGCGCAAGGCGCGAAGATTTGGGCACCCATTGACCAAATTTTACTGTTGATGGTTTCAAATGGGATCATGTCTGTGGCCACAAGTTTGTTGCCATCTTTGTTTAGGAAAAGCATGCGGATTTCCTCAAAAGTAAAGCCGTCTTCATTGATTACGCCACCGTCACGGTCTATGATACCGACGACTTTTGCGCCCATTTCGGCAAGATAGAATGCCGCTGCAGATCCCACGTTTCCAAAGCCCTGTACTATTGCTTTCTTGCCTTTAACATCGCCGCCGTAGATCGCGTAGAAATGGCGTACGGCTTCGGCCACACCGTAACCGGTAATCATGTCGGCCACGGTATATTTTCTGGAAACGTCGGGCGAAAAATTAGGGTTTTCGATCACTTTCACGACGCCTTGGCGCAACTGCCCGATGCGGTTGATCTTATCGGCTTCGGATGGTTTGAAATGCCCGTTAAAAACACCTTCCTGCGGGTGCCAGACACCACATTCCTCGGTCATTGGGATCACTTCGTGGATTTCATCGACATTGAGATCGCCGCCGGTTCCGTAATAACTTTTAAGTAGCGGAGAAACCGCTTTGTACCAACGTTGCAACACGCCTTTTTTGCGCGGGTCGTTCGGGTCAAAGTTGATCCCGGATTTGGCACCGCCAATCGCCGGCCCTGAAACCGAGAATTTAACCTCCATCGTTTTGGCCAATGAAAGCACTTCATTCATGTCAAGTCCTTTGCGCATACGGGTTCCGCCGCCTGCAGCGCCGCCGCGAAGCGAGTTGATGACCGTCCAGCCTTCGGCTTCGGTTTCGGCATCCTTCCAGTTGAATACGATTTCGGGTTCCTTGTTTTCGAATTTTTTGAGTAAGTCTTTCATTTTTGGCTATTTGGTTTTTATTCCGCTGCACTGCATATCGTTCGCTTCGCTGGTTTGCTAAAGCGGTTTGTCTGTGCCTCGGGTTTGGTGCTGCAAATATAAAAAAGGAATGCTGGGATTTTTGCTTTAGATTGTATCTTTAGTCAAAAATAAAAACACGAGAAAGATTCTATTTTTAGGTGTTTTTGCAGCGTTGGTTGTTACAGGCTGCTCGAGTTATACCGTTTCGAAAGAAAGTTTTGTAAACCAATTGCAGCAAAACCAATCTATTGAGCGCGAGCACAACGAGAGTTCTGTAGGATTGGGCTACGATTCCAACGGGATTGAAAAAATAAAATGCATCGATAAAAATGGCAATGAAGTATGGCTGTATGGCGGCAAGAACATCAATTTCAAGATTGCGAAATTGTCGGGCGGAAGCGCCACAATGTACTTTGATACGGTCTATATCAAAAATGATACGGTGTACGGTTTGGTTTCACGGATTGTGGGCGGGAAAAGGAAAATTGCGCTCACCGACATTGCCGCGATTAAAATCAATGCAGAAGAAGCCAAGACTGAGCCGGTTAATTAACCGTAGATTTTTCCGCTGCTATGGTCGTGTTTTGCGCCGGTGACGCTCGAGAGCACATTGATTTCGCCACGCAGTTTTAAAACCCCGAGTAGTCCAAAAATGAGCGCTTCTTTAAATTCGAGCAACTTCGCATCGGGAATAATGATGTGCGTCTGCGGCAATAGGTGTTGGATCTGGCCAATCAGAAAATCGTGGTAGGCACCTCCGCCGGTAACCAGCATGCTTTTGTTTTTCTCGGGCAAAGCCTTTGCTGTTTGCTGCGCGATGTGTTCGCAGAAAGTTCGCATTTTATCTTCAACGGCAATGTCAAACTGTTCTACCAAAGGCAATACGGTTTGCTTGACGAATTCAAAACCCAATGATTTCGGGAAGGTTTTTTGGTAGAAATCGAGCGCGTTGAGCTGGGTTAAAAGAACGTTGTTTATTTTTCCGCTTTGCGCGATGGTACCCCGATCGTCATAATCGAATCCGAGCCTGTTCGCATAAAAATTAAGTACCGTGTTCACCGGCGAAATGTCAAAGGCGATGCGCTTGCCATCGTGTTCAAACGATACATTCGAGAATCCGCCAAGGTTGAGGCAATAGTCGTAATCAGCAAATAGAATCCGGTCGCCAATCGGTACCAAAGGCGCGCCTTGTCCGCCGAGTTGCACATCCGCTAGACGGAAATCACAAACTACGGTTTGCCCGACGAGCTTCGCGATTTCGGGTAAATTGCCAATCTGCAACGTGAATCCGTTTTGCGGCTGGTGTAAAATCGTATGCCCATGCGAACAAACCGCATCGAGGTTCTCAATATGGTTTTGATCAATGAAAACGCCAATAGTTTTTCCTAAAAGGTTTGTGTAATCGCGATTGAGGTCTTGCAGTTCGGCATCAGAAAAATCAACCGCATTTTTCAATCGATTGACCCAATCATGGGTGTAAGGAACGGTTTGGGTTTCGAGAATTTCAAACGTCCAATGGCCATCGTTTATAGCAAAAAGCAGGTGCGCGAGGTCGATTCCGTCGAGCGATGTTCCAGACATCACACCAATCACATTATAGTTTGATTTTACCATGGCTTATTTTGCGAAATCGTTTGAAATTACCGTTTAATATCATACATTTGGGCACCAAAATTAAACAAACAAGTAACACTATTTTAATAAAAATATGGATTTTAATCTTACCGAGGAGCACGTAATGATTCAGCAGGCGGCACGCGATTTTGCACAGGCCGAATTGTTGCCAGGAGTAATTGAAAGGGATGAACATTCCAAGTTTCCAACCGAGCAGATCAAAATGATGGCCGACCTCGGATTTATGGGTATGATGGTGGATCCAAAATACGGAGGTTCTGGCCTGGACAGCGTGTCTTACGTATTGGCGATGACCGAAATCGCCAAAGTCGATGCATCGGCGGCCGTGGTGATGAGCGTAAACAATTCACTGGTTTGCGCCGGACTCGAAAAATATTGTAACGAAGAACAGAAACAGAAATACCTCGTACCACTGGCCAAAGGCGAAGTGATTGGTGCGTTTTGTTTGTCTGAGCCCGAAGCCGGTTCGGATGCGACTTCGCAAAAAACAACCGCGATTGACAAAGGCGACCATTACCTCATGAACGGCACAAAAAACTGGATCACCAATGGCGCGACGGCATCCACTTATATTGTCATCGCTCAGACTGATATAGAAAAAGGACACAAAGGCATCAACGCGTTTATCGTAGAGAAAGGCTGGGCCGGTTTTGAAATAGGGCCAAAGGAAAAGAAAATGGGTATCCGGGGATCAGACACGCATTCGCTGATGTTCACCGACGTAAAAGTTCCAAAGGAAAATCGTATCGGAGCTGATGGTTTCGGGTTCAATTTTGCCATGGCTGTTCTCAACGGCGGTCGTATCGGGATTGCTTCTCAGGCATTGGGAATTGCTACCGGTGCTTACGAGCTGGCACTCAAATATTCAAAGGAACGCAAGGCTTTTGGCAAGGAAATATCGAAACACCAGGCCATTGCATTCAAGCTTGCCGATATGCATGTGAACATCATGGCGGCCAGATTGCTTTGCCTCAAGGCAGCTTCAGAGAAAGACCAAGGACTGGATATTTCTGAATCGGGAGCTATGGCCAAATTGTATGCCTCGCAAGTAGCAATGGATACCACGGTCGAAGCGGTGCAAATTCACGGCGGAAACGGATACGTGGCCGAATACCACGTTGAACGAATGATGCGCGATGCTAAAATTACGCAGATTTACGAGGGAACTTCGGAGATTCAGAAAATTGTGATTTCGAGGAGTATCCTGAAAGACTAATATTGTTAGCGTACAAATGATAGTCCTGGGTTTTTACCGGGACTTTTTTATTGGTTGACAGTTAACATTTGAGGTAGTATTTCTGCCATGACTTGTCGGTTAGGATTTGTAGATTGTCTCTGGGGAGGGGTTGCTGCGGTCCCTACGAAATCCATATATTTCCGCGTTGTAGAAAATCTGTATCTTTTCACAAAAAAAAGATTGGTTCGAAAACGCCGATGAAGCAGCTCTTTTTTTTACTTTTATTTCATGTATGAAGAACTCAAATATTGGTATCTCCGTGACCATAAGCTGTTCCGTGCACTGAGCTTTTCCCAGATCAAGCAATTGTGCATCATAGTTGGGTTCAAGAAAGCCAAAAAAGGGGAAATTATTTATTTCTCGGCTTCAGAAGTGCCTCGGATTTTTCTGCTCAAAAGAGGCAGCATCAAAATCGTTTCGGTGGATGACGACGGCAACGAAACCATTAAGGACATCATCCAGAAAGGCGATTTGTTTGGCGAATTGACACTCGAAAAAGACGCCCAGGTCAATGAATATGCAAAAGTACTTACCGATGAGGTGTCAATCTGCAGTTTCCTGATGTCGGACTTTGAAGATTTGCTATTGCGAAACCCAAGCCTGGCGCTTTCGTATACCAAGTTCGTGGGATTAAAGATGAAACGCATCAAAAACAATTATGCCAACCTCGTTTCTAAGGATGCCAAAACCCGTTTGCGGCAATTCCTTATCGATTGGGGCGAAAATGAAGGCAAACGCGAAGGCGATCGCGTGACCATAGAAAACTACCTTACCCAGAATGACATCGCCCAGATTATCTGTACTTCACGCCAAACGGCTACCCAACTGCTCAGCGAAATGGAGGCATCGGGAACCATTATTTACAACCGCAAGGAAATCATCATTGCCGACCTGAACAAACTCTAGTTCAGGTTTTTTCGTACCTAATGTAAAGTAGCCGACAATTGCCCGCCGGATGCCCCTTTACCTTTGCCAAAGAAATTAATCTTAACATTTTTTGACAATGAAAAAACAAATCATCGGTTTATTGGTCGTCCTTACCATGACGGTCACATGGGCACAAAACCAAAGCAAACGCATCGAGCAATTTAACCTGGACGGGAAAGTCGCCATCATGGGATACGATCCGGTTACTTATTTCAAAGGCAAGCCAGAGCAGGGAAAGAAAGAACTTTCGGCGATTCATCAAGGTGTAGTTTATTATTTTTCGACTACGGCAAACAAAGAAGCTTTTACCAAAAACCCAACAAACTATGAACCGCAGTATGGTGGTTGGTGCGCCTACGCGATGGGATCCAGCGGAGAAAAAGTCGAAATCAATCCCGAAACTTTTAAAATCGTCGATGGCAAATTATACTTATTCTACAATGCTTTTTTCAACAACACGCTCAAAAGCTGGAACAAACAAGAAGCAACGCTCAAAGCCAAAGCCGATGCCAACTGGAAAAAATTCATAAAATAAGCCTCATGCAAAACACACTCCTCTGGATGGCCAGGCTCGCAGTGGCCATCATCCTTTTGCAAACCCTGTTTTTTAAGTTTACCGCCGCCCCCGAAAGCGTTTACATCTTCACAAAAATGGGTGCCGAACCCTACGGGCGCATCGGGTCTGGCGTCATAGAACTCATCACCGCCATCCTTGTGCTGATTCCAAGAACCACTGTTTTTGGGGCACTGATAGGAGCCGGAACCATGCTGGGCGCTATCCTTTCGCACCTGTTTGTTTTGGGTATCGAAGTAGCAAATGACGGCGGAACCTTATTTGTTTTGGCCACGGTAACATTTTTTTGTTGTATCTTTCTGCTGTTCCAAAACAGGCAAAGACTCCCCAATTTAATTAAATTGAAATTTTAAATGTTATTACCTACAATCCATCACAGCCTGAATGAATTGATTGGCGTATTGCGTCAATTACCCGACGCGGACTATTCCAAACCTTGCCTGCAACTCAGCAATGCCACAATTGGCGAACATACGCGGCACATAATAGAAATGTACCAATGCCTGCTCAACCAATACGATAGCGGCATCGTCAATTATGACCTGCGCAAACGCGACACCCGAGTTCAGACCCAAACCCAATTGGCAATAATGGCCATCGTTGGCGTGCTCGATTCTATCGACAGGCCCAACAAAAAATTAGAGTTGCAACAACGCGTCGATGGCGAGCCCATCCGCATCGAAAGCAATTATTTTCGCGAACTGCTTTACAACCTCGAGCATTGCATCCACCATCAGGCATTAATCAAAGTAGCTTTGGTGGGTCACAACGGTTTGCAGGTGAGTGACCATTTTGGCGTAGCGCGCTCTACCATTGAATACCGCAACCAATGTGCACAGTAAGTTTCGTGCGCTGCGGCGATAAAACCATCCTCACTTCTAACCGTGACGAGGAAGTGTTGCGCCCGGCGATACCACCCAAAAACTATCGGGTCAACGGCAAGAACCTCGTGTTCCCGAAAGATCCACGTGCCGGAGGAACCTGGTTTGCCGTAGCCGAAAATGCCAACGTACTGGTGCTGCTCAATGGCGCTGCTCAAAAACACCATTGGGAACCACCGTATCGCAAAAGCCGCGGGCTTGTAGTACTCGATTTGATCAGCAATGAATCACCTTTGCAAACTTGGGAGAAGATCGATCTGGATAAAATCGAACCGTTCACACTAGTGCTTTACGAGCAGGCCAAATTGTTCCAGTTGCGTTGGGATGGTGTGCAAAAAGAAACCACGGCGCTGGCCGTCACGCGCAATTATGTGTGGTCTTCATCGACACTATATCCCGAAGCAGTTCGCGAACAACGGGCCGGTTGGTTTTATCATTTCCTGGAAACCAAACCGCAGGTGACCGAGACCGAAATGTTCGATTTTCACCGTTATACCGAAAATGACGACCAACAGCATGGCTTGGTCATCAACCGCGACGATAAGCTCAAGACACTCAGTATTACACAAGTTGTCCTTGAAAGAAATAAGGTGGCGTTGGTGCACCACGATTTGCTCGACCACCAAAAATCCGAACAAACCTTTACGATCGTTTAAACTTGAGACTATTTTTCCATAAACTGACCCATTGGGAATATTGGCCGTTTTACGTGGTGTACATTCCTGTCTATTTTTTGTGGGGCTATTACGCCTTGCGTGCGCGGTCAATCTTTTTCTTCAATGCGGTCAACCCGACAATCAAAAATGGTGGTTTCATCATGGAGTCCAAGAAGAGCATTTACAATTTGATTCCGCAGCGGTATTATCCCAAAACAGAGTTGATCAAGGCAGGAACTCCAATCGATTCGGTTTTAAAGGCTATTGCCGAGGCTAAAATCAGCTTTCCGTTGATTGTCAAGCCCGACATTGGTTTGCGCGGATCGGCCGTAAAGAAAATCCACAACACGAAAGAACTTCAGCACTACAGCGAGAAAGCCGATTTCGATTACCTCGTACAGGATTTGATTCCTTATGCCAATGAAATAGGCGTGTTCTACGTTAGGTATCCGAATGAAAAGCAAGGCCGCATCACCGGGATTGTGGCCAAGGAATTTCTGATTGTCACTGGCGACGGTGTCTCTACCCTGGCGCAATTGCTCAAAAAAGACCCGCGGCACGAAATGCAACTCCAAGCGCTCCGACGCGAATACGGGCAGCAACTCGATGCGGTATTGCCCAGTGGCGAGCAAGCCAACCTCGTGCCTTATGGCAACCACATCCGCGGAGCCAAGTTCATTGACTGCAGCCATTGGATCACACCCAAGCTCACGCAAGTCATCGATGAAATGTGCCTTCAGGTAAACGGTTTTCATTTTGGCCGCCTCGATTTGATGTACCACACTTTGGCCGATCTTGAAGAGGGGAAAAATTTTGCCGTCGTTGAACTCAATGGCGCCGCGAGCGAGCCCACACATATCTATGACCCCAAACATTCACTGTTTTTTGGTTGGAAGGAATTGTTGCGGCACATCCGATACATGTATGAAATCAGTGCAGCCAATCACAAACTCGGGCATCCGTATTTGCCGCACAAAGTAGGGATGCGGGAATACCGTTTGTCTCGGGTGCACGAACGTAAAATCGTCAATTTTTAATGAAGGCGCTCCAGAACATCGCGGTTGGTTTTATGGTAAGTTTCCTCGGGTCGATTCCTTTGGGTTACCTCAATGTTGTGGGATACCAGGTCTATGCTAAATCGGGGATGCGCGAGCTGTTGGTGTTTTTGCTCGGTGTCATTTTGGTTGAAGCCATCGTGATTTACCTCACCGTTATTTTTACGCAGCAAATTTTAAAGAAGCAAAAACTCATCAAAATCATCGAGCTGTTTTCAATCGTTTTCATGCTCGCGTTGGCGTACATTTTTTATGCAAGCGGAAATGACGAAATGGCTCCGGTAAAAGGCTTTCGGCAGTATTCGTCGACTTTTGTTTTGGGTTTGGTCTTGAGCTGTTTCAATTTCCTGTCGATTCCGTTCTGGACGGGCTGGAACCTCTACCTGCTCAATGAGCGCCGCATCCACATCGGTAAAAAAGTAGCCTATGTGCTGGGAACGATGTTGGGTACCTTTGCAGGAATGCTCACGCTAATCCTGTCGCTCAACTACCTCTCAAAAGCCGGATTCTTCTCCAAATACCTCATGACCACTATCATTCCCATGGCCTTTGCTGCGCTAGGGATTTATCAGGCTTATAAATACTATAAAAAGTATGCTGCTAGGTAAGGTTGTTGAGTGCCTGGATCAATTGCGCCTTTTTGCGTTGTGAGACCGGCAAGGTGCTTTTGTCAGACAACACTACATATCCGCCATCCTTATTGACAAAATTAGTCAGGTGATTCAGGTTGATGATGTGAGAATGGTGGATGCGCTCAAAACCGCTCGCACAAAGCAAATCCTCAAAGTCCTTCAGGGTTTTAGAAAAAAGCAACTTCTTGCCATTGGTAAAGTAAACGCAGGTATAATTGCTTTCGGCCGAACATCGCAGGATACTCTCCAGTTCAAAAACAGCAATGCCATCCGAAGTCTGCAAAGCCACTTTCTTACGCGCTGGCGGTAACTGTTGGTTTTGCATGAAATTGCCGATTTTAATTTCCTCTTCCCGACGCGACGTGCGGAGTGCTTTTGCCACGGCGGCCAGCAACTCATCCGAGTCAATGGGTTTGAGCAGGTAGTCGATGGCGCTGAACTTGATGGCGCGGATGGCGTATTGGCTGTAAGCGGTGGTGAAGATGACCTTGAACTCGTTCTCGCCATGCAATTCGAGGATTTCAAAACCCAGTCCGTCAGAAAGTTGGATGTCGAGGAAGATGAGTTCGGGTTTGAGTGCCTTGATTTGGGCAATGCCTTCCTTTACGGTTTTGGCGATGCCGATGATCTGCAGCGACGGGCAGTGGATTTCAATTTCAGACTTCAGCGCAGAAATCGATTGGTCTTCGTCTTCAATAATTAGTACTTTCATTGCCAGATGGATAATAATGGGATGCTTACTATAACGCGGGTTCCGGTCGCTATTTCGCCCGAAGCGAGGTCAATAATTTCAAAGTTCGATGGCCCGATGTTTTTACCGAATAAGGCTATCCTTTCGGACGTAATATCGGTAGCCTTCGATTCGTGATCTTTGAATTTCTGGTTGTTTTTTGATGCAGTTCTTCCGATACCGTTGTCTTCAACGATGCATTCCAATTGCTTGCCTTTCTTGACAAAATACACCTTGAGGATGCCTTTTTTGTCTTTTGGTGCCAAGCCGTGAATGATGGCGTTTTCTACAATCGGTTGCAACAACAAGGTTGGGATGATGGTTTCGTTGGTGTTGAGATGCTCATCCACAAACAAATGATAGTCGAATTTATTCTTATACCGGGTTTGGGCCAGGCTGATGTACAGACCTAACATCTCGATTTCATTGGCCAGCGGAACGACCTGGTCAGTATTTTCCAGTAACATCCGCAAGAGTTTGGAAAATTTAGAAATGTACGAACTCGCGTTAATCGCGTCGCCTTCAGAATAGTAGCCCTTGATGGTGTTGAGCGCATTGAAAATAA
>ERZ795056.1489-NODE-1489-length-27552-cov-15.522093_pt1 | contig 27552 bp, 26 predicted proteins | sample MGYA00375140_ERZ795056 | MGnify/ENA primary metagenome ERZ795056 (study PRJEB30185, sample SAMN05720227) | activated sludge metagenome | isolation source: Anaerobic digester | place: USA | collected 2015-03-09 ... | reverse complement strand
AAGTTTTATTATTTTTTCGACCTGATAATCAGCTTAACACCTGTATAGCCCTGCCCCATATCGGCAACTGCCATTTTACTTTTATAAGGAAGCAAATATGTAGTATTGCCCTTTTGGTAGGTCATCATTGTATTACTTGTAATAACGGCACTCGTTGTATGCTTCGTAGTTAAAAAACTGCCCTTGTAAGAAAGTCCATTTTTTAAGTTAGACATTACAGTGCTTTTGAGGGAAGATGCGGTCGGAGTAATGTTAAGGGTAGTTCTTGCTTTATTACTTTTCTTTCCGGTTCCCCTGTCAGCAAACACAACAGTTGTTACACTGACTAATGCCAGTATAATTGCCGCCTTTTTGATGAACCTTTCCATTTTAATGATATTTGAGTAAAACTAATCAAATCTTTGTTAAATAACCTGCCGTTCATGGATTATTTTACATATTCTTAACGAATGAAGGAAAGAAAAGTTACACTCAACTGATTTTTATTTGAAATTCCCGTAACTTTCAGAAACCTTCAGCGCATGAGCAGTTATAATTATCGGCAGAACAGGGACGAAATACAGGAATTACTTCACCAGTACGACAACCTGCGGTCTGGAAGATCCCATTCATTTTTAGAAGAAGAGGCTTTTGAAAAGATCATTGATTATCTCGATGAAAGGGAGGAATTGCTCAAAGCACTGGAAGCCACTGGATTTGCCATCGAAAGATATCCTTATTCCTCCTCCCTGTTAATAAAAAGGGCTGATCTGCTGATAGCTGCAAAAAGATATAAAGAATCTTTGCAATGTCTGCAACAGGCTGAATTGCTGGATAATAGCGATATTAATCTTTATATCCTCAAAACAGATGCCTACCTGGCCCTTGATAAACAAGAAAAAGCAGCAGCGGTTTTAGAAGCGGCGCTCGACTATTTTGACGGAGACGAAAAGCTGGAATTGCTTTTTGAGCTGGCCGATGTATACGATGACTATGAAAATTTTGACAAAGTATTCGATTGTTTAAAAATGGTACTGGAAATGGATCCTAATAATGAAGAAGCATTATATAAGATTTGTTTCTGGACTGATTTTACCGGGCGAAATGAGGAGGGTATCAAACTGCACCAGGCCATTATTGACCAGTTTCCTTACAATGAACTGGCATGGTTTAACCTGGCTGCCGCTTACCAGGGAATAAAGCTCTACGAAAAGTCGATTGATGCTTACCAATATGCAGTGGTTATTGATGAAAAATTTGACTATGCCTGGCGCAATATGGGCGACGCCTATTTGAGACTGCGCCGTTACAGGGAGGCTATTGAAGCATTACAAAAAGTGCTGGAACTGGCCAGGCCGGAAGATGTGATCTATGAAGCTATTGGTCACTGTTATGACAGGCTGCACAATTACGCACAGGCAAGATTTAACTACCGCAAAGCCGCCCATCTTAACCAGGAAAACAGCCACATGTTTTTCAAAATTGCTGTTACTTACATGAATGAAGGAATCTGGGAAAGTGCCGTGAAGAACCTGGAAACAGCGATGCGTATATACCGAAACCAGCCAGATTATAACCTTGCAATGGGGCAGTGCTACATGGAAATGGGTAAAGTGGAGGAAGCTGTACAGTATTTCGGTAATGTGGTTCGCACAAAACCAAAAAATGTAAACGGCTGGATCGAATTACTAAAATGCCTGTATAAAACCAATTGCTTTGAAGATGGTGCGGAATATGCAGACCATGCCCTGGCCATGACGAATAACAAGCCCATCTTTATTTTTTATAAATCTGCTTTTTTGCTGGCTATGGGCAAAAGCAAAGAAGCGGTACTTCAACTGGAGGCCGGGATGGATAAAAACCCGAAACTGGTTAAGAAACTGGTTGACCTCAACCCTTCTATTTTACAAAACCAGATGATCGTTGACGTGATCGCAAGATTCAAGAGAAACAAATCCTTTTAGAACCTTAGCTGTTTTAGTGACAGATCTCCTACAAATTTGCAGCGGGGTAAATCATGCCCGGCTGCTTTTTAATTGTCAATGTTTATATTTGCGCCTCCCGATAGCTGTCGGGGTCAAAAAAGAGAAGCATGAATTTTCACCTCGACCAGATTCCTGAAAGAACCACAAGACCAAGAATGAACGGCATCACTATGGTGATGGACAAAGGTCTTAGTATAGAAGAGGCCCGGCATTTTATGAGTATTTCCCATCCCTATGTTGATTTGGTAAAGCTCGGCTTCGGTACTGCCTTTGTTACCCCTAATTTAAGAGAGAAGATAGAAGTGTACAGGTCTTACGATGTGCCGGTGTACTTTGGCGGCACTTTGTTTGAAGCCTTTTTAATAAGAAACCAGTTTGAAGATTATATCAGCGTTTGCAAAGATTATGGCGTTGAGTATATGGAAGTAAGCGACGGTTCTATCTCTATTCCACATGCAGAAAAATGCGGTTATATTGAAAAACTGACCAGGCATGGAATTGTATTGAGCGAAGTGGGCAGTAAGGATGCGGCGCATATCATTCCCCCTTATAAATGGATCGAATTGATGAGAGCCGAACTGGAAGCCGGTTCTACCTATGTGATTGCAGAAGCCAGGGAAGCCGGCAATGTAGGTATCTATCGTGGTTCTGGCGAAGTAAGGGAAGGTTTGGTACAGGAGATATTAACGCAAATACCGGCCGAGAAAATTTTGTGGGAAGCACCGCAAAAAGCACAGCAATTGTATTTTCTTGAGTTGATTGGCTGTAATGTAAATCTGGGTAATATTGCTCCATCAGAAATGATCGCACTGGAAACCATGCGTATTGGTTTGCGTGGTGATACCTTCAGTTTATACCTTGATAAGGAATTTGTTTAAATCCCGCTACCAAAAATGAATGTATACGGTTTGATCGGTTATCCATTGGGGCATTCTTTCTCAAAACAGTATTTCACTGAAAAGTTTGAAAAGGAAGGTATCAATGATAGCCTGTTCGAGTCATTTCCTATTTCTTCTATTGATGAATTTCCTTCGTTGCTGAAAAATAATCCATTGCTAAAAGGTTTAAGTGTTACCATTCCTTATAAAGAACAGGTGCTGCAATTTGTGGATGAATTAAGCGATGAAGTGACAGCAATTGGAGCCACCAACAGTATTAAAATCAATGAAGGGAAGTTAACTGCATACAACACCGATATTGCAGGCTTTGAAATATCGTTTGGTAAACTGCTGAAGCCCCATCATACAACAGCACTGGTACTGGGTACCGGCGGTGCATCCAAAGCGGTGCAGTATGTTTTGAAAAAACTGGCGATCAGGTTTTTAGTTGTTACAAGAAATAAAGGAGGACGGCATCCCTTCATTACATACCCGGATATTGATGCAGCCTTGATGAATGAATACAGCATTATCATTAACTGCTCACCTGTTGGCATGTACCCCAATGAAAATGAAGCACCTGCTATTCCATATCACCTGGTTTCTGACAGGCATTATTTGTATGACCTGGTATATAAACCGGCTGAAACTTTATTTTTAAAAAATGGCAGGGAGAGGGGAGCAACGGTACAGAACGGTTATGAAATGTTATTACTGCAGGCGGAAGAAAGCTGGCGCATCTGGAATGGCTGATCAGCTGCCCCTTAATATTTTTTTAGCTTCCTCACTCAATGCAACTGGTCTCCTGCTGGAGTAATCAAAACAGATCATCCCTGTTTTGGCATTTGCCAGCAGTACTGGTGTATTGTTTCTGGAGGTTATCAACTGGTAGTACAATTCAAAACTCACTCTTGTTATTTCCCCTGCATATACAGAGACTGCTATAACATCCCCATAAAAGGATTCATTTTTAAATTCAATAGCAAGGTCACCCATGATTAATCCAGTACCGCCAAAATCAAGTTCTGATTGGTCGTGTTTCCTTAACCATTGCAGCCTGGCCTCATGAATAATGGATACCAAGGCATCATTGCCTACATGATTTCCATAGTTCACATCTGATATTCTTACCGGGATAATTATTTCCGTAAGTTTTACCGATGGCATATCAATTTTTATTCTTGCCATAAAATGTGTCAGCGGTTGAGAAAGTCAATTAATTTTTTCACTGCTTTTTTGCGGTGGCTGTACAAATTCTTTTCTTCGGTTTCCATTTGCGCAAAGCTTTTTGAACTCCCGTTGGGTATAAACAGCGCATCATAGCCAAAACCTTTTTCTCCAATGGGCGCAGGCAGGATAATCCCTTCGCAAATACCTTCAAACTGCTGTTCAGTTCCGTTTTGCATCAGCGATATCACTGTTCTAAAGCGGGCTGTCCTGTTTTCTATTCCATTCAACTGGAGTAATAATTTTTGAATATTATCCTGGTTGGTAGCCTGCTCGCCGGCATACCTGGCACTTTTTACGCCCGGTGCTCCATTCAGTGCATCCACAAATAAGCCGGTGTCCTCACTGAAACAATCTTTACTGGTTAATTCAAAAATAGTTGTTGACTTTGTCCGGGCATTTTCCTCCAGTGTATCATAAGGTTCAGGAATGTCGATTTCGATGCCTGCATCTTTTAAGGAAATCACTTCAAACTGGCCGCCCAATACATTTTTTATTTCTGCAACTTTATTGGCGTTGTTGGTAGCAAACACTATTTGATTTGTCATACTATTGCAGGTTTTTGATCAGTGATGAACGGAGAGATAACCTACCCGTGCTTAAATAGAGAAAATTTGTTTCAGACAGTTCCACAACTTTGTTTTTTCTGCTTTATCCGTTTGCAATGCACTCAATGCAGGAGCAGTTAAATACACCTGGTTATTATATTGCTGTATTTGATAAGCAGGAAACGACAAAGGCAATTTGATCTCTTCTGCACCGGTTCCAAATAAAAATATTTTTTCTGCTTTTAAACTGGAAGTAATGGTTTTATAATCCACTCCTTCATTTTTTTGCAGGTTAAAAATACCTACATCATCCATATTGAGTTTGCAGGCATTTAATATTCCCAACAAAAAATTCAATTCGTCATCCGGCAGGTAAGCGGTATCGGTATTGCTTACAATGATCACAACGCCTTTGGCATTTTTACCTAGAATATTTATGGATGAAGTGGTGGCATTATTTTCCTTTGCCGGCGCAGTTTTTAACTCAACAAGGCTTTTTTTATAAAGGGCTGCAATGGTGGCCGCCGGCAGTTGAATATTATCTAAACTCATGAAGGGGTGATTTGACCAGCTTTTTTTTTGTTTCTTTGCCGTAAAAATAAGGATAATGGAAGCCACAAAAGATTTTAAGGTAACACTTACGCAAAACAGCAGACTAAAAGACATTACACTCCAAAACATTCCATTTGGTAAATGTTTTACAGATCATATGCTGGTGGCTGATTATTCCGGTGGCCAATGGCATACACCTGAGATAATGCCCTACCAGGCACTTTCTTTTGAGCCTTCTTTGGCAGTGTTCCATTATGGGCAGGCCATTTTTGAAGGTATTAAAGCCTATAAGGCGAAGAATGGTTCAGTACAGATATTCCGGCCAATGGATAATTTCCAGCGCTTTAATGCCTCAGCAGTAAGGATGCAGATGCCGGAAGTTCCCGAAGAGATCTTTATGGAAGGACTGCGTGCTTTAATAGACCTGGATAAAGACTGGGTGCCAGATTTTGAAAATCACTCTTTGTATATCCGGCCATTTATGATCAGCAGCGATCATGCTATTGGCGTTCGTCCAAGTGAAAATTATAAATTCCTGATTATATTAAGTCCAACAGGTCCCTACTACGCAAAGCCGATGCGTATTTACGTAGAAGAAAAATATGTAAGGGCAGTGCCGGGTGGAATTGGTTTTGCAAAAGCTGCCGGTAATTATGGAGCTGCCTTGTATCCATCAACAGAGGCGCACAAAAAAGGTTACGACCAGGTATTGTGGATGGATGCGTACGAACACAAATACGTGCAGGAGTGTGGTACGATGAATGTGTTTTTTATCATTGGAGATAAAGCCATTACTCCCGGGCTGGAAGAAGGTACGATACTGGCAGGTGTTACCAGGGATAGTGTGATCACCGTGTTGAAAGAGATGGGGCTCACCGTGGAAGAAAGACCATTAACAATAGATGAAATAACCGAAGCTTATAAGGCAGGCCAGCTAAAAGAAATATTCGGTACCGGTACAGCAGCCACCATTGCACCGATAAAAGAATTAGGCTATAAGGATTTCGCCATGTTGTTTGATGTTGACAAATGGACCGTAGCGCCAGAAGTAAAAAGAAGAATGGATGCTATTCGTTATGGAGATGTGGAAGACAGGCATAACTGGTTGTGGACCGTATAAACTCCGGGTAATCAATTAAAAAAATAATTTTGAAAGGGGGCACAATATGTAGTCCCCTTTTTCGTTTCCCTAATAAGGATAAGTGTGTTTTGTTGGCAACGCTTCCTTGTACCCATTAACCGTATTCTGTGGAAAACTAACAGGGGCAATCTGTATGTTGTAAATAGCAGGTTAGCTTGATATTCCTCCCTTCATTAGTTTTTCCGTTTTAAAATACCATTGTGCAAATGCATCAGTGTTTGCAAAAAAGTTTGAAAGAATTTTTCATGCTGCTGTATGTGTAATGCTGCACATCGCAAACATTTAATATTCTGACACCAAAATTTAAAACATGAGGAAACTGTACCCTGTTCTTATTACAAGTTTGGTCCTGTTCTGTTTGATACCACATACAGGATTGGGGCAATGCGGTACATTGTCGGGCACCGCCACACCCCAGGAGTCGAGGTGTATGGCTACAGGTTTTATCACTGTCACTGCATCCGGTGGTTCAGGAAACTATAAGTATAAAGCCGTTGGCCCGGTCAATACCAGCTTTACCAGTGCCGATTCTATCACGGGTTTGCCGCCCGGTAATTATAGTGTAACCATTACCGATATTACTTCCAACTGCAGTATTGTTATTGCAGGTGTTGTGGTTACCGGCACCTACCAGGATCCCCGTTTTACATTGAATAAAGAAGACGTAAGCTGTGATAATGGTAACAATGGCAGCATCAGTGTGGGCACCCAGAATTTTGGCAGAGCACCATTTATGTATTCTATTATTGCTCCATCACCCACTGGTGTTGGTACAAGTAATGCTACCGGCACTTTTACCGGGCTTTCCGCAGGTTTGTATACAATCCGCCTTACAGATTCATGTGGCGGCATACAGACAAGGCTGGTAAATGTAAACAACTACACCTGGAAGATAGACTCAGTTCGTTTCAGGAAAATTTCCTGCGATAGTGCCACTGGATATATCCGGGTGAGTGATAACCGGGGAAATATCAGTACCATCACGGGCCTGCCCGGTTTTACCTATGGCATCGTAAGGTCAGCCGGTGATACCATCTGGTCGGGCAGTCCGTCTTTTACATTTTATCTTGGCAGCCAGAATAATTTTGAAGCGGTGGTAAAAGATCCATGTGGAACCATCAAAAAATTTCCAGTAGTGGTGAGTTTTAAACCATCAGTAAATGCATCTGTAAATACTTATGGGTTCAGCTGCAGGCAGTTTTCAGTGAATCTTACTGGTATCAGTAATTTTTTAAGTCCCCGTTTTTGTATTACTGATTCTGCCGGCGCTGAAGTTGCCTGTAATAGTTCGGGCAATTTTACCAGCCTTGATTATGGCAGCTACTGTATCGCCGCATACGATTCCTGCAGCGACACTACTATTACAAGGTGTTTTACGGTGTTGCCACCACTGGCAGGGGCAAACGAAAACATACTTGTTACGAATAAAGTATGCAGTGGCTTTACTGCTTCTGTTACAGGGCAAACAGGTTTATCCAACCCGGAGTATTGCCTGTATGATTCTTTAAATAATATAGTAGCCTGTAACACTACAGGTGTATTTGACAGTTTAACCTATGGCAATTATTGTATCAACATTACAGACACCTGCAGGGATACCACTATGCAGCGTTGCTTTAGTGTGAGAAAGCCCGTACCAGTTATCAATCCGCCAGAGCCCGGCTTTTATACCTGTACTAATTTCGGTATTACAGTTACTGGTGATAGTCTTACCAACCCAAGGTTTTGCCTGTATGATACTGCCGGAGTTTTAATCAATTGTAATTATACCGGCGTATTTGATAGCGTCGTATACGGGGATTACTGTATCCAGGTGTACGATTCCTGCTATGATACCACCATTATAAGATGTATATCGGTAGCAGGCCCGGAACTTATTTACAGCCTGAGTTCCGAAATATCCAACAGGGCCTGCTCCACCTTTACAGCTACCATTTTTAGTTCAAGTTTTATTGCACCTGATTATTGCCTGTACCGGATGGACAGCACATTGGTAGCGTGTAACAATGATGGCATATTTGACAGTCTTACGTATGGTTCTTATTTTATCAATGCAAGAAATGCCTGTCCGGATACCACTGTCACCTATTACGTTGACGCCTACCCGCCTTTGCCTTCTTTAGACGCAGGGGTGAATATAAGCAACAGGTCCTGCTCCGGTTTTTCTGTATCCACCAGTGGTCAGTATAACTTTTCCAATCCGCAATATTGTCTTTACAACAGCAATGATTCATTGCTGGCATGTAATACAAGCGGCTCTTTTACCGGACTTGCTTATGACAGTTACTGTATCAAGGCTACTGATGGTTGCTATGATACGGTTGTAACCAGGTGTTTTTCGGCGCAGCCTGCTGTTATAGACATGGAAGTCAGTTCTTCAAAATCCTGCAGCTATTATGGCAGTGCTGTTTTGAATATTAGTATAGCAGGCGGTGTGGTACCATACATTATCCAGATATTAAACCCGGATGGCACCAGCTATTCAACTGCTGCTTACAATAACAGCAATATCAGAATTGATAACGTGCCGGATATCGCAGACAGTCTTCAATACATGATTATAGTAACAGATAATTGTGGCGGTACCGATTCTGTTTTTTCGGGGGTTACACCAAGTGTTGTTTCACATAATGCAACGGTCATCCCCCGTTGTCCGAGTTCTACCTGGTTAAATGGTTCTGGTACCATACAGGCTGCAGGTGTATCTAATACCGGATCGGTTACGGTGCGTATTGTAAAAAAAGACAATGCCAATGTTTCTATTACTCCCAATAATGTGGCTGCTGGTATATCAACTTTTAATAACCTGGGTCCCGGCACATATATTATCCGTTACAGAATCAACGATGCCTGTAAAAGTAATTTGTATGATACGGTGGTGATTCCTATTTATCATTATCCATCACTTGACAGGTCGTCTGCCTATCAATGCGATGAGGGCGGTTTTAGTATTGGTGCCGTGGTATTGAATGGGGTAGGGCCGTTTATGTATGAGATCATTGGCAGTTCACCAACTGTGCCGGCTATTATCAGCGGGCCACAGGCTAACCCGGTCTTTACTATTAATAACGGTGCTGCTTATTCGTTGATCAGGCTGAGGGTAACGGACGCCTGTGGCAATGCCAGCCTGGAAGATGCCAGTATTTTACCACTGGCGAATAATGGTATCATGGCTGATTTTAATTGCTTCCAGCTGCATTCTACTTTAAGGGTGGATACTTTATATAATTCTGTATATGCCTGGTATAAGAAAAATACTGTCAATGGTGCAGACAGCACCTATATGGGAAGTAGTTATGGACTGTATTTTCCCAATGTGTTACCGGAGGATACAGGCCTGTATGTTTGCTATATCAATGTAAACAGCGGCTGTATTAAGCGAACCTATTACTATCGGCTGGATGGTTCCTGTTATGGGTACTTGCCAATAACCCTGCAACGCTTTGATGGCGCTTATTTTGAAAAAGATGTTTTGCTGAATTGGCAAATGGCTGCCAATACCGATGTGAAATATTTTACTATTGAAAAAAAGATTGGAAATACTTTCAAACCCGCAGGCCGGCTGAATGCTGGTGTTGATATGCTACCGGGTACATCCTATTCTTTTAAAGATATACAGGCAGATCCGCTTAGCAATTATTACAGGCTCAAAATAACCCGGTATAACAATTTAGTTGAATATAGTAATGTCATACATGTAAGCCAGGAAAAGAAACCAGCGGCCATTACGGTCTACCCTAACCCGGCGGATGATTTGATAACGGTACAATTCAATAGCCAAAGCGGGGGGCCATATACCATTACCCTGCTGAATATGATGAACCAGGTAGTAAACCAACAGGCTGTTACCGGGCAAAGCATCCGGCAAGTAACTCTGGGCTGGCCTGAAGAGCTGGCCGCCGGTATATATATTATAAAAGTGGAAGACAAGTACGGCAAGAAACTGCTGGCTCAAAAAATAGTGCTGAGATAGCTGAAAACACTGGCAGTAGATGCTGGTTTGACAGGTTAGGCGGCTTTTCCCGTGGGGGGAGGCCGCTTTTTTTACACGGCATTTCGGCTATAATAGTTTTTATCTACGGGTTTATCAACAAAATCAGAAAAAAATACCCTTTAATGTTTCGTTTTTAAATGAGAATACATACCTTCGCCGTCCAAAATTAAAAAGGGTCAGTAATGCCTACAATACAACAGTTAGTAAGAAAAGGAAGAACAATCATCACAGCAAAAAGCAAATCAAGGGCTTTAGATGCTTGTCCACAGCGCCGTGGTGTATGTACAAGGGTGTACACAACCACTCCTAAAAAGCCAAACTCAGCTTTGCGTAAAGTAGCAAAAGTGCGTTTGACAAACAAAATTGAGGTAATTGCCTACATCCCGGGTGAAGGTCATAACCTGCAGGAGCACTCCATTGTGCTGATCCGTGGCGGAAGGGTAAAAGATCTTCCAGGTGTACGTTACCATATTGTACGTGGCAGTCTTGATACTGCGGGTGTAAAAGACCGTAAGAAGAGCCGCAGTAAATACGGTACTAAGAAAGAAAAAGCTAAAAAATAAAACATCAGCTTCTCCATAACCAGTTCCCCTTTTAGGGGGCGGAGGGGGGTAAACAATATTTAAAAACGGTTGAGTAAAGTTTTAATACTTGAAGAAATTCAGCCTAAAATCAAAATTAAACAATGCGTAAATCACAACCGAAAAAAATTCCCTTAGCACCAGATCCTAAGTTTAACGACAAACTTGTTACCCGTTTTGTAAACAACTTAATGTGGGCTGGTAAAAAAAGTGGTGCTTACATCATTTTTTATGATGCGCTTGACAGGGTAAGTAAGATCACTAACGAAAATGGTTATGATGTTTGGAAAAAAGCTTTGGGCAATATCACACCGGGTGTGGAAGTAAGAAGCCGCCGTATTGGTGGTGCCACTTTCCAGATCCCTGCTGAGGTTCGTGCCGACAGGAAAATTTCTTTAAGCATTAAATGGATGGTTCGTTACAGCCGTGAGCGTAATGGCAAGAGCATGGCAGAAAAACTGGCTAACGAAATCGTTGCTGCAAGCAAAGGTGAAGGTGCATCTTTCAAAAAGAAAGAAGATACACACCGTATGGCTGAAGCAAACAAAGCATTTGCACACTTCAGGGTTTAATGGATCGTTGTAAACTCCCAAATAATTTGAAGGGCTGTTCTTAAAAGAGCAGCCTTTCTTAATTTTAGTGCTTCTTAATGGTTTAACTGCATTTATTACCATATACTGTTCAATTTTTGTATGGAGTTTATACAGCATTTTTTGTGTTAGAAAAAAAATAACCTTGCCCATACAAGTCTAATGGCTATATTTAATTTTCGATAGCGAAGATTACTGCTTATAAATTTACCCTGTGCAGACTGTGTTTCAAACACTTTTTTAATTCTTAAACCAACAACCATTTATGAAGCAAACCAGCCTTACTAGCCACTTATTGAAGTATTTAATGCTTTTATTTTCGGCCGCCACATTCTTCTATTCCTGTAAAAAGTCAGACATCAAACCAGTCAACGAAAATGTAGTAGAACGCTTTTTAAGACTTCCTGGTAACACCACTCCTCAAGTGACCAGGATTATTGAGGATTTAAAAGCAAAAGAAAGAGAAAGCCCATTTATTGAAAAGTTTGTAGCCAATTTGGGCTATCCATTGTGGGAACATGCCAAAATAAAAAGGTTGATATTGGGAAATAATTTGTTTGCAAGAGAAGCAGGTGAGGAAATTATAGAGATACCTGTGGTATTAGATCAAAAAGAATTTGTGAATGCACTTTTGCAGGTAAAAATGGATGAGGAGGTATTGTATAAATTGTTTGAAGGCCACAATTGGGAAAGCTACGGCTTTGATAAAGAAGCCGCACTTAACGCAGATAAAGTGATAGCCAAACTGATGGAGTATGAAGAGGTGATTTGGAATACCCGGTTCTTTAAAATAGATGATAACAGGTTATTTAATTACTGGCCAGTTGGCGTAGATAAACCAGCCAGTTTTTATATAGGGTTGCATACCAACAACATAACCAATGACAATGTAGTATATGTATATGATGATTGCGATGAGAATGGAGGTACGAATGGGGGTGGTACTGGTGAGGGAGATGATGATGACTGGACATACACCAACGGCGGCCTAATTGAAGGTGGAATAGCTCCTGGCCAGCCCTGGACCTGGGTTGAGCCCAATGAAACAAGCCCTTCTGGATCACCTTCGGGGCCAAAGCCTATATGTTTAACTGACATTATTCATATCTCCGGAGGGACTGGGGGCACTGGCTGGAGTTCTACTCCGGTTTATTCAACTTCGGGTGGAAGCTCAAATGGTGGCGGTTCAGGTGGCGGCGGTGATGGACCCTGCACGCCATTTCCTTGGGCAGGGCTTGGAATATATACAGGCAGCGGCCAATATCAGGCTTTGTTTAATCCTTGTTTTGAAAGGGAGCCGGGTGACAATGGCACTCCTCCTGTACAAGTTAATGATGTAGATCGTTCACATTTAACCGATCCCTGCCACATAGCAGCTTTTGATAAAATTGGTGCCGATAAACTTAAAGCTGAACTTGTTAAAATGTACATTGAAACTTATGTGGGAACAAATAAGGTACATAATTTGACTCTTTGGAGCTCGACCAATGTGCCCGGACCCGCAGGGCAAGGTGTTGTTCTTGCAAATTCTGATCAAGATCCAGTTGAACTAAATCGATGGTATATTCTTTTGTCAATCCACAAATTAGGGAATGTTTTAAGCGAACAGGCTTGGGTGGGAATGATTCTTCATGAACTCGTTCATAGTTTTATTGAAAAAAACAATGTTGGTTTTAATCCATTTGACCCAAATAATACGCATCACACAACTATGTTGAACAAGTGGGTTAATCAGATAAAAGATGCCCTAAAAGAGATTTGTGGCATGCCTGATGCGGATGCCTTAGCTTTAGCATTACGTGGGTTTGATGATGTACTTAAAGATACAGCAACGGGTCAATTCAAACCCGCAATGGTTACCAAAATACAACAAATGTTTGGCGTAGATTTGAATGTTGCCAAAGCATTGGCTGATAAATATTATAATGGAGAGAAAGGTACAGTTTGTCCATAAAGTAAAAATGCGGACTATGAAAAAGAATTTCTTTATTGTTTTCTTGATGGTTTCCTTATTAACTTATACCAAACTGTGGGCGCAGGGCGACACTAAACTTAACAAAACTGAAAAAGAACAATTGGATTTTTCACTTTGCTTTTCACAGTCAGTTTATGAAGCGCTGGATAGGGTTAACCTAGGCAAAGAGAATATGATGGCATACTACGTCTTTAAATTTTCAATTTCAGATTCTAATACATTAGTGAACTATGAAGCAAACAGGGCCACCCCAAAGTGGATTGCGGATACACTTAAAAATGCATTTCAAAATGCAATCAACAAAGCTGTTGCTAAAAAGATGAATATAAAACTCTTCCAGCCTGACGATTTGCTTGTTCCATTAATATTGATATATACTCCCAACGACACAGCCGCAAAACCATCCGCCCCCCCTTATATCCATATACTCAATCAATATTGTTTTCCAAGTTTAACAACGAAGGATAGAATCCCTATGGATAATTCTCTTTGGAATGTACCTTTTAAATGTTTGAATTTGTTCCCTGTTGTATTTCAAAAGCCCTTTAAAGGTGAGAGTTTTAGGTGAGGATTTATTAGTTTTTACTATCAATATTTGAAGGGCTGTTCTGCTAAGGGCAGCCTTTCTTAATTTTAAGGACAACCAAAAATGTTTTGAAAGGAAAGATCAATCTTATAACTGCCTCTTCCATTGTCATCGCTAACATGATCGGTACCGGTGTGTTTACGAGTTTGGGCTTCCAGTTATCTTCTGCTCAGAATACTTTTACCATTTTAATATTATGGGTTGCGGGAGGCTTGCTGGCTTTGTTTGGTGCATTTGCCTATGCAGAATTAGGTACGCACTATAAAGAGTCAGGTGGCGATTACATTTATCTATCCAGGGTATTTCATCCATTGCTGGGGTATCTCTCTGCGTGGGCTGGATTGATCGTAGGATTCTCTGCACCGGTATCATTAGCCGCAATGGCATTCACCAAATACCTTTCACCATTTGGATTAAACGATAATAAATGGCTGGCTATCTCGGTCATTATTTTAATTGGGCTGATGCATAGTTTTACGATAAGGCACAGCAGCCGTTTTCAGAATATCAGCACCATCATCAAGATAATTTTTATTGTTATTCTAATCGTACTGGGGTTTGCACTTTCAAATGATGGTATTGATGCTGTTAATTTTTCAGGTAGCTGGCAACAAGAAATTTTGCAACCTGGCTTTGCTGTATCCATGATATATGTATCCTTTGCTTATACTGGCTGGAATGCTGCAAGTTATGTGGCAGGCGAAATTGATAAGCCACAAATAAATTTGCCGAAAGCTTTAATTGGCAGTACGCTGTTTGTTGCAGTTGTGTATGTTTTGTTTCAGTTTGCATTACTCAAAAATGCAACGGTGGGGGAAATGCAAGGCAAAGAGGAAGTAACGTTTATTGCCTTTAATAATTTGTTGGGCAGCACAGGCGGTAAATGGGTAAGTGCGTTTATTGCCATCCAGTTGATCGCCACCATCAGTTCATATTTATGGGTAGGTCCAAGGGTTACCCATGCAATGGCAAAAGAATACCGTTTGTGGAAACCGCTGGCAAAACAAAACGAACACCAGATCCCGGTGAGAGCTGTGTGGCTGCATGTGATCATTTCAATCCTGCTGGCATTAAGCGGTTCTTTTGAAAAAGTATTGCTGTATGCAGGATTTGTACTGCAACTGATGGCCTCACTAACGGTGGCGGCAAGCCTGTTTTTGAAAAATAAGGAGGGCGTTTTTAAAAGTCCTTTTAAACCTTTTTTGCAAATGGTATTCCTGGTATTTAATGTGGCTGTATTGGTATTTACGTTGCGTGAAAAGCCAGTTGAAAGCTTTATTGGTATGGGAATACTGGGAGTGGGAATAGTAATTTATCTTTTCGACAAAGCTGAGCCGGAATAAAAAGCAGCATTTAATTGCGGCTTCAGTGAACCCGGTAAGGCCCGGCTACCTGGTATACCTGGCGAAAGAACGAAAGTTGCTGCCAGTTAATTTTCGAAGTCTGCCGACAAGTATCTACAGTTCTTTCAATAAACTATCAATCAACTCTTCAAATTCTTTTTTATAAGCCAAATGGTGTTCACCCGTAGCCGGCCCGTTAAAGCCCGTATCCAGTTTTCTAATCTTTCCTTTTTTATCAAGGATGATGGAGGATGGGAAAAATTTTATGGGGGTTACTTCAGGCAGTGTTTTTTCAGTTCTGAGACTGTCTGATACAGTAACTTCCGTATTCAGGATCTCATACTGCACATTGTACCGCTGCTGAAATTTTTTCAGGCTCTTAGTACTTCTTTCCCAATCAGTGCTGTATTCATAAGCCAAAGCAATCACTTCTATACCTCTTTGTTTATTCTTATTGTAATACTCACTTAAAAAAGCGGTTTCATCCATGCAATTAGGGCACCAGCTTCCCATCAGCTGTATGATCACTACTTTGTTTTTAAATTTATCATCTGTTATGGAAACTGTCTTTCCATCAAGGTTTTTAAAACTGAAGTGAAGGCTTTCTTCTCCCGGCTTAACAAACATGGCAACACTTTCTGCAGGTACTTTGGCTGTTGCATCTTTTACAGCAGACCATTCCTCTTTGTAAGAAGCACCCGAATAAAACACACCGCTGCTGATGGTTTTATTGTTTTCAATTTTTGCAGTAAAAAGAAAGGCATGACCACCATCGAATGCCGAGAGATACATAGAATCTTTTTTTACGGTTCCTTCCAGGTAACGGTAATCACCTGTTGCATTTAGAAAAGTGCCGGTTAGTATATTTCCTTTTTGTACAAACTCGCCTACGGAAATTTCTCCATTTTTATTGCCAGCAAATTTTACAGCCCATCTGCCGCTAATATTAAATACAGCTTTAACAGGAATACCAAATTTTTTGTTTCCCGGTTTGGCTGTAAAAGGAAGAAGGCTGTTTTTTACGGAGCCATTTTTAATCCATATACCTTCAAATATTTTTTCTTTTTTTGCCACCCTGAATTGAGATTCAAAAACCGGCATCTGGATCAGTATTGAATCGCCTGTATAGTTGAAATTATCCACCCTGATTTTTTCTGTGCCGTTTTTTATCACCCAGGATAGTTTGCCTTTTGTTACCTGCTGTTGAATTGAAAAAGGGATCAGTAAGCCGTCATTTCTTTTTAATGCTGCTACATAACTGGTCGTTTGACAGATGCCCTGTTGCACAGAAAATAGTGTTGAGATAAGAAAGACGGTTTTAAAGTAGAGCTGTTTTATCATGTTGTTGCCGAATAAGTGCGGGGCAATATTAATACAAAGAATAATTGACCCGGACATTCGTTTTGTCATTGGCTTACCAATAGGGGAAATAATTTTTAACGGGCTACGGTTAGTTTTCTTTCGTTTTACATTTGTCTTGTATTTTACAAAAGGCTAAAAATAATATAATGGCAGGCATTTTAGATCTGGTTGGAAACACACCCTTAGTTGAATTAAAAAAACTAAACCCTAACAAGAACGTAACTATTTATGGAAAGCTGGAAGGGAACAATCCTGGCGGCAGTGTAAAAGACAGGGCTGCTTATGGAATGATCAAGGGAGCATTTGACAGGGGAGAGATAAAAGAAGGAATGACTTTGATAGAAGCTACCAGCGGCAACACAGGCATAGCTTTGGCCATGATCGCCAGTTTATTTAATGTGCCGATAGAATTAGTGATGCCGGAAGATGCCACAAGGGAACGGGTGCTGACGATGGAAGCTTTTGGCGCCAAGGTTATTCTTACACCCAAAACGCAGTCAATGGAAGGCGCCATTGACTACGCCAATGCACAAGTGGCTAAGGGCGGTTATATGATGCTGAACCAGTTTGGGAACCCGGATAATCCTAACATGCACTATAAAACAACTGGTCCGGAAATATGGCGTGATACCGATAATAAGATAACCCACTTTGTTTCTTCCATGGGTACAACAGGAACCATTATGGGTGTATCAAAATTTTTAAAAGAGACCAATCCTCACATTCAAATTGTGGGTTGCCAGCCCACAGATGGTTCAAAAATTCCTGGTATCCGCAAATGGCCCGAAGCCTACCTCCCAACGATATTTAACAGAAGCCGGGTGGACCGTGTTATTGAGATCGCAGAAAAAGATGCCCGTGTGATGGCAAAAAAACTGGCCCGTGAAGAAGCGATCTTTAGTGGTATGAGCAGCGGTGGTGCAGCCCATGCGGCAATAGAATTAGCCAAAGAGCTTACAGAAGGCGTTATTGTATTTATCGTTTGCGACCGGGGAGACCGGTATTTAAGCTCTGATCTTTTTGACTAAAACTTTACTCACTTCTTATTCATTGGGCAATTGATTCCCCGCTTTTTCACATATTTTGCAAGAGCGGGTCTTACTGTAAGTATATTTCTATCTGGCACATTTTTCCATATTAACATTTTAAATCACTCTAAAATTTAAAATAAAAATTATGGGAAATCTACTTTATATTATTGCTGTAATATTAGTAATTGCATGGGCTGTTGGATTCCTCGGTTACAATGCCGGCGGACTAATTCATTTATTGCTTGTAATTGCTATCATCGCTGTTATTTTGAAAGTTATCCGAAGGGCATAGGTTTTTAGATTGTTAAAACGATCCTGATACGGCGCTCACGGGTTCGTTTCAAATATTTATGTAGAAATTTTTTTTTCTATAATAACAGGATGTAACGATTTCACAATTCAAGCAGCATGTCTTGATTGAGGCCGTTGTATTCAAATTGGCCTAATGTTATAAAGCCCAGCTTTTGATAAAACTGCCGGGCTTTTTCATTTGAACATTGTACGCCTCCCCAAAGAATCATCCGTTTAAATTTTTTTTTCCTGCAATCTATCAGGATCTGTTGAAACATTAATCGCCCGATTCCCTTCCCCTGCCAGTAATCTGCAACAGAAGGAGCGTATGTACAGGCATCTTTTTCAATTTCCGGATACTGGTAACCGTTTAACCGGTTTTTATCATGAAAAAGTATCCCTTCTTTTATTATTGAATAAGCGATGATGGAATGGCTGTCAGGCTCTGTTGCAATAAAGCCAGTATTATCATTTGAGTTGTAAAATTGAATGACAGATGCAGCGTCAAAAGCATGCGGACCAAAACGGCTTTTTGTTTCAGCACTTAAGTTGTGCAGGTAGTTCAGCAGCGCATTAAAATCCGGCGACTGCAATGATCTTACAATAATATTTTCATGAGAAAGCATTGATCAATATTCCGTTTTGTCATCCTTATGCTGCCATTGATGAAACACTTTTAAAGCCTCCTGCCTGCCTAATGGCAAAATGGGAATTTTTCTTTCTTCCAGCGAAGCATTCATTTCATCATATATCATCGAGTCATCAAAACCGATATCAGCTGCATCCTGCCGGTTATTGGCATAATATACCACTTTGGGTCTTGCCCAATAAATTGCACCCAGGCACATGGGGCAGGGTTCACAGGAAGTGTAGACCTCACAATCGCTTAATTGAAATGTGTCAAGGTTTTTACAGGCATCCCTGATTGCAGTCACTTCTGCATGGGCTGTTGGGTCGTTGCTGGAACTAACCTTATTATTGCCACGTCCTACAATTTCATCACCTTTTACAATGATACAGCCGAATGGACCACCTTCGTTATTGTCCATTCCTTTTTGTGACAGGGCGATGGCTTCCTGCATAAATTTTTGTTCTCTTGTCATGTTGGGGTATTATTAAAAGAAGTAAATATACTATTCGCAATCATAACTCAAACTTCCCCGGTGAAGGTTTATACTTAAAATGCCGGCAAAAAGCCGTTTTTAAAAATATTTTTTACAATTCCAACGTTCCTTACTACATTTGTCTATCATTTAAGTAGACTTACAGAGCACATGACTTATACTCCCTGCAATATTAATATGCACCGGATACACTGTTTTACCCGAAAACAGTGTTGTTGTTAAGTATATCCTCCCATTCACAAACAATCCCAAACTTCAGACGAACAAAATGGAACCTACAAAAGAAATATCTACATTACTCTACCAAATTGGTGGACTAAAGATGGTGGATTTCCTGAAGTTGCTGATTGAAAAATATCCGGAGCAGGTCACCTTCTCCAGCAGTTTTAGTTATGAAGACCAGGTAGTTACTCATGAAATATTGAGTAATCAATTACCTATAAAAATATTCACACTCGATACAGGCAGGCTTTTTCCTGAAACGTATTCTGTTTGGAGCAGTACGAATGCGATGTACAACACGGGTGTAAAAGCCTATTATCCAAACCAGGAACTGCTGCATGATTTTGTTTCATCCAAAGGACCTAATTCTTTTTATGAATCGGTTGATAACAGGAAGCAATGTTGTTTTATCAGGAAGGTAGAGCCCTTGAAAAGGGCGTTGGCAGGTAATGCTATCTGGATAACGGGGCTTAGGGCAGAACATTCGCCCGACCGCCAGGATCTTCCTATGATAGAATGGGATGAAAGCAATAACATCATTAAATACCACCCCATCCTGCATTGGTCAACTGCAGAAGTAAAGCAGTATATCAGCGATCACCATATTCCTTATAATCCTTTGCATGATAAAGGTTTTGTGAGTATTGGTTGTGCTCCGTGTACAAGAGCCATCCGGCCGGGAGAAGATTTCAGGGCAGGCCGCTGGTGGTGGGAAGATGCTGATAAAAAAGAGTGCGGGCTGCATATCCATGAGCCTGCTGCCAGCGGGCAGGGTTAGATAGATTCTAAAGATTTTTGGCTGTACAATATAATGATCGTTTAATAGTTAATAAACAAAATTTTAAAATGGGAGTTGAGAGCAATACATCCTGGGGAGATTACCTTGATCAGTTAGAATCCGAATCCATACATATCATGAGGGAGGTAGCGGGCCAGTTTGAAAGACCGGCTTTGTTATTTTCGGGTGGTAAGGATTCGATTGTGCTGGTGCATTTGGCGTTGAAGGCATTTCGTCCTGGTAAGTTTCCGTTTCCATTAGTACATATTGACACAGGGCATAACTTCCAGGAAGCACTTGATTTCCGGGATCAACTGGTTGCAACGATCGGCGAAAAATTAATTGTACGGAAAGTAGAAGATACCATTAACGCAAAAGGTTTGACCGAGCAAAAAGGAAAGTTTGCCAGCCGGAATGCTTTACAGACTTTCACTTTACTGGATACAATTGAAGAATTTAAATTTGATGCCTGCATTGGTGGTGCCAGGCGGGATGAAGAAAAAGCAAGGGCAAAAGAAAGGATTTTTTCTGTGAGAGATGAATTTGGTCAATGGGATCCCAAACTTCAGCGGCCAGAATTATGGAACACTTATAATGGCCGCATTCACAAAGGCGAAAATGTAAGGGTGTTTCCTATCAGTAACTGGACGGAGCTGGATATCTGGAATTATATTAAGCGAAATAATATCGAATTGCCTTCAATCTACTTTGCACATGAAAGAGAAGTGCTGGAGTTTGAAGGGCAGTTTGTGGCAACGTCGGAGTTTATACGAATAGATGATACAGATGTGATCAGTAAAAGAAAAGTGCGTTACAGAACAGTAGGTGATATGACCTGTACGGCTGCAGTTGAATCCACCGCTTCAACGCTGGATGATATTATCAAGGAAATTATTGCTACTAAAACAAGTGAACGTGGCGAAACCAGGATCGATGACAGGGTGAGTGAAGCAGCGATGGAAGACAGGAAGAAAGGGGGATACTTTTGAACCCCCTCCGCCCCCGTTAGCTAACGGGGAACCAGGAAAGCTCTTTTTATTTTGAGGTTCAATATTTATAACCATTAGTATTTAGCAGATACAAATACTGATACAAATTTAAGTTCCCCTTTAGGGGACAGGGGTATGGACATACTAAGATTTATAACCGCAGGAAGTGTTGATGATGGCAAGAGTACATTGATCGGAAGATTATTGTACGACAGTAAATCCATTATGATCGATCAACTGGAGGCAATAGAAAAACAAAGCAGGAACAAAGAAGATGGTGAGATTGACCTGGCTTTATTAACAGATGGATTAAGAGCTGAAAGAGAGCAGGGCATAACCATTGATGTGGCGTATAAATATTTCAGTACACCTAAGCGCAAATTTATTATTGCAGATGCACCAGGTCATATCCAGTATACACGGAACATGGTTACGGGAGCTTCCAATGCAGACCTGGCGATTATATTAGTAGATGCACGGCATGGTGTGGTAGAGCAAACAAGAAGGCATTCTATTATTGCTTCCTTGCTGAATATTCCGCATGTAGTGGTTGCAATCAATAAAATGGATTTGGTAGGCAATTCACAGGATGTGTACAACAACATTGTGATTGATTATGCAGAAGTAGCTTCTACATTGGGCTTAAAGGATATTACCTACATCCCCATCAGTGCCATCAATGGTGATAATATTGTTGAAAAATCTGCCAGTTTTCCATGGTACGAAGGTGCCTCTTTATTACAGATTTTAGAAACGGTGGAAGTGTCACGGGACATTAACCTTTCTGATGCCAGGTTCCCGGTGCAGTATGTTGTTCGTCCCCAAACGGAAGACCTGCATGATTATCGTGGATATGCCGGAAAGATTATCAGCGGTGTGTATAAAAAAGGAGATAAGATTACAGTTCTGCCTTCCGGGCTAACCAGTACCGTGAGCGCTATTGAAGTTGCAGGAAAAGAAACGAATGAAGCATTTGCACCACAAAGTATAATTCTTCACCTGGAAGATGATATTGACATCAGCAGGGGAGATGTAATTGTGCAAACGGATAATCAGCCCGCCGTAAGCAACGAACTGGAAGTGTTGCTTTGCTGGATGGATAACAAACCATTGGTGGCAGGCAACAAGTATTTACTGCAGATCAACAGCCGTTTGGTAAAAGCAGTTGTAAAAAAGATCGAGTACAAACTGGATGTAAATTCATTGCTGAAACTGGATGCGCCGGAAAAAGCATCGCTGAATGATATTGTGAAAGCCACTATCAAGACAGCATCGTCTATTCCTTTTGACTCCTATAAAAAATTAAGGGCCAACGGTGGGGCAATATTGATAGATGAAACCAGCAACGTAACGGTGGGAGCTTGTATGATTGAAGGAATTGTCAATGGGCAATAGGCAATTGTCAATAGGCAATAGGCAATGAGCAACTGGCAAGGAAGCAAAGAGGCAAAAAGCAAAGAGGCAAGGAACCAAAGAGGCAAAAAGCAAAGAGGCAAGAAAGCAAAGAGGCAAAACTATTATAAACAATGATAATTTGAAAAAGCAAGAAGAAACCAGAAATTATGAGGAACAAATTCACCATTGACAATTGACTATTCACCATTCACCATTGACTATTCACCATTCACCATTGACTATTCACCATTCACCATTGACTATTCACCATTCACCATTGACCAAAAAATGAGCGCCAACTTTATAAGCAAACTGTACCAGCAGCATCAAAAATCAAGCAAGACCTTTCCTGACAAGGCATTGTCGGCAGAGTTTATTGATGGCTTTTTTGAATTTTTGTTTATTCCGGAAAGACAGAAAAAACATTCAGAGTTTGAATTGTCCAAAGAACTGGAATCTTACAAAAGTCACCTCTCTACATTGATCTATGATGTGATTGGGGATGGAAACAGAACGCAGGAAATAACAAATAAATTCTTTGATGAAGTACCGGAGATATTTGATGCTTTATTAAAAGATGCGGAAGCCATCATAGAATTTGATCCGGCAGCTGAGTCCATTGAAGAAGTTTTGGTTGCGTACCCGGGATTTTATGCAACGGCGGTTTACCGCTTGAGTCACCAGTTATGGGAACAGGGTGTAAAGATCTTACCCAGGGTTTTTTCTGAATATGCTCATGGCAAGACGGGCATAGATATCCATCCTGGTGCCAGTATAGGAGAATCATTTTTTATTGACCATGGAACTGGAATAGTGATTGGGGAAACAACCGTGATTGGAAATAAGGTAAAAATATACCAGGGTGTTACGTTAGGTGCGTTGAGTGTAAACAAAAGTGAATCGAAGTCAAAGCGGCATCCAACGATTGAAGACAATGTTGTTATCTATTCAGGTGCCACCATTTTAGGCGGTGATACAGTGATTGGAAAAGACAGTGTGATCGGTGGAAATGTTTGGCTAACAAACAGTGTTTTGCCAAGATCAATTGTATATCATAAGAGTGAATCAACCATAAAAGATCTGCATCAGCCCATGCCGGATGTGTTGAATTTTGTGATATAGATTGTAGATGATGATTGCAATTTGGATGATGATTATTTTGATTGTAGGATTGATATGATTGAGTTAAAATAAATCAAGTTCTTTCAGTCAGTAGGGGCGTAATATTGGTAGCGGCGGGTGAATCCCGCCGTGAAAATGAAAAGATAAATGACGAGGGACGATGGCGAAGCCATCGTTGCATAATAAAAGGTGGAAATAGGTAAATGTTGAATGAATGCGCAAGAATACGTCTCGTTCCCCGATGTAAACTGCACCAACGAAAACCTTTAACGATTAAATGGTTGTAAAAAAATAAAATCAACAACATGAAAGCAAACAGTATTTTAGAAACGATCGGCAATACACCGCATGTGCGTATCAACAAATTATTTGGCGACACACATGAAGTATGGATAAAATTGGAAAGAACCAATCCAGGTGCAAGCATTAAAGACCGCATTGCGCTGTCGATGATTGAAGATGCAGAACAAAAAGGATTGCTTAATAAAGACAGTGTGATCATTGAACCAACTTCAGGCAACACCGGCATTGGTTTGGCATTGGTAGCGGCAGTGAAGGGTTATAAAATTATCCTGGTGATGCCGGAAAGTATGAGCATTGAAAGAAGAAGATTAATGTCGATATACGGTGCTGAGTTTGTACTCACGCCAAGAGAGAAGGGAATGAAAGGCGCCATCGAAAAAGCAACTGAGTTAGCTTCCGCCACGCCAGGTGGGTGGATGCCGCAGCAGTTTGATAATCCTGCTAACGTTGACGTACACCGCAAAACCAGCGCAGAAGAAATTGCGGCTGACTTTCCCGAAGGAATTGATTATTTAATTACCGGTGTTGGTACCGGCGGACATATCACAGGTGTGGCAGAAGTGTTGAAGCAGAAATTTCCTGGTCTGAAAGTGTTTGCAGTAGAACCAGAATTGTCCCCCGTACTGAGCGGTGGCACACCTGGTCCGCATCCATTGCAAGGTATTGGTGCTGGTTTTGTTCCATCTATCTTAAATAAAGGTATTATTGATGGAGTGATACAGGTAAGTAAAGACGAAGCATTTTCCTACGCACAACGCTTTGCAAAAGAAGAAGGCATATTAGCTGGCATTTCAACGGGAGCATCGTTAGCCGCAGTCGCAAAAAAATTACCAGAATTGCCTGCTGGCTCCAGGGTGCTGACATATAATTACGATACGGGCGAAAGATATTTATCGATAGAAGGCTTGTTTTAACCGGTTCCTGCAGGTGTACTAAGCAAACAACAAAAATTTTGGCAATAACTATTTTACTAAACAGTGGGTTATGAAAAATAAAATCGGGAAAGTTATATTAGTTGGTGCTGGCTGTGGCGATCCGGAACTGATCACCGTGAAAGCTGTCCGCTGGTTGCAGGAAGCAGAAGTGGTTTTGACCGACCGCCTGGTGAGTAAGGACATTTTGAGAGATTATGTTAGTAAGAATGCAGAAATTATTTATGTTGGCAAGCAATGCCGCCGTGGGTTCAGTACACCGCAAAAAAGTATCAATGAGTTGATTGTTCAGTTTGCCAATGAAGGGAAATTGATAGTGCGCTTAAAAGGAGGCGACGTCTCCCTATTCTCGAATGTGCTGGATGAACTGGAAACAGTTGTTGAAAATAATATTCCCTATGAGATTGTACCGGGTGTGTCTGCTGCCATGGGGGCAGCAGCATATGCTGGTATTCCATTAACCGCAAGGGGTTATTCTACGGCAGTGAGGTTACTGACTTTTTATAAGAATGATGTGGTAACGGAAGCCTATTGGAGAGAACTGGCGAATACAGATGACACCCTGGTGTTTTACATGTCGTCCGAAACATTAGACGGCGTGGTGGAGAATTTATTAAAACACGGAATCACCGGAGATAAATTATTGGCTGTGATTGAACAGGCTACAACACCAATGCAGCAAGTGCATACAACCAGTTTGATTGGGTATGAAAATATATTGAAAGGAAAGGCTTTTGCTTCACCAACGCTGGTAATGATCGGCAAAGTGGTGGCCTTACAGGAACGATTTGCATGGGTGGAGAATGCAAAGGAAACAGAGGAGTATTTCAAACCCGCAGAAGACCTGCAGTTCGAACAACTGATCAACGACAGCTTACACACAAACAATAAAAACCAACAACACTGAAATGCTTGGAGATAGTAAACTCAAAACATTCCTGGATCTAATCAATACTTCTACAAAAGATGAATTGATATGGATCAATGGTTATTTGAATGCAATAGTACAGGGAAAAATCCTGTCTGCTTCTCCGGTGGCTGTTGCGGAAGCCGCAGCTCCTGCAGTAAATAAAATTACCATTGTTTATGGAACCGAAACCGGTAATTCAAAACGGCTGGCTACTGAGTTTGCAATGAAAGCGAAACAAAGCAGGATCATAGCAAAAGTTGTTGGGATGGATCAATATAAATTGGCAGACTTGGCAAAGGAAGAGTATTTGCTTGCTGTGGTAAGTACTCACGGTGAAGGTGAGCCGCCTTTGGCTGCCAGGAAATTTTACGACCACATTCATAATAATGGCTTCCGGTTAGAGAAATTAAAATACAGTGTACTGGCATTGGGAGATACCTCTTACCCGTTGTTTTGCAAAACCGGGGAAGATGTGGATGAGCAATTGAATAAACTCGGCGGAAAGAGAATTGTACCGATACAGAAATGTGATATTGAATATGAAGAAGAAGCGAATAACTGGTTTAGTAACGTATTAAAGGAGCTGACTGTATCAAAAAAGGATACAAAAATTGCTTCGGTGCCCGCAGGTATACCATTGCCTGCAAGGAAAACAGGCAAGCAGGTATATGAAGGAACTGTTACAGCCCACATCAATTTAAATGACCGGGGCTCCAATAAAACTACCTGGCATATTGAGCTGACCGCAGACAACCTGCAATATCAATGTGGTGATTCTATCGGTATTTTACCAGAGAATGATGCACAGATGGTGACGGATATTATCCAGGTAACCAATGCAGATGGAAATAAATCTGTTGAGTTCAAAAAAGAAAAAGTGACCGTGTATGAATTGCTGAAGCGTAAAGTGAACATAGTTTTTTTAACCGAGCGTTTAGTGCAGCAATATGCAACTGTTACAGGGTATGCCATTCCTGCCGGAAGGGCAGATTTGCTTGACCTCGTAAAAAAATACCCGGTAAAAAATGTGGCTCAGTTTGAAGAGATCATTGTTGGTCTTAATGGGATGTCTCCAAGATTGTATACCATTGCGTCTTCACCGGCAGCGCATGAGGGAGAAATGCACATTGTTGTTGCAAAGGATATTTATGAAGTTAATGGTAAAAAAAGGGTGGGACTTTGTTCTGATTTTCTCGGGCAATTTAAGATCGGGAAAAAGCAGCAATTTTTCGTTCAACCGAATAAGCGTTTCAAATTGCCCGCAGAAAATAAAGATGTGATCATGGTGGGGCCGGGTACTGGAATTGCAGCGTTCCGGTCTTTTTTGGCAGAAAGGGATGCAACAGGCGCCAGTGGAAGAAACTGGTTATTTTTTGGAGAGCAACATTTTGTTTCCGACTTTTTGTACCAGACAGAAATTCAGAATTGGTTTGAAACAGGTGTACTTTCAAAAGTAAGCCTTGCTTTTTCAAGAGACCAGCAAGAAAAGATTTATGTGCAGCATAAGATGCTGGAACATGGAGAAGAATTATACAACTGGCTGAAAGCTGGTGCTTCCTTTTTCGTTTGCGGAAAAAAGGATCCCATGAGCAGTGATGTAGAAAAAACATTGTTGAGTATCATAGAGCAGTATGGTAACAAAACACCAGAAGGTGCAAAAGAATATTTAGAAGAACTGGAAGAGAGCGGCAGGTATGAGAAGGATGTGTATTAA
>ERZ795056.1485-NODE-1485-length-27583-cov-35.221011_pt1 | contig 27583 bp, 47 predicted proteins | sample MGYA00375140_ERZ795056 | MGnify/ENA primary metagenome ERZ795056 (study PRJEB30185, sample SAMN05720227) | activated sludge metagenome | isolation source: Anaerobic digester | place: USA | collected 2015-03-09 ... | reverse complement strand
GGAACTCGGACTCGACGTTCTCCGGCTTCTGATGCCCCAGGAATCCCGGCAGGCCCTGAGCCATCGTCGCATCAACGATGTTCTTCAGGGACTCGGACGTGTAGCGCCAGCCCCGCCGGCTCTTGGTAGCAGGCACGGCTACCACCGTCTCAAGGGGCTCGGGATCGCCGGCCTTCAGCGCGGCGACGTCGATGCTAGGGTTCAGGGGGATCTCGCTCACCGCCATCTCGCCGCAGACGTAGCCGGCAATAGGGACCGCGTCACCGCCGACCTCGCTCATCTCGCCTACTGCCCGTATCCACTCATCGAACTTCACTCTTCCACCTCCCTCCGGGCATGAAAAAACCGCCTCGGGGTCATCCCCTGGCGGTCGATCTCTATTCAGTTGCGCCCGGCTACTTGGTCCTGTTCAGTGCATCCAGACCGGCTCTCAGTTGATTCGCCTTGCGTCGCATATGTCCTATGTGCCTCTTGGTCAGTTCGCCCTGCCTCTGCCGCTCCCTGTTACGCTGGCGCTGGCGCTCGGCTTGCGTCTGCAGCGCGCGTATCCCGGGATCAGTTCGGCACACGACGTATTCACGGCCGCAGTGCGCACAGGCAAAGAACGTCGTTTCGATCTCGCCTTCCTGGCGGGTCTGTGGCGCCGCTGTGAAGATTCTGCCGCACTCGTCGCACCTAGCTTCCATCCTGACGTTCCCTCGCCTTCGCTGCGTCATGCCGCTCTCTCAGAACCTTGATGGTGCCTTCCGCGTTCACGGCCAGGCGCTCCAGGTTCCTCAGCTCTCGGATTTGCTTAGGACTCAGTGTGCCGAGACCCTCCGCCGCACGGAGCATGGATAGATTCGAGCCCAGCTGCGCGAAGTAGACGAGCTTGCCCTCTCGTCGGTAGTCGGGCATCTCGTCCCACACCGCCGCGCACTCGACCACCCAGTCCATCAGGCAGTACGTGGCCCGGACCCACATGTCGTACTTGAGATAGTGCACGCTGTTCACGGCTCGGTATCAGTCCTCAATCTGCACGACGCCGATGCCCTTCTCCATGAGGATGCGCGGGTTCACCATGCCATCAGCGTGTTCTGGAGTGCCGGGTTCCGCCCGCACAGGAACCGTAGCCAGTGCCCCGTCGCGCAACTCTCCTGTCTCGTACGTGAGCACGGAATTGAGTGCGGTTTCGATGGCGTCTTTGATGTACGCGTCATCAGCGTACACGATGCGCCCAACGCCCGAGTGATCGAATTCCACTAGGGCGTTCAGCGCCTGTCCATCACGTCTGTATTGGTACCGTATTCTCATAAACCTGGCACCTTCCAGTCCAACTGCTTTATGAGGTCTCGCAGAAAGGCGAATCTGCGATGCGGCGCGCCGAACACCATCCGGCCGTTCTCATACCCCGCCGCATGGGTTTGCCGTGTCGGCGCCTTCCGTTCCACGTAGAGCAGCCTCCACGTATCGGCGAAATCCTCCAGCGGATCGGTCCTTCCGTAGTTCGTAATGCCGAGCGGATCCTTGACTGTGCCCGTCGCGCGCGTGTGCTGCTTCAGATCCCATAGGCCCAGCCCTTGGCGCGAAGGAGCAAGATCCCACATCTCATCCACCCAGGGGGCGAACTGCACATCATGCGCATGGTGTACTGCATGGCCCACCTCGTGAAGCAGCGTTTCATAACCGTGGCTAAGCCTGTCGGGGGCCCATTTCGGCGTCGATGCAAACGTCGAAGCCGCTATGCGAACAGCTCCGAGCGAAGGGCTGAAGTCGCCATGCGAGCGCCCAAGATTATCGCCGAGCCTGAGTGCTCTGAATGATGGATTGTCTCGCGTTGCCTCGATGGGCATACGGTTTAGGGCTACGCCCAGTTCTGCGACCGCTCTTCGTGTCTTGCTGCCCTCAACTCGCCTGGACATGTCCTTGAGGAACCCACTGTTGAACTCCAGATCGGCATCGAACGCCGATCTGAAGCGTTGCTTCAGCTCATCCACCGCCGCGTCCAGCTCTGCGTCTTTCTTCCCTGCGAGTTTGCCCAGGCTCCGATCCCATTCGGCCTTGGTCATGGCCACCCGGGCCTGAGCCTTCGGTTGAGCCGGCTGGGTCGGCACAGGCGCCGCTGCTCCCGCCTGAGGCGGCGGTGGTTGTTGGGCGCTCGGTCCCAGGTATACTTCATTATACCACTTCTCAAGTTCTGGTTGGCTTGCCGGGTCATCGCGCCATTTCTTCAGCCGCTCCACAAACTCCTTCGTGTCCTCTGCCAGGGGGGCTACGGTGCATAGACAGTTGTGTGTTACGATGTTGTTAGCAACATACCAGCCCAATGCGGTCTGGAGGTTATACACATGGCCCCGAAAACCGCTAGTCCTGCTGATATCGATAATGCGATCCAGGCGTATTGCGCCGGCGAAGGCCTGGACACAGTCGCGCGCGCATATCGCATCGGGTATCAGCGCCTGAAGGACATCATCGTTGATCGCGGGCTCCTGCGTACCAAAGCTGAAAGCGAGGCATTGAGAACCGTCAAGCTGTCTGCTGCTCTCCTGGCCAGACTCCCCCTGCCCATCGATGAAATCGCAGCCAGTTACCTCTCGGGAGTCTCCGAGAAGGCGCTTGCTGATAGGTACGGAGTGTCTCGAAACGTTATCGCTGCCCGCCTGCGCGCAGCCGGTGTCAGCCGCCGGACGCTCTGGGAGGCCGAGCAGCTGGTACACGCCAAGCGAACCCCCGAACAGTATCGCCGATACGTTCAGGCCGCCCATGCCGCTGTACGAGGCAGCACTAGGTCTTTCGAAGAACTCTGCATGAGAGCTTGCACCCGAGAGAGAAAGCAACTCCATGCGTCGCCGCAGGAATTGCGACTTCAGGCCCTTTTGGCGGCACAAGGTGTCCGCATGATTAGCCAGAAAGCCATTGGCCCGTATAACGCAGATCTGGGAGCCTTCCCCGTCGCCGTGGAAGTCTTCGGCGGCAACTGGCACGCTTATGGGCGTCACGCCACTAGATTCGCCGACCGCACCCGCTACATCCTCGATCAGGGCTGGAACCTGGTGATCGTCTGGACAAACAACCGAAAGCGCCGCGACGAGGCTATTCCCATCTCGGCCGTCGCCGCTGACTACATAGCCGCCTTCTTTCAGGAGTCCAGCAGCGACCCAACCATCCGGAGTCAGTATCGGGTGATTTGGGGTGACGGTCAGCCTGTTCCCACTAGCGGTCTTGATCTCGATGACATCGCCTTGGTACCATCTCGTCGTAGACGCTAGGACTCGCGGGCCGGCGACGACCGTTCCGGCGATTACGCAGTTGGGGTGCGGGTACGGCGGCTCATCGCCCGCCGGGTATCCCCCCGGCCCCAGGCCGTAAAGGTCCGCACTGGCCAGATCATCGCATTGATCGGGCACCGGATGACTACTTGACAGAAGCCAGCGTACGCCCTTGTATGCCGGATTCACTCGACCAGCCGCATACGTCCCTTCCATGAACGCCATGGACATCTCGGAGCGCGCCAACCGAAGCGCCTCATAGCAGACGTCTTTCGGCACCCGCTTGCCCATACGGGCCATCATGCCGGGGTAGTCGCCTGCCATGGTTGCCGCGCCGTGTTTGACATACTGCTCAAGGTCGCGCGCTACTTCAACACAGTCCCGCCCGCGGGCCACGCCGTCCAAGATGATGGTTCGGATGCTCTCCCGCGCGTTGTCCGAGGTCTGCCAAATCCGGTCGGAAAGTCTCATGCCGTTCTTGGTCCGGGCCCATATGGCTTCCACGGCCGCCGTGTTAACGTCGCCGAAGCCCCTCTGGACGCGAACCATATCAAGCCGCAATCCTGCGGACTGCAGGCAACTCGTCATATGCGCTTGCAGCGACCTGCCCCCAAGCCCTGTGGCCTGCTGCAGGTCGCTCCTAAGCCGGCCTTCCAGGGCCCGCCGGATGTTCTCGGCTTCGCGCGTCAGGCTCTTCTCCAGCGCCCGAAGATGGTTTCGCGTCAGGTCGCTGGCGCCCGGAGCAAGCCGTGAGAGGTCCCTAGACACATTGGCAGCGGCATCGACGTAGATCTGCCGTATAGCCGGCTCTTGCTTGAGGCGCAGCGATAGGTACTCACTCCTGGCTTCCAGGACGTAGCGCACGAACTCCTCGTCGCTGTCGGTCTTGATCTTCATGATGTTCCGCCAGAGTTGCTTGGAGAAGGTCGACATGATCAGTCACCTGCGTTCTTGGCCGCACCGTCGGCCTCCCGCAGGGCCCTGTCTATGGCCGCCAGCTCCTCCTGGTTCGCTGCCGCGTCGTCCAACCTCGCCATGAGGATCCGGTCCTTGATGATGCGCTCACGTTCTCCGGGGAGCTCTGGATTATCCGAGATCCACTCGGCCATGGTGTCGACAAGTCGCGCCAGGAACATGGCCGCCGCCTCTGTAGACAGGAACCCGCCCAATACCCCGGTGTTCAACGCCTGGCAGGTCTTCCACAGCGCATCGGCTACCTCGCCGTCATCGCGCGGGTCGATCTCATCCCAAAGCACTGTCGTAGTGTAGGTGCTAAATGCCTTGTTCTCGCCGGCTGCCGTCATGGCCAGGGCCATGCGGGCCACCATCTGCCACTGCTCAGTGAAGTGCTCGCGTTTGCGGGCCACCCTGCGAATCAGGATGGGCATCTGCTCCTTGACTGAGCTCAGCGAACTAGGCGTGTGGACGCCGAAGGCGAACTCGGGCGTCTCGCTCACGTCAACAATGCAGTAGAACAGAAACTTCAGCAGGGCGGCAGCGTCGCCGATAGCTGAGCGAACCTCGATGAACTCCGCGTCCTCCCCGTCCGTCAGAATCAGGAGCTCCCGCCCATCGAGGTTGATTGTCTTTCCTTCCGAGGCAAACTTGGTCACATCACTGATCCCGAAGTTGTGCAGCAGGAACCCGCTGACGTCCTTGAGCTTCAGCTTCAGCCGCGGCGTGCTGTGCATCTTGCTGCCGTTGATGGCGTGCAACATGACGTCGTGGTACGCCTTGATGAACGGCTCAATCGGCTCGATGTCCGACTTGCCAAACGCGGCCGTCACGCTCGCCTCGTTACGGAAGTGCACGATGGGGATGAACCCCCAAGGGTTGGGCTGCTCGCCGGTCTGTACGTCAGGCGGCATGTCTCCATCGACTGTGATCACGCGGGAGTCGCGACGTATGCGCTGCGTGACTGTGCACCGGCGCCGGTTGTCGGACTCGTCCGTCCAGGTGTGCTCCGACCTCAGGACATACTCGCGTGCCGATCCCGTGACCGGATCCCGATTGACCGCCACAACCTGCTCAGGCGGGATGATGTTGAACACCAACCGCGCCCCGTTGGTCTCGGGGTACAGATCTGCATCCTCGTCTTCCTCGCGTGTGAGCATGACGTAAGCATCGCCTTCACGGAGCGCGCCGGTGTGCACCTGCTGCATGCGGCTCACGTTGTCGCCGAAGAAGTCGTCCAGGACCTCCTGGGCCGCCTCGTCTTCCGACCGGAACCGCGGCACGCCCATGAACGCCACAGTCGTGTTGACCACCGGTTTCGCGAATGCCCCGCCGAGCTTGTAATTGTCGGCAGTGTTGCTATAGAGCTCGCGTGCAAGGGCGTAGTCCACGCGGCTCGAATCGAGCTTGTAACCCCCGCCGAGGCGACCGGTCCTGATCGACCAGCCTGTGACTGCTGTGCGCAGCTTGGATATCTCGCCGGCGATTCTGCCCCACCAGCTAGCTTTGCGTGTCATTACTCATCACCTGCCATAGACTCTGAGACCGCGCAGCACTTCCAGCGCCGCAGGATCGTGTGTAACTGACGGCGCATACGCCAGTACAACAGCATCGCCCCGGTCCGGCGAACGGCCGAGGCGCTTCTTGATCTCTTCCTTGGATTCCAACTGGATGCGCCCGCGACTGTCGATCTTGTACTTGACGTTGGTCAGGTCGGCAAGTAGCTGATCGTCAGGCGGCAAGGCAATCGGATTCGGATTCACCCGCGGATTCGGATCCAGCCGTTCCCGCAGGTTCCACCACAGCTCGGCGCGGAGATTCGTGAAGCGTTCCGGCTCCCTGGCAGTTTCCGCTACGTTTATGGCCACCGCGGGGAATTTCAACTCCCGCAACCGGTCCACGACGCCTGCGCCTATACCGATCACGTCAACCTTTATTGCAACGGGCTGGTGTTCTCTTGCCAAACTGGCTATTACCCCGGCTACCTCCATCGTGTCTCGCTGACTCATGCTGTGCAGGGGCAGCACTCGGTGGTCGTACCTGATTGCAATGACGGTGGAATCCTGACCGAACCTAGCGATATCACAGCCAAACTCAACTGGCATCCGCGCCACGCTTCCTCTGCAGCTTGCCGTGGCAGGAGTTGCATAGGGTCAGCAAGTTCCCACCGCTGTTGTCCTGCTCGCCGTCGCCCCACGGCCTGATGTGGTGGACGTGCAAGTCGCGCTTGTAGAGCGTCCGGCTTTCCTCTCGAGTGATCCCGCAATGCCGACAAGCATGGTGATCACGTTCAAGGATCCGTTCTCGAATCTCCCTCCACTTGGGGCCACGCATGTAGCTCGTCCCGCCACGCCAATTCGGATTGTGTGAACCCGCCATCGCCTTTGATATCGCGATACTGGCTCGAACCCTTGCTTGAGGGTCCTTCATCGGATTGTTCGTCAGGTTGCGCAACCTGAGACTCTCGTTTGGCCTGCCCGCATTGGCCGCACCGTACCTGTTGCCTATGAGTGTTCGGGCGTATTTCCTTACAGACTCGGATTCCGCAGCCGTCACGCCCTTATTCCAGGCAGGAGTACCAGCCTTCTTGGTGGACATTGCCCGCCTTTGCTCGTCATTCCACGAATGCCCATAGTTGGGGTTCTCGGAACCAACCCAATGCTCATTTCGGCACTCTCGGCTGCAATAGAACCGTCCACTCTTGTTTCTTCGGATATCCGAGGTGTGTCGCTGCAACTCGGCTCCGCAGTTGGCGCAAGTTACTATCGCCATGTCTAGCCATCCTCCCACCGCGTCATAGCGGCTTCTACCCACGCAAGAGGGATCAGAGTGTCGTCTCCGGCCTCCGGGAAGTTGCCCAACACACGCGCCTGGTAGGCTGGCGAGTCTGGCCCCCACTTCAGGAACTTGTCATATGCCCACGCTGGGGTGATGAGCTTCGGGTTGGGTAGAGGCCCCGTGATCCTTACTTCCCAGGTGTCCTCTTCGAAGTCCTGCTGGGTGATACCAAACGCTGTGAAGTTAGGCGCGTCGAACGCGCTGATGTGCATGGCGTGGTAACCCGGCGACCTGAACGCCTTGTGGAAGGTGCCGCCCACTGACGTCGGGTTGCCCAACAAAAGCAGACGGGAATGCTCAGATGTGAGCACTCCCTCAATGGCCTCGAATATGTCCTCCGGCACGCCGGCGGCCTCATCGACGATGACCAGGATGTGTTCCTCGTGGTAGCCCTGAAATTTGTTCGGGTCGTTGGTCGAAAGCCCTGCGGCATACCACTGGTCGCGGACTATGTGCAGCTCTGGGCTTGCCGGCAGCAGGGCACCGCCCAATCCGCCATCGATAGCTGTCGCTCTCGCATAGCTAGCCCGCACCTCTTTCCAGACCAGCTTCTCAACCTGCCGCCATGTGGGAGCCGTAGAGAGTACGATGGACGGGGCGAATGCGTTGAGAAACCAGAGTATGATTTGCCCCGCTGTGAAGCTCTTGCCAATACCGTGGCAGGAGCGCACAGCTGTGCGCGGATTGTCGCGCACTGATTGCATAATCTCAACCTGCTTACTCCAGGGTTTGACACGCAGAACGTTCTCGCACCACCACGCCGGATCTCCCTGAGCCCATGCCAACCGCTGCCTAGCCTCCTCAATCGTCAGGCTCATCAGACTTCGCCAACCTCACAAGGTCAACCCACGTAATCGGCCCGCCGCCCGGGCCGGAGATTTCCTGCTGGACCTTGTCCTTACGGCCCCATCGGTCGGGGAACCTCCGTTCCAGGAAGTCCCTAATAGCTCGGTAGTCTTCCGGCATGTGTTTCTGCCATTGCGCCACCATGCGCACCTCAGCGTTGGACTCCGCTCGCGTGATGGCCTCAAAGAAATCAAAGAACTTACCGGTTTTCGCCTTCTCGCCCCTCAGCATCCAATTCCGAAACGTAGCATAGGTGATGCCAGCATAGCCGCAGGCGGCCTCATAGTAGTTGCCGGCTTCAATCGCCTGCACAAGCCGATCTTGCACAGGCTTTGTGAGTTTGCTGGGTCTACCCATATGTCTTCACCCCTGTATACCTGGCGTGACGGATCAGGTTCTCTCGACCGGGGTGTTCCCCAGCGTGACACTCCGGGCATAGCGTAACACCGTTACCCACATCGAACCGGGCCGGCACGTTGCTCGCCCACGGCTCGACGTGATGCGCCTGCAAGGCCCCGCGCTTGCCGCATCTTGTGCATCGATACCCGTCGCGACTGAAGACAGCGTTTCTCCATTCGACCGCTTTTGGGCTCCCACGACCATCGCGTTCATCCCACGGGCGAAAACTACTGCCGGATTCCGTAACAACTATTGAACCCTCGCCATTTAGCCATGCAGCCGCTTCATTGTCGCCGTTGGCGGCAGCCCGCAGGATTATTCCCAGCATGGCGAGCTCTACCGCACTGCCAACTCGTCTGAATCCTGCTATTCGCATCTTTGCTTTGTCCGTCAGTTTGCCCGGCCTACCGGCTGCCATGCGTGTCACCTCACCAGTTCAGCCTTCTTGCCGGTTAGCTGCTCCCAGCGCTTGACGGTCATATCACAGTAGCGCGGGTCAATCTCCATGCCGTAGCACGTACGCCCTAGTTGTTTGGCGGCAATCAACGTAGTGCCGGAACCGAGGAAGGGGTCGTAAACAACGCCACCCGAGAAAGAAACCCTTGTTACAATATCAAGAACAACGCTTAACGGTTTCACCGAACCATGCCAGCCTATCCCTTCCGGCAGTTTATCGTTTACTTCGTGAAGCAAATAGCAGTCATGGGAATACGGGTGGGCATCGTTCCAATGCGGCGAGCCTACCGAAGTGGCGAGGATGGCTTCCGAAGTCAGAAGCCATCCTCGCCACGGGTAGGAGTTCTGCGCTTGTTTATATAGCCACAACATACGTTCCAACTTGTGCCCTGCTCGTAGGCATTCCTGAAGCCAAACAACGAAGGTTCTCGGTGATTGAAAGGCTACAACTGCCGCATCTTTCACGGGCAGAATACTCGCCGCTTTGACAATATGAGCTAGGTTGTCGGGGGCATCCCCAGTGACGCCTTCTTGGTTCGTCCCGTACGGCGGGTCTGTCACAACCGCCGAGGCGCATACTCCCGCCATCAACCGCTCCACATCCTCGGCCTTGGTCGAATCCCCACACATCACCCGATGCTTGCCGAGCTGCCATATATCGCCCGGCTTCGTCACGGCCTCTGCAGGCGGTTCGGGGGCTTCGTCCTCCTGCACTTCGCCGACAGGAGTATAGTTCATCATCCGCTCCAGCTCATCAGTATCAAAGCCCGTCAGTGTCAGATCAAACGCGCCCGTGTCAAGTTCCGTCAGGAGATCGGCCAGCGGCGTGAAGTCCCAATCGCCCTGAATCTTGTTGAGGGCAATATTGAGTGCCTTCTCGTCGGTCTCACCGAGGTTAACCACGGATACGTCAACTTCCGTGTCACCACGTGCCTTCAGAATCTTGAGCCGCTGATGACCGCCGACCAGGTTCCCCGTCCGCTCGTTCCACACCAGCGGCTCCACCAGATCCCAACGATCGATGCTGCGCTTGAGTTTCCCGTACTCCGCGTCGCCAGGTTTCAGGTCTTTGCGCGGATTGTATGGAGCGGGATTCACGGCGCTAATTGGAACCCGCTTAACTAGCATGGCGTATTACCTCCTCCTCGGGGCGGTGGACCCCATTTTCCACCGTATTTGCCTCCCTAGCTGCGATTATCTAGAAAAATCGGCCTCCGTAAATCGCTTGTGAGCCGCGTTGCGCAGGCCATCCGTATGATTGGACGTCCGATTTATGCGGCCCTGTTGTGCGGCCTTGTGCGAAACACAATACATAGAGCATGTGACCTTTTGGCATCGCGGATATGCAGCCGCGCATAAAACGAAGGCATCCGCGCTGCACTCCCACACAATACATGGAGCTATACGTCTTTTCGCTATAACTGCGCTGCCACGTCGGCGACGAAATCAAGTCTCTCCCACGGCAGGTCCAGATCAGGACGGCCGAAATGACCGTATACGGCGGTCTGCCGGTAGATCGGTCGCCGCAGGTCGAACCTGTCTATGATCGCCGCGGGTCTGAGGTCGCACACTCTGTCGATGATCTCCTCTAGCCGGGAATCCGCAACCGCGCCTGTTCCGAAGGTATCAACCGATACGGCAATGGGTCGCGCCACGCCGATGGCGTAAGCGATCTGCACCTCGCAGCGCTTCGCCGCGCCCGCGGCCACGATGTTCTTTGCTGCATGCCGCGCGGCGTAAGCGCCGGAGCGGTCTACTTTGGTCGGGTCCTTGCCTGAGAACGCGCCGCCCCCGTGTCTGCACACGCCACCATAGGTGTCCACCATGAGCTTGCGCCCAGTCAGTCCTGAGTCTGCCGCCGGCCCGCCCTTCTCGAATCTGCCGGTCGGGTTGATGAAGATGCGGGTGTCGCCGTCCAACATCCCATCGGGGATGATTGGGCGAATCACGTGGCCGTATATGTCCCGGCGTAGTGTGGCGATGACAGTCGACGGATCGTGCTGGGCCGATACGACAACGGCGTCGACGCGCGCGGGAACGCCGTCGCAATACTCCACCGTGACCTGGCTCTTGCCATCAGGACGCAGATACGGGATGGTTCCGTCGCGCCTCACGTTCTCAAGCCGCTTGACGAGCGCATGCGCCAGCGTGATGGGAAGCGGCATTAGCTCGGGCGTTTCGTTGGACGCATACCCGTATACCATGCCCTGATCCCCCGCGCCGAAGCGGTCGCCAGGATCCGCCGAACACGCGCGGTTCACCCCCAGGGCGATGTCGGGCGACTGTTCGTCGAGCGCTACGATGACTGCGCATGTGCTGCCGTCGAAGCCTGCCGAGCCGCCGGAGTAGCCAGCGTCGGTGACAACGCGGCGAGTTACCGTGGCGATGTTTGAGTAGGCCGCTGTCGTCACTTCGCCCATGACCATTATCAAGCCGGTGGTGGCGCACACTTCGCAGGCAACGCGCGCGTTTGGATCCTGGCTGATGACATCGTCCAGGACTGCATCGGCGATCTGGTCGCAGAGCTTATCCGGATGGCCCCCGGTGACGGATTCAGACGTTATCAGCTTTCGCACAGACGGTCACTCCTTCTCGGGGCTTGGGCGGGGCGGGAAGGAGGCGACCCGCCCCGGCGGCATCATAACAGCCCCGTTGCCGCAAAACGAAAGCGGCCTCCCGCGAGACCGCCCCACAATGACACCATAGCACGCGATCTGTCGCTAGTTGCTGCCAGCAGCTTTTTCTTCTGGCGTCAGGTTCTCTGCCCAATACCGTAGCAAGCCCAGCTTAGCCGCCCTAATCGCGCCAAACTGGAGAATCCGGTTCCACCACCCGGTGAAAGTGTTGCGGTCCTCGATCCACACATCCTCGACCCGCTTGCCAAGCCTCTCCGCGATCTCCTGGGCATACCGATGCTGCACCGCGGCAGTCCACCCGTGAGGGCCTCGCCGATGCCGATATTCTCGTCGCAGCCGCAGGAATATCTGCATCTTCCATGGTAGCGCGGCCTCGACTTCTTGGCACCACTCGAGCCAGCGCTCGGTGGCACGCAGGTCATCCAGGGTCGCAAGCATGATGCCCTTCCGGCCGGTGGGATCAGACACAGTCCGCACGCTGTTGCGCCCGGAAGCGGGATCATCAGGCGAAGGTCGCGGCGTTGCGTCGATGACGGTCTCGCGCGCCTCGGCTAGCTGGGCGCGCCGGTATTCGTAGTCGACCAGGTAGTCCTCGTAATTGAGGAGCCAGTCGGAGATGATCCCGAAGTCCTCTCGCAGCTCGTCATCCATCGCGCTCATCGCCGTCTGCCCTCCTCGCGCTCCCAGCCTGGCCCCGGACGCTGCTCCATCAACTGCCTCGAGTATTGGTGCCGGCGGAGGAAGATGCCCTCGGCAACAATCTGCAACTCCTCGAGCTTGCCGCGTTTGTTGCAGTAGCGGCACCAATAGCTGCGAGCACTCGGATCCATCTCTAGGCCTTCTGGCGCCTGGCAATACGGGCATTCGACGATGATCAGCATCTGCGGCCGCGTTTCCAACAAGCGACATATCTCTTTGATCAAGCTCGTGCCTGGTATCGCCACCTAGCTCACCCCCGCATAGAGAGAGGCCAGCCCGACCCACCTCCTGGTGGATCTAGCTGACCTCGGTTGTTCCGTAGGTCGTATGCAATTATGGGCCGCTACGCCCGCGTTTCAGTTCGCCATGCGCTACTGCGAGTCCTGCTATATTCCCAGCTTAACGCTCTCAACGCCGCGCTCGATGCGCACCGGTTGCGAGGCCTGAATCGAGATCGTCAGCTCGCCGTACGGGAGTGCGCGTATGTATCGAATCAGGTCGGCCTCGCGCGCCGTCAGCTCTATGACCACCGGCGATTTGCTCAAATCCTGTTGCGGTTTCTTGCTCTCCACGCTCGTCCCTCCCGTGACAATCGAGCGCCGGCCCGATAGTGTATCATGTACGGTTAGCGCACCCTCACGATGCAGCCATGCCCATCCTCCCGCGGGACGGCCTCCCACCGGTCCGCGTACTTGCCCGCGACGCACGCCCGGTTTTCGAACTTGGGCTTAACCGGCGCCGGGTCGTACAGCCCGCATACCGGGCAATGATACAGAATCTTCCCGCTCGGCGTGGTATGCGGGCTGAGCTCCCACTTGTGCTCGATGCTCCCCGGCAAGGAGGAGCTGTCCAACACGCTCCCTGCGCGGGCCCTCGCCAAAGCCGTTGCATAGGTCTGCACCGCAGCAAGGGTCATCGCTGCCCTGTCATGCAGCCGCCACGCCTCCAGCGGAATAGCGAGTTCCCCGCCTAGCGCAATTCGTCTGGCTTGCGATACCCGCGTCCGGCTGTACCCCTGTGATGCAGTGAACGCCGCGGCTGCCAGTTGTGCAGGCGTATCCTCCGGGTAATCCGCGGTCATGCCCTTGCCTTGCCCCAGGCCGCGCCGCTTAGGTTTCGGAATGAGCCCCCAATATGACCAGTGTTTGATATCCCGGGGCGCCACGTCTAGGCCGGGGTACAGTCTCCGCGCCTGTTCAATCACTTCTTCTCGGGTCACATCCAACCCCTCCTACGCAATCTCGCGTGCCTTAAGCGCCTCTCCCAGGCTCACAGTCAACGGGCGTCCGGCGCCCCACGATCTGGGCTTGGGCGCTTGCTCCCGGACCCACCGGTCCCACTCGGCCACCGCCGCTCTGTCCTCGCCGATGGCCATCCTCCACAGCACGGCCCGCAGGATGCGCTCGAGATCCTCCTGCCGCAAGCGGGGCGGGTAGTCCCGGATCTCAACTCGGCGGCCGCGATCACGGATCCTTACCTGCGCCATCTACCCCACCTCCTGCTGCAACTCCTTGAGTGCCCGCTCGACATCCTCGATGCTCCGGGCCACTATGTAGGTGCCGCCGTGTCGGGTCAGCTCATCCCGGAAAGCCTGCTGGTGCACGCCCAGCCTGCCAGTCGAGGTCTTGACCTCGATGAACAGCACCCGGCCAGCCTTGATGGCTACGAGATCAGAGACTCCCTTGTAGCTGCCGAGGCTCTGATGGACCTTCCAGCAGAACCAGCCGTGCCACCTGAGCCAGTCGCGGATAGTGGCCTGGATGTCTGACTCACGCTCAGGGATCGGACTAGCCATTTGCCTCTCCCTCCTAGACGTGTCATCGTCCGGTCGCAATACACGAGACATCTTCGGGCACAATCTCTTTCACAGCCTTCCAGATATCATCAATGGTCACGTCAAACCACTCGCCCTTAACCCGTTTCTTGCCGAAGTATCTGTGCAGGGCGCGTTCAAGCGCTCCGGCGTTTGGCACTTCAAATAAGCTGACGAATTCCATATCGGGAATACATGTTCGGAAATCCTCCGCGACTCGCTTCACGCCCCGCGCTTGCCTGCGCCGGCCAGCACGGCCTGGATGGCCTCCCGCACCTCCGCGGGCATTATCTGCCTGCCCCGCAGGTAATTCGATAACACCTTCTCGTCAACGTCTACCTCGTCGGCCAGGGCCCGCTGAGTTATCCCCGCGCGAAGGATCGCCACGCGAAGTTCCAGCAGGTCCTCCGTCATCTTGGTCGCCATGCGAAACACCTCCCGAATCTGAACTCTTTGAGCCTATTTTCTGGTTTTCGAGCCTTGCCTATCTTTAGTGCGTTATCCCTCCTGCCGGGAGCGCGAGCCACATAGACGAACCCAGGGTCGCGCCGTTCACTGAGTTCAGACCGCCCCTTCCAACCAAATATGTGTTTAAGCGGGTCTGCAGGCTTAGGGGGTTCAGGGCTCCAGCATGGTTCTTTGGCCAAGGCCCTCGGGCCGGGTCTGCTGATCCTCATGGCTTCGAGAGCATGCTTGACATTCCCTAACCGCACATCATCCGGCAATTTACGCCACTCTGCAGCGGAGTCGCAGATGCACTCGCAACCCAACCGCAGGCAGCGGACGCATACTTGGTAATCCATGTTGGGCGTTATCCATGCACTGCCGCATAACTCGCAGACCACCCATTCGCATGATTTCCGCGGTCGATATCCGGTGAACATTGCGAGTCTGGTCGCCTCCGCAGGCTCTACGCGTCTGAGAAAGTGCCCATCCGGGCAGAGTCTGAACGGTCCTCCCGGCTCATAGCTCTTGACGACATAATCTCGCACAACGGGGTTTTCGACACCGGATATCGTCGTGATCCAGTCTCCGATCCCGTTGAAGCGCGGTAGAGACTCACTGCTAAGGCGTTCCATCTGCTCTTCACTCACTGTTGCGCACCTCCCGCTCCGGATTCTCCAGCAACTCAAGGGCCGGGCCCGCCGTGCAACCGCTCCAGAAACATCGATCGGTGCCGCACGCGCCTTCATCGCAGCCCCGTTCCAGGCGCAGCTCCGCGCACACCGAGTGGAGCGCCTGCGCGAACTGCTCGACGCGCTCTTCGGCTGCATCGCGCGCCGCCCTCACTGTGTCGAAGTCCTCCAGTAGAGCGTGGAATTCCCTGTCCAGCTCTGCGGACTCCTCGCCATCGGCTTGCTGCTCGCTTACGGCCCGGCAAGCAGGTGTGCCCGTTTCACACAGTGGATTTATTGAGCACGCATCGGTCCCGCAGTCGGCCCCGTTGCAGATGCCCTCCATGCGCAAGGTTGAACACACTATGCCCAGAGCTTTGGCGAACTGCTCGACGCGATACTCTGCGACCCGGCGCAGTTCCTGCTGCTCATATGCCTGCTTGCGCAGAGCGCCGGCCACCCTCTTCGCGTCCTCTAGGGCATCAATGATCAGCTGTAGCGCACCGTCATCGGCGCGGATGGTCTCCTCACTCACGACCCCACACCTCCTCCGTATCCAACCCATCCTGGAACCTCCGGACCTCCTCGCGCTGCATCCGGCGCTCCATGGCCCGATACTCCTCCCGCGTGCACCGCCGGAATCCGACAAACTCGAGGACAGAGGCGGCACCCGGGTCGTTCGTGCGCATCGTCCCGCCGCTCTCTTTCAGCATGTAGATGGTCTCGCGCCGGGTTACCGCCACATCCACCCCTCCTCGCCTCGCGCAACCTCGCGCCTGAGTTCTGCCAGCGCCCCTCCCGCGGTCGCACCATGGACAATGTAGTGCACGAGCTCGCAATTGCCAGAGGCCGACATTCGGCCTATGCCCACACGAGCCACCCATGCCGTGATCCGAATCACCTGATCGCCCCGGACTCGCTCCAGGACTATGGCGGTGGGTATGCGCTCAACGATTGTCGGGGTTGCCTCCGCCGCTGCCTCGGTCATGCTCCTCGACCTCCCGATACACTCTCTGATACCCCATCCGCTCCAGCTCCCGCGCCCACTCCTCGGTATCCACCATGGCCGTGCTGCGCCGGCCGTCTTCAGTCCGCTCCAAGCGCACCATCATGCAACCCGCTCCCTCTGCCATCTATCCCGGCTCTCTCTACCCCAGTGCCTCTGTGGGCACCGTTGCCAGGCCGGGATCGGGTTGAGACTGGCCACCGGGCTCCTCAGCTCCCATGGCTGGGCCTGGCGGGCCCGGGTCGGCGGACGATACCGAGGGCGGAGCAGATCCCGAATCCAGTCGCCGTACCAACTCCACAGGCTCGATAGCCAATCACGCCATGATCCCACGCGACCGAACCCCCTCTCGCCTCCCAACCGGCCAGCGGCGCTGCCTCCCGTTCCAGGCCGCGACGGCTTCCTCGACACTGCAGTGCCATTCCGTGCGCCATCCGCATCGCTTACAGACCGCCCCATACTCCTCGCGATCCTGCCGGTATAGCTCCCGACTCACGATCTCAGGCAAGCGTCCGCAGCGCTCGCAGGTGTCCAGAGCGTCGAGCACCGTCGCCTTGTTCCTGGGCGCCAGTTCCCGCCACGGGCATCTCCACGCGCCCATCTGGATCTCCGCGGCCTCCGGCACCTGGGAGGCAGTGGGATGTCCACACTGGCCATCCACAGCCCATAGGCAGCCGGGGCAGTTGGATACGGGGCGGCGGTTCAGCAGGATGATCGCTATCCACAAGATGATTAACAACCAAATCATGGCTTGTCCACCTCCCCTATGCTCGCTTGTCGCCGTGAAGGAACGTGAGTTTCGGCAGCAGGCATTGCGCTCCGCACTTGATGCACGTGAAGCTATACCACAACCCTGCTACCGTCGCTACCGTCTTATCATCGCTTTTCAGATATTCCGCAGGTGCCCCGCACCGACGGCACCGAGGCTCTTTCGCACCCAGCTCGTTCTGCAGCCTAGCCATTCACTCGTCCACCTCCCCGTTCATCCATCTCTCCAGCGCCAGCGCCAACCTAAACCCGAAGCACTGCTCACCGTTGTCCTCTGTCGCGTATGGGCAGTTCAGGCAGTCTCCCTCGCCGATGCACTTCTCTGTGTGCCGAAAACGGCGGATCGCCTCGGGCAGGAGGTCGGCCATCTGGGCGGCTATCACAACCAGTCCTTGCACGTCCCGCCCAAAGGTAGTCACCGGCGGTCGCAGGCCGATCATCCAGCCAGCAGCGATCTTCGCGCGTTCCACCCACTCCGGCAGCCTATCCGCGGGACATCTCCCCGACATTGGCATGACTGTTAACATCCTCTCTCCGCCATCCGGCCGCTTCCGCAGCCCGGTCCAGTTCTGCCTGCGCTTCCTCCCGTGTCGGCCAGCCTCCCCGGCAGCCTAGCAGCCATGGCTCCCAGATCCCTTTGCGCTGGTCGCACACGCTCGAAACCCACTTCTCTCCGCCGCTGTATAGGTCGGTGACCACGACCAGCTGGCCAAACGCATTCCGGTATCCGTAGCCCGTGATCTGCACCGGCATGTCCCGTAACTCTAGATCGCGCAATGCCTGCCACCAATAGTCGCATCTATACGCCGGGCCCAGGTCCCCCCATCGTTCCACGCGACCTTGCCAATAATCATCGGCCTTCGCAAGCTCTTCGGGCGTCGCGACCGCCGCAAACTCCCGCCGAAGGCGCTCGGCATCCTGGGCCATCTCCTCGCTGCACCGCTCCAGCTTGGCCGCATGCGCCTCGAACTCCCGCCGCACGTCCTCGGCTGTCCAGATATGCGTCACCTCATGCAGCAGTCCAGCATGGGCAAAGAGGGGATGATCCTGCTCGGCCTTCCTATTGCGCTTCTCGGCCAGGCGCTGGTAGCGCTCTTCATCGGTCAGCGGTCGGCGGGCCATGGCTTGTCCGCCTCCCGGCTCGTGTGCCACGTGCACTTGAGCTCGCCCGTCTCTATCGCTTCGCGCTGGCGCGCGGTCAGCCGCTTGTAGAGCTCATGCTGGCACTCCGGCGTGGCCCAGGGATGCCGCGGGCGGTAGTAGCCACAGCCGGCGCACTGGATATCGGTCATGCCGTCAACCCCTTCATCACCGTCATGTAGCTGGGCAATCGCCCCCGGATCGCGGCCTCCCGCCTCGACCACCAGTCGCGCTCCGCGGGTCGTGGTGGCTTCGTTTCCTGCAATACCTGCCTCACGACACTTATCGGGCGGTTTATTTCCTTGGCGATCCGCGCCGCGCTGAACCCTCGTGCGGCATACCAGTGGATTATCTCGACGCTGGTGGGCGTCAAGGGCCGCATCGGGCTGAGGTCCGTCATGCCGATCTCCTCCCCTGCTTTTTGATGATTCCGTCGAGCAGGCTCGGCTGGTACTGGCAGAGTGTCAGACCCGTATCAACAAGATCACGCAGGCTCACGTCCAAACCCTGCCGCTCGGCCAAGCGCAAAGCTGACACGATCAAGAACTCCAGTGCGTCGAATTTCTCCTGCATCTCCGGGTTACACGGCGCTGGGTTGCACGCTCTCAACTCGGCGCGCCTGCGACGGGATGTGCGACGATGCTGGTGCCCAGACACCAGCCGGCCGCCTTGGGCGCGCTCGGCATAGGCTCGGCCCTCGCACGCACGCGGCGTACGACTGTAGCCATGCTCGGCCAGCTTCTCCGATGCGCCACGACGGCCGAGCCTGGGATACCACTCGGCCAGAAGGGCGAGTTCTTCAGGCGCCCACCGCACGCACTCACCCATCGTCCCGCCCTCCCACAGCCGCCAGCGCCGCTCGGCAGATAAGCTCGGGGGTGAGCGCCTTCAGCAGACTTCGTGCGATGTCGATCTTCAGAGCCCCGCTGCTCTCGTTCAACGCAAGCATCTCCCGCGCGTAGTCCCAGAGCGTGTCCCAGTTTGCGATCATCTTCTGGTGCACTGTCCAGGCGTCGGCGATATCGCGCGAGTAGAACGGGATGGGTTCGCGGCAGCCCCTGATGGGTTCGCGGCAGCCCATCGGGCATGCTTGGATGGGCCCGCGCTCGTAATAGAACCACGAGAGCTCCTGCGCCTCCTCCAGGCTCGGGGCCGCGACATATGCCCCGCTCTCCGGATCCCTGCCGCAAGGCCAATTATGATCCGCGATCTTGAGCCCCATAACCCGCTCGGCAACCGCCGCGTCGAGCGTGCGGCCGGTGAGCTTGTCAGTCTGTGTCATCTCGCCCTCACCCCGTATCTCCTGCATATCTCCGTGACGCGCCGCTGCAGTTCACGGTCGCCTATCTCAAGCCTCCGCCACGCTCGGCATGCTTCCCGACATTCTTCTGCCGCTAGACGTCGGCGTTCGGGCGCCGGGAGTCGCGGGATGGGTTTACTCGTCGCCATCGTCGCCGTCATCGTCGTCGTCACCCCCTCCGGAAGGCATGTCCTTATCGATCTCAAGAAAACGCGTGGTAGCCCTGTCGAAGTAAAGGTGCACTGTGCCGACTGGCCCGTTTCTCTGCTTGGCTATGATCAGCTCAGTGACGCCGGGCCTCGCCTTAGTGCTGTAGTAGTCAGCCCGGTATAGCAGCATCACTAGGTCGCCGTCCTGCTCTAGGGCTCCGCTTTCGCGCAAGTCAGATAGCTGCGGGCGCTTGTTCCTTCGCGCCTCCACGCCCCTGTTGAGCTGGGCTACGGCGAGCATGGGCACGTGATATTCCTGTGCTATAGTCTTGAGCGCCTGGCTGGTCTCCGCGATCTCTAGGTAGCGGTTATCGCGTCTTCGCGGAGGCGTCAGCAGCTGAATGTAGTCCACCACGATCAGTCCGAGCTTGCCCTCGGCCGCGACCACCTTCCGGATGGCTCTTCTGATAGCTTGAATCGACACCCCGCTGGGCCCCAGCGGCCACACCGGCAGTTCTGCCAAACGGTTGAGCTGGTAGCCTAGTCTGTGCCACTCGCCCTCGTTGATTCGTCCCTGCCTCAAGTTCCACAGATCGAGCTGGGCGCGACCAGCAAGCGACCTCTGCACCATGTTCTCCGGAGTGTCTTCGAGCGCTGCGAACAACACAGGATGACCCTCTTTGGCAGCGTTTTCGGCGATGGCCCTTGCCAGCGCGCTTTTGCCCATACTTGGCCTGGCGCCGATGATAGCCAGTTCGCCCGGCTGGAGACCCGACGTCATGCGGTCCAACTCCTCAAACCCCGTGGGCACTCCTGTTGTCGGACTCTGCGCCTGGACGCGCTGGCCAAGGATGTCCATTACTCTGCTGACCACCTGGCGATATGGCTCTGCCTCTGCCATGGGCGTCGCGCGCTGAAGGTTCATCAGCTCCGCTTCCAGAGCTGTTATGCAGTCCAGATCTCCATCGTAGGCGCTGGTCACAGCGTTCGTGCATATCGCAATCACCCGGCGGAGTAGGGCTTTTTCGCGCACTATGGACGCATAATGGCGCACGTGCGAGGCGGTCGGCACGGAATTTCCCAGGTAGCTGATGAAGTGGGCACCGCCGACCTGTTCGAGCCTACCTGCATCGCGGAGCGTCGACGTCAGCGTAACAAGATCGCAGGGTTTGTTCTCTCGCCTTAGCGCGGACACAGCTGCATAGACCATCCGGTGCGGCTCGAAGTAGAACGCTTCTTCGCCTGGCACGATCTCGATCAGCATGTCGGCGGCCTCGTTCGACTGCAGGGCCGAACCCAGGGCGGCTTCTTCGGCTTCTTTGTCGTATGGCGGGACTCTGTCTGCCATGGCTCCGCACCTCTATCCGCTCATCTTGGCCTGGAGATATTTCCTGGTCGCATCGTAGCCGGGCACCGGGGAGGACTCGCCATCATCAGCGCCGTCGTCGTCGGGCCGATCTCGGCCTCGCGGATCGCTTCTGTCGTTCTCATTCTCAGGGATGCCGTCGACGAACCGGTGCCACGATTCGCGCAGGAAGGTGGCGGGGTTCTTAATCCACCTGGGCATCGTCTTGCGCTCCCGCGTCATGGCGGCGTAATGGCCCGCGGCCTTGATCATATTGTCGGGACTGGCGCCTACGGCAACGTTGACGCACCACTCTTCCCAGGCCTGGCCGTCGTCGGCCCTCTTGGGGTAGGTCTGCATGAACCGAGTGAACTTCTCCGTTACTTCGGGGTCAGCGGCGACCTCGCGCGCGCGCGCGCGTACACTCTCTGTACTACGAATACGTTTATCGAATACGGAGACATTTGCTTTCGGTTGCTCCCGAACGTTTGCATCTGTTGGCCCCTGCGAACACTTGCTTGCATCTGCTTTCGGTTGCTCGCATCGGTTGGCATCTGCTTGCGTCTGCGAGCAATTGCATGCAACTGTTTGCACCTGCTCACAGTCGTTATCATCTGCAGGGGGATCCGGAAAACGGCTTGCAGCCGCACGCGGCGAGTTGTGCTCGGTGAACGTGGCCAGCTCGATATACGGACGCCCGTTGCTCCGGTATCGTCGCAAGAGCCCTGCCGCTGCCAACTCAGACAGCCAGTGCTCCACGTCGTCCTGACTGACCTGCGCGATGCGGTTGGAGAGCGCCTGCGCCAGAATCAGGTGAGGTTCGCCGTGGTATCGGCCGAAGTCGTCGACTTTGACGATCAGCCTATAGAACAACACCTCGGCCTCCATGCTCACCAGAGGCAGCGTGTCGCTGGTTGTTATCGACTCCTTCAGAAACCTGTTAGGCATCGTTCACTCCTCCAGATTGGTTCTCTCTCACGCGCTCTCCCCGCCGAACAAATCCAACACCATCTGCCTCCCCGGCACGTGCTGCCCAAACGCCCTGTCGAGCGCCCGCGCCGTAATGCCGAGCTCCCGGATCCTCGAGTACAGCTGCGCCTGGCACTCCTCCGCCTCCTCGGGCGTCGCCGGCACGTAGAATCCGTAGGGCTGGCTAACCGCGCTGGCTATTGGGTAGCCCTGCCGGCGGAGTTCGGCGATCACGGCGCGCACCGTGCGTCTGCTCAACCCAGTGACCGCGGCCAGATGGCTGGCCGGGAGCGCGCGGTTCCTCCCGCGGGCTTCCGAGATGGCCGCAAGCACCCGCCTATGCAGATCGTCCATCACGCCACGCCTCCCGTCAGCAGTCTCGCCCGCAGCTCCTCCGCCTCCGCCAGGCTCACCGTCGGCCTGCCCGCCGCCTGCCTGGCTGCCCTGATGCGGGCCCTCAGATCCATTTCCGCGGCCTCGACGGCCATGTAAGCGGCGTCCTGGAGCTCCACGTCCTCGATCTCAGCCATGGCCGTCCTCCGCGCCTCCAGATGCTGCACGGCCGGGCGCAATGGCGGGTCAGTCAGCATGGTCGCCAGGGTCCGAGTCAACGTCCTCATCCGTGTCGCCTCCTACCCCACCAGCCGAGCCAGCGCCGTGCACTGTCGGCACACCCGGCGGCGTCTGATCTCTACTGCCTCGCCGCTTGTCGATCCGCAGATCACGCAGGGCGCGCGGTAAGGCTCAAGCACGATCTGGTCGCCCCGTACGTGGATGGCAACGGCTCCGCTCGGCAGAGCGATACGCGGATCGCGGATCTTCTTGGGGAGCACCACACGCCCCAGATGGTCTAAGGGCCGAACGTATCCCGTAGGCTTCATCGCCATCGGTCTCACCTCTCGTCTGTAGATGGCCCGCCGGCGCGCGGGCCGTGAAGGACTGCTCTTGGCGGAGCAGCGTTTTCGCTCGGGTTGTTATTCTCGCCGTGCGCCGCCGGCGGAGGATGTTGCTCTACTCCATCAGGCGTTTATTCACGCGCTGTATCGTTATTCATAGGTGCGGGCCCGGCGCGGCCCGCCTGGTATCGTGTGCACCGGGTCTCACCCCGCGCCGAGGGTGGAGGCTATCTAGTGAGGCCAGGCCCGGCCGCCCGGCCCCGGTATCCGCAAGGGCTACTCCAGCCGGGCCGACGTCTGGAGTCATCGCCCCGTGCCGGCGGGGCGACAGCCGCTACACCAATCTGCCGTCCGGGGGCGGAGCCTGTTCGAGAGCATGCTGCTCCCCTGTCTCGACCTCGGTAGCCGTCACGTCGATGGTGTCCTCATCATCCTCAGCCACAGGCATCGACACGTCCTCGATGGATGCTCTGATAGTCTCGTCGCGCGCCAGATCGCGCTGGGCCTCGACGCTCAGCGGAAGGTACTTAGCCAGTTGCCGGATGACCGTCTTGCGCGCCATGGCCGCGTAGTCTGTGACCCACGGGCCCTTGTCCGCCGCTTTGGAACGCTTGCGTATCGCCTCCACCTGAGACCGAGTCATCACGAACATCGCGTGGCCCCCGCCCTTCATGTGAGCGACCGCGTAGACGTGCGTGATGGCCTTGGGATCGGGATCAACATCAAGGGCCGGCTTGTGCACCAGCTTCTCTTCGAGGCCGTATTCCAACTCTAGGTAATCGCCCTGATACACCTCGCGGGCCATGATGCTGGCCACCTGCCCAGTCCTGCGGATCAGCTCGAGGTATCCGCGGTAACCGATGATGAACTGGGCCTCCTCGCAACCCGTTTTCGAGTTGTAGAACGGAACCAAATAGGCTTGTCCCAGGGGAATGTCGGGCGCCAGGCCGAGCTGAGCCATCTGCATCAGGCCGCCAATTATGGAGATCGGGGTGCACTTCTGCAGGCCTTGACTCAGGCGTATCGTAGTGATGCAGGCTCGTACGAACTGCTCAGGATCCACCATACTCGGCAGGGCCCTCTTGATTGCGCCCTCGCTGCGCTTAAGCATGTCGAAGACTGTCTCGCCGGCCACCACGGGCTTGTTGCCAGCCGAACGACCGCCCCGGGTTCGTTGGGCCAAGGCGTTCTTGACGTCGTCAGTAGGAATGCTCATTATCGCCACTCCTTCGCGCCGGAGATGCTGAACCGACGGTAAGATGAGAGTCTTGTGAACTGTGCGTGAAGATCAGGATGTGCGGCCTGGAAGGCCTTGCTGTCAAACCGGCTGGACGCGACCGACTTCCAGGAGACGACCCTATCGTCGATGTGACCAAGGGACGCCTCTCCCATGAGCGCCTTGATGCGGTTAGCCGCGGCTTCGGCACGCTCGCCGGCCGCTTTCTCCTCGGCCTTGGCGACCTCATACTCAGTTAGGAGCAGTGACGCCTCTGCCGGCAGGTCGACAGTAAGCTCGGGGTCGGCCTCGGGATACATGCGCTTCAGCAACTCGCTGGAGGCTTCCGAGCCGTCGAACGGCGGAGGGTTGCGGCTCTCCACCCGCTGCCAGAACCCCTCCTCGATCTCGATCAGATGGGAGATGAGTTCCTCGTCGCGGTCGATCCGGGCATACCTGAACTCGCGTCCGCCAAGCAGCACTGCAGTATAGCCGTAGGAGTAGCCGGTAACCGCCAGGTAGTGTTGCACCTGGATTAGGTAGCAGGGTGGGACCCTGTCATCTGCCCAGTCGTCGCGGGCGTATGCGCTCGCCGTCTTGCACTCCAGGATTCCGGGGCCTTCATCTGAGCCCACGATGCGGCGGTCGATGTTAGCTATCATGAACGGATGATCCGGGTGCTGCAGGATCGCATTGCAGCGGTGCGCCCGAATGCCGGTCCGCCGCGTGAATTCGCGAGCTACGAGATCTTCCAGCCGCGTGCCCCAGTAGGCAGCCTCAGAGGCCAATTCCTCGGCTGGGATCTCTCCCGCCTTCTCCATGTAGACCTGGATGGGAGAACGCCACGGGTTGAGCCCTGCGATCGCGGCTGCGTCTGATCCGCCGATGCCTAGCCGCCTGTGAACCAACCACTCGTCCCGCCCCATCTCGCGTGTATCAACGAGCCTGATCGCGCTCACTCGTCCTCGCCCTCCTCGTCGCCGTCGTTATCCGTGTCGCGCCCGTCCAGAGTCAGCCTGTCGTATCCACGGTAACTGGCGTATACCTCCCGAAACTTGTCCACGCAAATGTCGCAGTAGCCGTTATGCCTATCCGTCGGAAGTCCGCAATACTTGCAGGTTGTCATGTAGATCCTCCTTGCCAGAGGGCGCCTCCACCGTTGACGCGCAGCGTGACTGTGGTAAGATGGAGGTGGAAGCGCCTTTTCTAGTCCGCTTCACCGAACCGGCTGCTGCTGTCCAGGCTCGTCAGCCGGTTTTCTCGTTGGCCCGGGGTAGAACTCCCTATGCCACGCCTTCGCGTCCCTGATCATCGCCGGGATCATCCACGTCACGAGCGCCCCGAACACAAACGCCAGGATCGCCGCTAGGCCGGCATGCGCTCTGCTGATCGTCTCCACTCCGTCCCCGCCTCCTGTCTCGCCTTTGCCTTCCGCGCCCGCCACTCGGCGACTGCGGCCGCGACCTTGCGCGCGCTCGCCCGACATGCCGCCCGGTCATCGCACGGCTCACCGATCACACACTCCCTCCTGCACACGTGATCCTGCCTCCCATCGTTCGCAGATCGTCCTCTGTCAACCGCCCCGCCTCGAACTCGCCGGCCGCCAGGATCCTCTGCACCACCGCCTGGCTGAGCTTCATGCACCGCCCGATCTCGATGGCACTGACGTGCTTGCAGTCGGCCACCTCCAGGTAGTCCGCCATGCGGTCACTGGACAGGCCGAGGCGTTGCCGCCGGTCGCGCATATCGACCACGCGAACAATCGAGGAGCGTCGATACTGAGCTCTCAATTCGTTCACCTCCTTTCGGATTGTGGTGAGTGGCTCTCTGCAGGCCTCTGCGGTACGATTAGGCTGATTGGATAGCCTCGTCTGAGATTGCCGGTCCATTGGGACTCGGGTTGTGTCCATTCGCCTCAGAGAATATGGAATCCATGGACACACTGTAGTAATCAGCTATGCGCTTCGCCAAAGCAAGCGAGGGCGTCCTGCTACCTCGTTCAATGGCACCGAGCATCTGTGGGGTGATTTGCAGTGCTTGAGCCACGATGGACCTCGGTCGGTCCCTGCGCAATTCGATCAGTCTACGTCGCTCTCTCAACTCTGTCGACCTCCAGTGGTAACGCAATGTTTCTGCCTAAGCCCATTGTAACGGAAACGAAATGTTTCTGTCAATAGGGTGCTGCAACTTTTTGTTTCCCCCGCGTCCGATGGCTAGCGCGGAAACAGCATGTTTCCTATAATGGATCAGGGAGGGAGAAGACGGTGGACAGATCGGCGTTTGCGCAGCGATTGGTGGGGCTGCCGCCTGCGCCCACTCGCAATGCCCTTCCACATCGTCGATCAGGGGAGAGCGGTCAAGCGGCACGTCGATGTCTTTCTCTCCGCTGCCCCACTTGGGCGTCCACCGCGCGACCATCGCCCCGTCCGGATAGCGTAACCCGACGAGATAGTAGATGCCGTCGAGCTCGTACCCTCCGAGGCATACGGTGTCGCCCCATAGCGGGGCGTGCAGATCGGCGCTCTCGATCAGCCAGGCATGCTGCATGAGCTTGGGCGGCCTATCCGGGATGCTCCGCAGGTCGGCGCTGTGCACTAACCTAATTGCTCCTCCGCTGATCTCGTGCACGGCCAACCGTTCCATGGCCAAGGACAGCGCGGCGATGTTGATCACGGATGGCGCACCCATTCCATACGACTCAGCAGCCAACAACCCCGCGTCGCGCCTGAGGTCGCCGGAGCGGGGAGTGTCGCCTGACTGCAAGTACTCTATCACCGCAGATAGCCTCCGGAACTCCATTGCGAACGCCTCCCATCAAAGGAGTGAGACGGGGCCGAAGCCCCGCATCACTTCTCGTCCGCCTGCTCGATAGCCGGGCCGAACACTCCCCAGCCGTATTCGTCGGCCCATCCGCCGGTGTCGTCGCTATCTATCCAATCCGGAGCGCCCGCAGTGCGCAGCGCCTCGATCAGCAGCTTGTCCTGCTCCCAGTCGCCGGTGTGCCTCTCGCCGATGATGCGCTCCACATCGTCCCATGGGACCTGGATGGCCTTGTAAGCGTTGCCGCTGGCGTCCTCGTAGGTCGTGAGGTAGTCGCTGACGTCGATCTTGGCGATCCCGTAGAATAGCTTCCGCTCATCCCAGCGGGCCTGGTTGACTATCGTTAGCACCCGGTCATCGTAGTAGGCCACGATCTGGCCATACTTCGTGGCGGCGTCGCCTATCGTGTCGCCGTGCTCGGCCCAGTTGTCGGGGCTGTTCCAGTCGCGCCAGTCGCCCGGGTCATCGACGAACTCGCGGAACAGCCCAGGCTCTACCGAAAGGGTCGGCTTGGCCGCGTTGGTCACCAGGATGGTGTCGTAGGCGTTGTTGTGGACGAACACCGCATCCATGTCGGGGTATACGCGGACCCAGGTCTGCATGAAAGTCTCCTCGGCTTCCTCATCGATGCTCGTCACGATGTTGGCGGTCCCGCAGTCCTGCCAGATCGTCTGGCCGGCCACTAGGGCCACGTCGCCCGTGGGCTTGCCGCGGCCGTCGAAAGCCGCGTGTATGCGGATGATGTGCTCGTCCAGGTCTCGCTCGTAGTCGTTGATGTCCGCGAGCTCCAGTCCAATCTCCTCGGCCGGCTTGCCGTATGCCGCCTCCAGCACCTGGCGGAGCGTGCGGCCTTCCTCGACGGCCTGGATCAGGTCGTTGATTTGCATATTGGCCCCCTCCTGTCCATGTTCTGCCGCCATCGCCCGCGCGAGCACATCGCGCATGACGGCCGACTGGCTGACACGCTGCG
>ERZ795056.1476-NODE-1476-length-27653-cov-8.887854_pt1 | contig 27653 bp, 18 predicted proteins | sample MGYA00375140_ERZ795056 | MGnify/ENA primary metagenome ERZ795056 (study PRJEB30185, sample SAMN05720227) | activated sludge metagenome | isolation source: Anaerobic digester | place: USA | collected 2015-03-09 ... | reverse complement strand
GCTACTTGGGTTTCACATTTGACGTTTCACTATTTATGAGATTTACCAATGACAACTAAAACTATATATAAAAAAATGATAACAACAATATTATTAATGACAGCAACACTGCTGATACAAAGCTGTGACAAACCTACTGAACCGCTACCAACGGAAGATAAGAAGGAAATCTGGGAGGTAATTCCAGAGTTAGCCGAAATAGATGTTCGCTATATTCTAAAACACGATAATACTATTTACCTCACCGGTTTAGCAACTGGAAGAGAGTACCGGGGTGCGATTTGGAAAACATCAGATGGTGAGAACTGGACAATGCTAAGAACTTTTAGCAAAGCTGTGGGACCTCTTGCATTAAATGGCGATTCTTTATTTTGTTTGGGGGATAGTTTATTCAGATATATTATACCATTAAACAAATGGGAAAATGTTTGTCAACCTTATCCGTTAAACACTGATGTTCAGGCCGTTTCTGAGATGATATTTTTCGGAAACACGTTATTTGCATTTGAGAATTATTTTCCAACAGCGGGCGTGTATAAAATTCATTCCAGCGGGGATATTGAAAACTTAGCTTCGTTATACATGTACACACCATTCGCTAAAATGATTAAAAAAAATGTAAACGATATGTGGTGTTATGCAAGGGGAAGATATCACAGCGGAGGTTTCTTTGTTTTTACATTAGAGGGTTTTAGTGTTTTGAGCGATGGCTTAACCCAACAAGTTTTATTAAACCCACCATCTAACTCAATGGAGATAAAAAATGATACTCTATTCGCAGGTTTTCGTTATCCCGGTATAATAAAGTATTTAGATGAATCAAATGTCTGGAGGAACTATACTGATTCAATTCCGACAACACGACTTGATGCAACCGCGCTTTATGTTGAACCAACTGAAATTTCTTATCTTGGCGATCGTATGTTTGTTTCGACAGATATTTATGGTGTGCTGGAATGGAAAAAGGGTCATGGTTGGATTGATATGGCGGAGGGTCTAAGAACTTATGATTGGTCAAATGGTATGGTTTTTTATCCGATTGTTTTTTTAGAGAATATTAACAATACACTTATTGCTGCCTCTGGCGCGCCAGGATATGCGGCTTGGGGTGGTTGTGGTGCATATAAATACAAAATTAATTAATCAATGGAGGGTGAGCCAAACAAATTAAAAATAATCCATTCCGGCGTTTGCGGCACCGGAATGGGAAGTGTAAACAAGAACAACAATTCAACAGTCTGGCTAACTGAAGGTGTATTTGTTTACACTGCTAATATAATAAACAATTAATTAAAATCCATTTCGTTGCTGCTTACATTGTATGTTTTATCGTGTACGAAATAGATTGAAATTCATTTTAGCAGGAGTAGCTATGTTAAAACTTTATAATTCATTATTTGCAATTTTATTTAGTATTTGCATATTCGCACAGACAGACCCGAACACTGATCCCAATTGGGATTGGGTAAACGGGGATTATCCGGGAGCTCCCTACCCGTCATCACAGTACAGAATGTATATTGTTAATTCTAATGGAGTACTTACCGATGTCCCTATAACAGCTCCATGGGGACAGGGTAATGCATGGATCGGATTACAGGATATGAAAAGAGAAGATGGGTGGGTGCTAATTTCTAGAGATTTTGGTACACCAAACCGGGCAGTATGGGCACAATATTTTGATGGTGCTCCATATTTTATTCTATATAACAAATTTAAAGGGATCTTAAGATTATTTATAATAGTTAAATCAAATCAAGATTTAACTTCTGGGGCGTTGGAGATCAAATTTCACCAGGATAACACATTCAAAACGGCAACATTAACCCATTTAAAACCACGAGCTTACGCAACGGATAAACTGTCTAATGTTCAAAACAATGCAGGCTTGGCACTTTCACAGAATATGAATGATAACTGGGCGTGGGCTGATTATCCTATGGCCTATGATCCAACTTTTATTGCAACTGAAAATGGAGCGTGGCTTGACTTTCAAGTTATTGGAACTATTGAAAGCGCTATAAAGGTAGCAGGAACGGGGACGGGGATAAATGGTGAACAAAAAGCGGTTCGGGATTTTATGACCGGAACAAATAATGGTGCAGTTACTTTAACTACTGCATCGCCAGAAGTAAACACCACAATAAATTTTAATCAGTTTACCACGAGTGTCTTTGGAACAGCTTCTAGCTGGGATAAATGGCAACAGACAATTATTGATTTTAACAAAAAACTGCCAATTTTGGATAACCCTAGCCCCATTTCTGTTGTAAATAATAATCTAAAACTCTTTTTAAATAATATTGAAAACAATTGGTTATTTAAAGGAATCCCTTTTATAGGAGCAGCAGTAGGATTGGTGGATTTTTTAGTTGGAGGTGGGGAAAAGAATGATCAAACCATTCAACCCTCATTTACAGGTATGAATTTAGCTTTAAACGGCTCAATAACAACAACTCTTAAATTACCAAATCCCAGGAGAATCCAGGTTCCTTCCTCAAAGTTAAATCCTAATGTAGCAGTTTTCGGTAGCAACACACCCTTGGTCTATAATTCAAATGTTGGGGTATTAAATTTAACCAGTACGCCAGTTGTAAAATATAAAACATATTACCAATCATATGGAAATAATCTATCAAGACAATATATAGATTGTCAGATGCAGGATAATTTAAACATTGCTGTTAATCCGGCTAGCGGGTTAACTATAGATAGTATCATGGCTTGTATAGTTATGGATCCTAGCAAAAATGTAAATCTTCAAAATCCAACATCTGATCCGGATTTGAATCTACTCGCTACTTGGACTACTGGCACAAATCCAAAACTTGCCCTAGAATCCAGTTTGGAAGGTAGGTTTATTTTTAGCTCAAAAATGGTTCCTTACGATGCATTTAAATATCAAAGAGTTCAAGGTCCGATAGGAAATTACACCCCGGATATAACAATTAAAATTAAAGCTATACTACACAGAACGGACGACCCAACCGCACAACCAGTGCTGATGGTATTAACTTATGAGCCCGATCTTGTTGCTGACGGAACCGGAAACTATCTAGAACCATTTTATGTAAAGGTTTCACGTGTTTTTGAGTTTGACACCGATCAAGTTCAACCATCAGTTTTTGGTTTCGGAGCCAACCCCGCCTCAGTTTCTACTCCTTCAACAATCGGAAATTACGTGTTTGCAGGATGGAGTGATGGAGGTAACGAATTGAATAGGACTTTTTCAAGTACCACAAATGTTCAGGCTATTTATAAATATATAAATAATACAAATCAAAGTGCAGCGCTTACATACAACGGTCAGAGAAAATGTGTGAAGGCATTGGAAAATAATCACCTATTACTTGTATATGAAAGTATGGGTAAAATCTGGATTGAAAAAAGCACTAATAACGGGGGCACATGGGTTTTGGGAAATGGTGGAAAACCAATTTCAACGGCAACGGCTAAGCATCCATCGATATCACAAGTAGGGGAACACAAATTTGTTATTGTTTATCAAAAACTCAATTTTGGTGGATCATTTAACATTGTGGCTTCATACTATAATCTTTATGCAGATGATATTAAGGATGAAAAAATTGTTGCCGAACGACTCGATAAAGAATTTTCGGATGAAGCAACAGTAGTTATCGGCAACAGCCGTGCTGGATTAACAGATTTTTTAATAATCTGGCACGAAGAGTTTTACGGTGGTTTATCTCCCGAAGGAGGTTTGTATTATCGTCTTGGTCGAATTACTACAAATCCTGATAACCCGTACGGTATTATTGAATTCTTAACGAACGGATTCATCGGCTCAACCTCTGCTAGTTCGGTCAATCCCACTATAGCCTGTAAAGACGAACAGATATATTATCCAATAAAATTTCATCTTGTTTGGCAAAATAATGTGAGTACTTCAGCTTCAACAATACGGTATAGAGAGATAACCTATAACGGACAACAATTAACATTGGGTACAGAACAGGTGTTATCAAACGGTAGCGGTTATACAAAAAATCATAATCCATCAACCACTGTAATGAATGATAACATACCGAGAGTTACCTGGCGGGGTGAACGTACTGTTATACATGAAGAAGAAAAAGAAATTTTAGATAAAATTCAGAGTACAACAACCGAAAGCAAAGTTTTGTTTACAGACCCTTCGGTAAGTTATTTTTGGGGATTCGGTTCAAATGTTGGAAAACCCACAATTAATCGTTCAACAGATAACTTGAAATACTATATGGCATGGAGTGAACCATATCTAGGCGCCCTTAACGGTAAAAGTGTTAGTAATAATTTAAACGGAGATTCAATAAAAACCCTCTACGGTTTAACAGGAACAGACATCCAGGTAGTGAATGGAGCAACCGACAGCGAGATACGTGCTGTTTCGTTAAACAATTCCGGTGGACTTCCTTACTATTTCCAGATATCTAATGTTGTTCCAAGTCAGATGGAGAAGGAAGAGTTGGTTCTTTCCGGTATTGGTCGGGAAGGAGTAGTTTATAACGGCTCCGCACAGTTTTACTTTATGATAGGTGACGTTATCGTAAACGGAAGTGAAGTAGACTTTGTAGATGTCCCGGCTTCAACTGTATTTTCAAGCGATAGCGTTCTGAACCGCTATATGCAAACAGAAACTTTTACTCTGGATAATTCAAGCGAGTTTCTGTACAGTGTTCAATACGGAATAACCGATTCGGCAGCGGTAGACAATTATTTGCAAAACGGGAATAGTATAAGTTTTGCAGTAGAGTTAATTGATGCAGCTACCGGAGCATTACTCGGTAAATTCGATGAAGTTACATACAACTCACAAAACATTTACCAATACGATAATCTATCTTACGAAGTAAATACCGAAGGAATAGGAAATCGTGAAGTTTACTTAAGGTTAGCAACAAACAACAATGGAAATGTTTCTCGTTCATTAACCATAGTTGGTGCAGACGCAAGCTTAATAGCAAAAAGACATACTAAAAAAGTTGGCTTTAATGGTATAGCTGCAGTAACCGATTACGCACTATCTCAAAATTACCCGAACCCTTTTAACCCGGTAACAACGATTAATTATCAAATACCGAAAGACGGGTTTGTATCGTTAAAGGTTTACGATATACTCGGTAAAGAGATTGCAACTCTTGTAAACAGTGATAAAGCACAGGGAAAATACACTGTAGAATTTGACGGAAGCAGATTCGCAAGCGGAATGTACATCTACAAACTTCAAAGTGGAGATTTTGTAGAAACCCGCAAAATGATGCTGCTGAAGTAAAAAAATAATACTTTTTAAAAGCGGTTGGGTGAAATTTCTTAACCGCTTTTTTATTTATTAAAACCATTCTTATTTTTACTACCGGATTTGAAATAAATCTTTAGGTCTTAAGCTGAACAATTTTTAACTATCTTTAGGAGTAATAATGTTAGCTCGAAAAATATTCCTTCCTTTACTGCTTTTAGTTTTCTTTTTGAATTCCCCCGTAATTCCATCGGATGATATTCCACCGGTACCAAGGGAAATGCGGGGTGTTTGGGTTGCAACTGTTGCAAATATCGATTGGCCTTCACAACCTGGTTTAAGTGTTGAAGTTCAAAAACAGGAAGCACTTGCTATTATTCAACGTGTTGCGGAGTTGAATATGAATGCTGTTGTTTTACAAGTACGTCCGCAATGCGATGCAATTTATCAATCCGATCTTGAACCCTGGTCGTATTATCTTACCGGCGAGCAGGGAAAAGCACCGGAACCGTTTTATGACCCGCTTGAATTTTGGATAAACGAGTGTCATTCACGCGGGATAGAACTTCACGCATGGCTTAATCCCTACAGGGCAAACCATTCTGCAATGAGAAGTGAAATCTCGCCGAAGTCGATTGTAAAGCAGAGACCTGACCTTGTAAAAAAGCTCGGCGATGCAGGCTATTACTGGATGAACCCTGCTTTGAAAGAATCACAGGACCATACAATGACGGTAATATTGGATATAATAAATCGTTACGATGTCGATGCAATTCACTTTGACGATTATTTTTATCCCTATAGAGACTATAACAACGGCAATGATTTCCCGGATGACGACACTTATGCCGGCTATGTAAAAAGCGGTGGCAAATTATCACAAAACGATTGGAGGCGCGATGCAATCAATCAATTTGTTAAAAGAGTATACGAAGAAATGAAAAAAGAAAAACCGCATGTTAAATTTGGAATAAGTCCATACGGTATTTATAAAGTGGGAGTTCCACCGGAAATCCAGGTTACATTTGATCAGTATGATGGTCTTTATGCAGATGCAAAACTTTGGTTGAATGAAGGCTGGTTCGATTACTACGTGCCTCAATTGTACTGGAATATTTCACGGATAGAACTAAGCTACCCGGTACTTCTTAACTGGTGGAAATCGGAAAACAGAACCGGGAAAAATTTATGGATCGGATTGTTTATTAGACCGGAAATAGAAAAGAAAGAAATGGCACTTGAAATAGTAAACCAGGTTATGGTTGCAAGAGGAATGCTGCCGGAATCACCCGGGACAATGTCATTCAGCATGAGGTCTCTTATGCCTGCTGATAGTGCTGTCAGTAAAGCATTGACTGCGGGACCATTTAGAACACCGGCAATAATTCCCGCTTACCCGTGGCTTGATAACGAACCGCCGGAATCTCCAGCCGTTGAAGTTAAAAAAGAAGACGGGTTGTTAAATTTATCATGGAGCGCCGCGGAAAAAGAAAAACCGTTTCTATTCATATTAAGTATTTGCAGCGACAGTGCGTGGAGCAATCATATTCTTCCGGCAAACACAACCGGTTATTCTGTCCCGCTTGAAGGGAAAAGAATAACTGCGGTTGCAGTCTCTTCGGTTGATAGATGCGGAAATGAAAGTAAGAAAACTATAGTTTCGGTATTTTAACCATTTTGCATAGAGATACATTTTTTATGAGTGTATCTCTACACCTTTCTTGAGTAGAACTCCAGCTTTTTTACAATTGAATAGCTGCAATAAGTAAAAAAGAATGCAGCAATTACATCTATTGTATAATGTACATGTTGGATTACTACAAGTGCGGCAATAACAATTGTAACAATAAGGAAAAGTATCCTTTCTCTTTTAGCTTTTGCAGTTAAAAAGAGAATAAACATTGTTGCCGTATGTCCCGAGAAAAACAAATCTTTTGTTAGCAGTTGCCCCGTTCCGAAAAACTCAATAAATGGGTCCTGAAGCGGAATCATTGTTACCGGCGGTTCAAGAGGCAGCAGGTACATCGCTAAAATTCTAAACGCTATCATTATTGTATAAACACGTAACGCCTCTATCAACTTAGCGGGTGTTTTTATCAAGAAAAAAATTCCCCACACCAAAGACGAATAAAGGAGTATAAATATTATCCATGTTAAATCAAAGGGTGAAAAAAATGATAATAACGGGTCTGTAAACCGAAACCCTTCTCTTGCTTCAATAAAAATCAAAAACCGCGAATAGAAATAGACTAAAAGAAGCAAAATTATTACCGGGATTAAGAACTGTTTTATAAATCCTGCGCCCTTTAATATTTCTTTCCAACTTTTGTTGCCGTTGTATTCTGTATTCATTTTGTCCCGGTTTGCTCAATGCTCTAAAAAAACTAAAAACTCTCGCTATAATTTATTAATTTTCGGGTGATAAATTTAAGGAGAAACTAAAATGAAAGCATCTGTAGAGATAAGCTTATACCCGCTTAATGAAAACTACAAAGAGATTATCAAAAACTTTATCGAAGAAATAAACCGTAAAAACAGCAACCTTAAAATTGAAACGAATTTAATGAGCACACAAATTTTCGGAGACTATGATGAAGTTTTTTCTTTACTCAAAACCGGGATGAAAGAAGTGTTTGAAAAACATCCGGCAATTTTTGTAATGAAGTTTATCGGGAAAGATTTAACAGAATAATCATTCTTTATTATCTTCCATATAAACCGTTTCCCTATTCTATAATCATTAAACAATTGAGAATACAAAATGAAAAAAATAATATTGACTTTAATCCTCTTTTCACTACCGGTATCAGCACAGAATTGGCTAAGGGTTGATTCCGTTTTTGCACCGATGGGAGTTACAGCTCAAAGTTTCTCCGCACCCGCATTTACCGATATTGATTCAGACGGCGACTTTGATCTTTTCCTTGGAAATATCAGCGACCGGGTTGAATTTTTTGAAAACATAGGGACTTTCGACACTCCCCTTTTCAGTAAAGATACAAGCATCCTCTCCTCAATTTATGCAGGCGGATACCAATTCACAAATTCAGATTATCCTGCTTTGATTGACCTTGACAATGATGGCGATTTCGACCTTGTTATTGGCGGTTATAACGGGTTAATCTATTATGAAAATATAGGCGATTCCACCACTCCGGTTTGGCAAAAAATTGATACTCTTTTTACAGGCGTCAACTCCGAAATCGGTACTGACCCGAAACCTGCGTTTGCCGATCTTGATGATGATGGCGACCTTGACCTTCTTGTTGGTATTGGAGAATCTTTACTCGGTGGACCTACAGCCGGGATTACAATCGGTTTTAGAAATGTCGGAACTCCAACATCACCGGCTTTTCAAAGAGATAACACATTAACTGCAAGCATTTCGGATATCGGGTTGAATTCTTACCCGACATTTGCAGACCTTGACGATGACGGCGATTACGATCTTTTACTTGGAAGAGACCTTGCTTCTTTTGTTTATTATAAAAATGCGGGAACTCCGCTGGTTCCTTCTTGGCAGGCTAACTATACTGTTTTTGGTGGTGTTGAAAATCAAAGGTACTGGAAGAATCCTACTTTCTGCGACATTGATGGCGATAGTTTGCTTGACCTTGTTTATGGTACGGATATCGGGTTATTGTATTTTTATAAAAACGTGGGAACAGCAACCGGTCCGGCTTTTCAGTATAACGCTGATTATTTTACAATTATCAAAGGAAGCGGCGGAGCTTCGGTTTCTTTTGCAGACCTCGATCAAGACGGCGATTTTGATATGATAAGCGGTAACCAGCTTGGAACATTTGAATATTTCAGGAATGACGGAACCAACTTAAAACCGGATTTTAAAAAAGTTACTGCTCCTTTCCCGAATTATGACGTTGGTGCATACAGCACGCCGGTTTTTGTTGACCTTCAGGGTGATAATTTCCCCGATATAGTATCCGGTACTTTAGCCGGTGATTTATATTGTTATTTGAATAACAACGGAACATTTTCTTACAACAATACTATTTTCAGCGGAATAGACATAGGGTGGTCAAGTATCCCTTCTTTCGCCGATATTAATGGGGACGGCAACCTTGATTTATTAGTCGGAGCTGAAACAGCCGCAAATGTCTCTTTTTATTTAAATGACAGCAATAACGTTTTTACCCTGGACAACTCCCTTTTGTCAGGTATTTCTTTCCCGAATTATAACCGTCCGGTTTTTGTTGATATTGATAACGATGGTGATTATGATGTTGTTATCGGGCGATCCAACGGTAGTCTTGTTTTCTATCAAAACGGCGGTGATGCATCCACACCATCCTGGAAGCTGAACGATACTTTGTTTGCCGGAATCAAAGTTAAACAAAATGCTCATCCCGGATTTGCCGATCTTGACGGCGACGGCAGGCTTGATATGGTTATCGGCGAATATGACGGTAATTTTACTTATTACAAAAATCTATTTGCACCGGTTACCGGTATTAATGAAAATACTGAAGACGTGCCCAACAGTTTTGTTCTATCGCAAAACTATCCGAATCCATTTAACCCGATTACGACAATTAAATATTCAATACCGTCAAACGTCAAACATGAGATTACAAACGTGAAACTCATTGTATTTGATATGCTTGGCAAAGAAGTGGCAACACTTGTAAATGAACAAAAAGCTCCCGGCAATTACGAGATAACTTTTGATGCGGGTAAGTTGTCCAGCGGAATTTATATTTATAAACTGCAAAGCGTTGGTTTTTCACAATCCCGCAAAATGCTGCTTTTGAAGTAAGAATATATTGCGGAAATTTTCGCAATAATTATTAATCATTATAAAGGGGCTGTCTAAAAAGTTTTTTTAGTGAGGGTTTAGTGTTTTTGTGATTTGGTGGTGAATAAAATTTTTATTTGTCCAAAGAGGCTTTCCTTTTCCCCACAAAAGGACTAAAGAATATAAAACTTTTTATGACAGCCCCTTGTTTTAGCCCTATTAAAACAACAAACCATTTATGAAGTTTTTGATTATCGGACATACGGTTGAGGATCACATCTTCTATAGAGGAAGAAACCAGCAAGTAAAACCGGGCGGAATCTACTATGCTGCTGCCGGGATGCATTATTTTAAATCGGATGAAGATGAGATTTTTCTTGCGTCTTCGATTGAGGATGAAAATTATTATCTGTTTAGAGATGTATACGACGGGATAAATAAAAAGTATCTTTATAAAGTGCCGACTATTCCCAAAGTTCATCTGAATGTATTCGACAACAAGGAGAGGCATGAGCATTACGAAAACATTACAGATAAATTAGAGATTGATTTTTCCTGCTTGAATGAATTCGATGGTATATTTATTAATATCGTTACTGGCTTCGATATTTCTGCGGAAGACATCATAAATATAAGGAAACACTATTCCGGTAAAATTTATATCGACATTCACTCCCTTTCACGCGGACTGGAGCCGAATTATGTAAGAATTTTTCGTTCAATTCCCGATGTTGATAAATGGTTATCGTCTGTTGATATATTGCAGGCTAACGAAAATGAAATTTTAACTTTAAGCAAATACAAGGATGAATTGTTAATTGCAAAAGAATTGTTTTCGCACGGCATTAAAATATTCATCAATACAAAAGGGGATAAAGGAACCACATTGATTTCCAGCGAAGAAACCGGTATTTCGGTTTTTGATGTTCCGCCGATTAATATTAAAACAGAAAACCGTATCGGGTGCGGTGATGTTTTTGGCGCTGTATTTTTCTATTCTTATATTAAATTTGGTGATAAGATAAAAGCATTAAATCTGGCAAATATTGCCGGTGGCTGCATAGCCTCTTATCAAAACATTAATCAGATTAAGAACTTAAAAGAAGATGTTTTCTCACGATATACTTAAAAAAAGAATTTTGATTTTCGGCTCGAACGGGATGCTGGGGCAGCGAACGGCACAATTCTATCTTTCTAAAGATAATTTTGAACTGCTCGGGGCTTCGGTAGAAGAGCAATCAGTAAACCCGGAACTTCATTATAAAAAAGTCGACTTGACCAAAAGAGAAGAAGTAAAAAAAGTTGCTCTCGACTTTTATCCCGACTTTATAATCAACGCTGCGGCATTCACCGCGGTTGACCGTTGCGAAATCGAGAGAGAAACTTCGTGGAAAGTCAATGTAAGGGAGTAGAATATATTTCCGAAGCTGCAAGGGTATTGGATTCGCACGTTATTCACTTCTCAACCGATTACGTGTTCGACGGAAAGAACGGTCCGTATTCCGAGAAAGATAAGCCGAACCCGGTCAGCTACTACGGGCGGACTAAACTTGCAAGCGAAAACGCATTAAACATATCCGGGGCAATACACACTATTTTTAGAATCAACGTGCTGTACGGTGTTGCTCCGTTCAGCAGACCCGATTATGTTAGATGGGTGGTTTCATCATTACGGCAGGGGAATAAAATCAACATCGTTACGGACCAAATTAACAACCCGACATTTATTGATGATATTGTGCAGGCAATCAATAAAATAATCGATTTTAAAAAGACGGGGATTTTCAATATCGGGGGAAGAGAATTCCTGTCACGCTACGATTTCACTCTCCGTATTGCTGATTTCTTCCGTCTAGATAAATCTCTTATTAATCCTATCATAACCGAAGAGTTGAATCAACCTGCACCGCGACCGCTTAAATCGGGACTGTTGACGATTAAGGCGGAAACGCAACTCGGCTTTAAACCTGTCAGCATGGAAGACTCGTTTAACTTGATGAAACAAGAACTTAAATTATAACTTCTACGGGAGGATGTTTTGAAAGCAAAAAACTTTTTATTCTTTATTCTATCAATCTTTGCTGCCTCAGTGCTTATGAATGAAAATAGCTTCTCACAGGACAAAAAATTTCCCCGTTGGGCAAAGGGAATTGTCTGGTATCAAATATTCCCTGAAAGATTTGCCAACAGCGATTACACAAATGACCCCGACCCGGGAAAAGTTTTTATAAACCAGAAAGAAATCCCGGAAGGATGGAACATTACTCCCTGGACTTCAAACTGGTTTGCTAAATCGGAGTGGGAAGAAAAACTCGGCGGACCGGTACGCAGATATTTTACATCCAGGCGATACGGCGGCGATATTCAAGGAATAATTGATAAACTTGATTATTTGAAGCAACTCGGAATAAACGGAATTTACATTAACCCGATCTTTGATGCTGTTTCAATGCACAAGTACGACGGCAGCACATTTCACCATATTGATATTCACTTCGGTCCCGACCCGGAAGGAGATAGAAAGTTGATTGATACTGAAACTCCCGATGACCCGAACGCCTGGGTTTGGACTTCAGCCGACAAACTGTTTCTGAAACTAATCGGTGAAGTACACAAAAGAAATATGTACATAATTATCGACGGCGTGTTTAATCATACCGGCGAACAGTTCTGGGCATTTAAGGACATTGTTAAAAACGGGAAAGACTCGAAATACTCCGATTGGTTTTTTATAGAAAAATGGGACGACCCGGCAACACCTGAAAATGAATTCGATTATAAAGGATGGTGGGGACACAAATCGCTCCCGGAGTTCAACAGAACAGAAAACGATCTTCATCCGGGGGTAAAAAAGTATATCTTTGATGCAACGGTAAGATGGCTTGACCCTAACGGAGACGGCGACTTTTCTGACGGAATCGACGGCTGGCGGCTGGATGTTGCACGCGATGTTCCTCTCGGCTTTTGGCGTGATTGGAATAAACATGTAAAAAGTATTAATCCATGCGCATTAATTATCGGCGAACTCTGGGAAATCTCTTCCGACTTCATTTCGGAAGACGGGGTGTTTGATGCGTTGATGAATTACAACTTTGCTTTCGCAGTCAACAAATTTTTTATTGCACAAAAAGAGAAAATAAAAACATCAGAGTTTATCGCATTGTTGAAAGAGATCGATAAATCGTATCCCGAAAGAAATCTTCATTTGCTTCAAAATCTATTGACTTCTCACGATACCGAAAGGCTGTCGTCAATGATTCTTAACCCGGATAGAAAATATGATTCGGACTCGGACGAAAGAAACACAAGCTACAATCCCGGCAAACCGGGGAAAGAGGTATATGACTTTCAAAAGTTGATTGCGGCGTTTCAAATGACTTACCGCGGTGCACCGATGATTTATTACGGAGACGAAATAGGGATGTGGGGTGCAGATGATCCGCACTGCAGAAAGCCAATGATATGGAGCGACTTAAAGTATGATGACGAAGTAATTGATGAAACATCCGGGTTCAAGAAAGGACGCGGAATTTATTCCGTTGAACAGAACGACGAACTTTTTGAGTTTTATAAAAAGTTAATTGCCGTAAAGAATAAGAGCGATGCTTTGCTTTACGGAGATGTAAAGTTTATCCATCAAAGCGATGAAAACAAAACCTTTGCCTTTAATCGAAAACATGAATCGGAAGAGTACATCGTTTTATTCAACATTGACAAGAAAGAACATAGCATCGATTTTAAATCCCAAAAGAAAGAGTTGAAAGACGCATTAACCGGCGAAGTAATTAAAAAAACAAAATCGAAATTTGAAATACAACTTCCGGCTGAATCGTTCAGAATATTTTATTAAACGAAAGCCGGTTGTAAAAAGAATATCCAGTTAATATGAGAAAAGAATCAAATCAAATAGAAACGAGCCGGTCAACAAAGAAAACCCTTGTTGAAAAATATAAAGGTTTTGTTTTCGATCTTGACGGTACAATTTACCGCGGCGAAAAACTAATTCCCGGGGCGGACAAGACAATCAATAAAATCCGTGCACTGGACAAAAAAGTAATTTTTGTTTCAAACAAAACAACCGATTCGCCCGGTGATTATTTGAGGTTTTTAGTTTCAAACGGGGTTGAAATCTATCCGGGAGAGCTGATAACAGCCTCTACTGTGATAATCAATTATCTATCTAATAACTATCCCGCAGCGAAGTTTTACGCTATCGGAGAAGATAAATTTATTGAAGAATTGCAAAGTAACGGGTTTGTTTACACACAGAGTTACAACGAAGTTGAAGTTGTAATTGTAACCCTTGACAGAACATTAAACTATCAGAAACTTGAAATCGCAGCCCGCAGTCTTGAAAACGGTGCTAAATTTTTTGCTGCAAATATTGACGATACCTGTCCGGTTGATAGCGGGGAAATACTTGATGCTGGTTCAACAATTTCCGCACTTGAAAAAAGAACTCACCGAAAACTGGAACTTCATTTCGGAAAGCCTTCTGAATTTATGATCAAAGAAGTATTAAACAGAATTCAATTAAGTAAAGAGGATATTTTAATAACGGGAGACAGAATCGAAACCGATATTGCAATGGGGAGTGCATTCGGGATTGATACTGCGCTCGTAAACACCGGCATAAAGAATTTTCCAAACGGGAGTATAAAACCCGCTTATATTCTTAACTCGATCAACAACCTTTTTGATGTTTCAACTTAAAAATGTTTTTACTGTCGTAAAAGAGCATCTTAAAAAGCGAAAATTGTTATCCGCTTTTCTGCTGTTCTTTGTTGCTTCGGTATTGTTGAACATTTTGTTTCCATTACCAGTACAAAAGGAAAATTCAAAAGTAGTGCTTGCAAAGGATGGCACTCTTTTAACAGCATTCCTAACGGTGGATGATAAATGGAGGCTGCCGGTTCATCTTGACGAAATTTCTCCGCAATTAATTGAAGCGATAATTCAAAAAGAAGACAAATGGTTTTACTGGCACCCGGGAGTAAACCCGGTTTCTTTGGTTAAAGCTTTCTTCACAAACTTGATAAGCGGGGAAATAGTATCCGGTGCATCAACAATAACGATGCAAACAGCGAGAATGCTTGAGCCGGCAAGAAGAACATATCTTAATAAATTTCTTGAAATGCTGCGGGCCGTCCAGCTTGAGGTGTTTTTTTCGAAAGACGAAATTCTTGAAATGTATTTATCAATGCTTCCTTACGGCGGCAACATTGAGGGAGTTAAATCGGCGTCTTATATATATTTCAACCGTCCGCCGGCAAAATTAAGTTTGTCCCAATCAATTTTACTTGCTGTTATTCCTAATGATCCCAACCGGTTGAGAATAGACCGCTCAATCGAAAAGACAATTGAAGCAAGAAATAAATGGCTGGAAAAATTTAAGGTTGCGGGAGTCTTTACCAAACATGAACTGAACGATGCAGCAAATGAACCAATTTCCCCGGCAAGGTATCAGATGCCTCTTATTGCCCCGCATTTCTGTTATTTCGTTAATAAAAAGTATAGCCGTACAGAGCTAAGAACAACGCTTGACTTAAAGACACAGAAAATTGCGGAACAGCTATTATTAAACTATGTGAATCGTGTAAAAATAAAAGGTGTGTCCAACGGAGCAGTTTTTGTCATTGATAATAAAACCGCTTCTGTTGCTGCTTATTGCGGTTCAAGTGATTTTTACGATGCTACGGCTTCCGGACAGGTAAATGGAGTAAACGCAGTTCGTTCTCCAGGTTCAACATTAAAACCTGCATTGTATGCGTTCGCATTCGATATCGGAATGCTTACGCCAAAAATGAGACTGCTTGATATTCCTTCGGACTTCGGCGGTTACGAGCCTGAAAACTTCACACCTGAATTTAAAGGGAGTGTAACTGCCGCTTATGCTTTATTAAATTCGCTAAATGTTCCGGCAGTAAGATTGCTGAATGATGTTGAATTAAAGCGTTTCATTTCTTTACTGAAGAAAAGCGGTTTCAATGAAATAGAAGAGCAAGAGAGCAAACTCGGTTTATCACTTATTCTCGGCGGGTGCGGCGTTAGGCTTGAACAATTAACAAACTTCTTTTCTTCATTTGCAAAAGAGGGGAAGTTATACAAAACGAGATTTTTAATTAATGAACCGGAGACAAACATACGGGTTTTCTCTGCCTCGTCTTCATATATGATTGCAGATATTTTATCCGGAAGTGAGCGACCCGATTTCCCTAAAGATATTTTAAGCGCTACAAGTATGCCCCGCGTTGCATGGAAAACCGGCACTTCATATGGCAAAAGGGATGCGTGGGCAATAGGATTTACACCCCGTTATACAATCGGTGTTTGGATGGGAAATTTTGACGGCAAAGGCTCTCCATATTTATCCGGCGCCGAAATGGCTGTCCCGCTGCTTCTCGATCTTTTTAATTCAATTGATAAAGAAGAAAATAAATCGTGGTTCCGAAAACCTGAAAGTCTTGGCGAAAGAAAAGTCTGTGCCGAAACCGGTTTGCTCCCTTCGGTCTTTTGTAAAGAGACAACCAAAGATTTTTACATAAGAAATGTTTCGCACAGCAAAACATGTAATCTTAATAAAGAAATTTTCGTCAGCGATGATGAAAGCATTTCATACTGCATAGAGTGTCTTCCGAAAGAAGGTTATAAAAAGAAAGTTTATACCGTATATGAACCGGAACTCTCTTTATGGTATGATAAGAATAACTATTACTATGAAAAACCTCCTACGCATAATCCATTGTGCCAGGTACGGTTTACAAGCGGCGGACCGAATATAATTTCACCGTCCGAAAATTTCGAATATTTATTGGAAGAAAATTCCGGGCAGGAATTAATGCTTCAAGCGGCTTCAGATGGCACAGTTAAAACTCACTTCTGGTATATAAATGAAAAGTTCTATAAAAAAAGCAGCCCCTTCGAAAAGATATTTTTCAAACCGGGAAAAGGGAAAAACATAATCGCATGTCTTGATGACAAAGGAAGGGAATCAACCGTGATAATCAATGTAAAATATTACTGATTGATGTTTTCAATTTAATCAAGGTTCAAAGCGTAATTTCTTAGAAAAATCCCCCTTAATGTTTTATATTTGCAGAAAAATTAACGAACCGAACAACAATTCGAGCATCTTTTTTCACAATTAAAAGGAGTAAACATGTTGAAATCATTATTGATACTGACGGTGCTTCCATTTTTTTTATTTTCAAAAGGGGGAGAAGATAGAAATATGAACAACCCGTTTTTCAGTGAATACAAAACACCGTTCCAAACACCGCCATTCGATTTAATTAAGAACGAGCATTATTTCCCGGCTTTTGAAGAGGGGATGAAACAGCAAAAAGCAGAAGTTGAGGTAATTATTAACAATCCCGCAGCCCCGACTTTTGAAAACACTATTGATGCAATGGAGAAAAGCGGAGAATTACTTGATAAAGTAAGCCGCGTATTTTACACTCTTTATTCCGCACACACGAATAATGATATACAGCAGATTTCAAAAGACGTTGCCCCACTGTTATCAAAGCATAGCGATGATATTAGTCTAAATGAAAAACTTTTTGAACGAATTAAAACCCTTTATAATGAAAAAGATGGGTTGAACCTAACTTCAGAGCAAAACCGTCTACTTGAAAAATATTATAAAAATTTCGTGAGACGCGGAGCAAATCTTAACGATGCAGAAAAAGATCAGTTAAGAAAGATTAATGAAGAGCTATCACTTTTATCTCTCAAGTTCAGCGAGAATGTATTGAAAGAAACTAACGCATTTCAGCTCTTTATTGATAACGAAGCAGACTTAAAAGGTTTGCCCGAAGCAGTTGAAATAGCAGCCGCAGAAGCAGCGAAAGCAAAAGGAAATGAAGGGAAGTGGCTTTTCACATTACATAAACCAAGTTTTATCCCTTACCTTCAATACGGGGAAAATAGAGAAATACGCGAGAAACTTTTTAAGGGTTATATTAACCGCGGCGATAATAATAATGACAACGACAATAAAGAAATAATAGCAAAAGTTGTTTCTTTAAGGATAAAAAAAGCTAATCTTCTTGGGTATAAAACCCATGCCGATTTTATACTCGAAGAAAACATGGCAAAGACTTCCGAAAGAGTTTATGAGTTCTTGAACCAGATTTGGGAACCGGCACTTAAAATGGCAAAGCAGGAAGTTGAAGAACTTCAAAAAATGATTGAAGAAGAAGGAAACGATTTTAAGCTTGAAGCATGGGATTGGTGGTACTACGCAGAAAAATTGAAAAAAGCAAAGTTTGATCTTGATGAGGAAATGCTGCGCCCCTATTTCAAACTTGAAAATGTAATTGACGGAGTTTTTACGGTTGCAAACAAATTATTCGGTTTGCAATTTGTCGAACTAAAAAACATCCCAGTTTACCAGGAAGAAGTAAAGGTATTTGAAGTTAAAAATGCCGACGGTTCCCATGTAGGAATTTTGTTCACCGACTATTTCCCTCGTGAAAGTAAGCGCGCCGGAGCGTGGATGGGTGCTTTCCGTTCACAGTCTAATTTAGGCGGAGAAATGATTACGCCTGTAATTACAAATGTCGGTAATTTTTCTAAACCGGCAGGGGATAAACCCGCATTATTAAATCTTGATGAAGTGAATACTTTGTTTCATGAATTCGGACATGCATTACACGGACTGCTTTCCAATGTTACATATCCTTCACTATCCGGGACTTCCGTACCGAGAGATTTTGTAGAGCTCCCTTCGCAAATAATGGAAAACTGGGCAACCCACCCCGAAGTATTGAAAATTTACGCTAAACATTACGAAACCGGCGAAGTAATGCCAGACGAATTAATTGAAAAAATTGAGAAATCGGAGCATTTCAATATGGGATTCGTAACCGTAGAATATCTTTCGGCTGCTTTTCTTGATATGGATTGGCATACTTTAAAGGAAGATATTGTAACTGATGTGAACAAATTTGATGAAGAATCCCTCAACAAAATCGGCATGATTCCGGAAATTGTAGTAAGGTACAGAAGCACATATTTCTCTCACATTTTCTCCGGCGGGTATTCTGCGGGATATTACAGCTACATCTGGGCAGAAGTGCTTGACTCGGATGCCTTTGAAGCATTTAAGGAAGCAGGAAATGTTTTTGATACGAAAACAGCAAAACTGTTCAGAGAAAATGTTCTTTCAAAGGGCGGAACTGACGACCCGATGCTTCTCTACAAAAAATTCAGAGGTGCAGAACCGAAAGTTGAAGCACTTCTTAAAAAACGTGGGTTGAACTAACCGCCTATAATGAGGCGGAACTCCCCACTTTTTAATTGAATTTCAAAGAATAACCCGGTATTTCCGCCGGGTTATTCTTTTTGACATCTGAAAAATAATTGATATATTTGTCAACTTATTTTGAAATAATTAGTTATGTAGGTTAAAAGGACAAAAAATGGCTCATCATAAATCAGCAAAAAAGAGAATTCTTACTAATGCGAAAAAAAGAGCAGCAAATAAATCTTCAATTTCCAAGTTGAAGACTTTAACAAAAAAGGTAATGGATTCGGAAAATAAAGCCGAAGCAGAAAAACTTTACAAAGAAGCTGTTGCGTTTGCAGATAAAACCGCAAGCAAAGGAAGAATCCACAAGAATACTGCTTCAAGAAGAAAATCTTCTATGACGAAGCACGTGAATTCTCTTACTGAAGCTACCGAAAAAAAATAGTTTAGATAACGAAAGAGGCTTTGGTTAAAGCCTCTTTTTACATTTTAAAGATCATCTATCGCATCAATGCCGGAGGGCATGGGGAGGAAAAATCTTACTCGCTGAATCTCGCCGTTTCTCTTTACAAGGCGATTAACTTTCTTCTTGATAATCACGCTGTGTTCAATGTAAACGTTATCTTCAATTATTGACCCGAATATATAACTTGTTCCTTTAATAAGAACCCCTTTGCCGATCCTTAGAGGAAATTCATCGCTCCCGGTCATGTTTACACTGGATTCTATTTTCGATTTATCTCCTATTATTATGTTCCCCTTAATAATGTCTCCCCATAATATTTCAACACTATTACCGATAACAAACTTTTGTCCGGGAAAGCAAGACAACAAAGCGTTCTCCCACACAGTTACATTCTTCCCGAAAATAACATTACCGTCAACAAAAACATTTTTCTTTAGATGGATATTGTAATTCAGCCTTACTCCTTTCCCGATATAAACTCCTTTGCCGATACGAATATCAAGGGGAATATTTTGTTTGTCCAGTTCAAGGATGTGTTCCACAACCGACTCATCAATGAAGAAATCGTCCGGGTCATCTATTTCTATTAAATTCCTTAAACGGTCATACACTTTATGGGCAAAAACTTTTTCCATTTCTTTGAGAACGGACTTATCATTAAAACCCATTACCACGTGCTGGTCTTTGGTATTATATGCATCAACAAAGTAGTTGTTTTTATTGAAAAGCGAGATTAGGTCGGTAATATAGATTTCATTCTGCGCATTGTCGCTTGAAATGTTATAAACAAGTTCAATCAATTTTTGATAGTTAAATGCATAAACACCCGAATTATATTCCCGGTTATCAAGAAGTTCCCTTTGCGTGAACTCATATTTTCTCCCTTTATAAACGGTCGTATAAATTTTTCCACCGTTAAGTGCAAGAATATCTTTATGCTCAATGATTTCTATTACTTTTCCTGCATCCAGCCCGGAAGGTTTTCCTTCTTTATCAAAGTCTTTTACACGAATAATTCTTCCGTAAGAATTATGCTCAACCGGACCGTCATACATTCCGGTTAAAACCATCATATCGGCACCGGATGATTTAAACTTTTCTCCGAAGGTTTTAATTGTTTCAGCATTCATTAATCCCATATCGCCAGGCAGAACATAAATCGTTCCTTTGAATTTTTGGGGATCAATTTTATCAAGACCGATTTGAACTGCATGTCCCGTCCCTTTTTGTTCAGCTTGATATGCAAAGACATTGTTTTCTCTTTTGCCGATTACTTTCATTACATCAACGGCTTTTATGCCGACGACAATAATTGTGTTAGTGCCGGGCAATCCTTTTGTACAAGCATTATGCACCCGCTCTACCGATGGAACACCCCATATGCTGTGAAGCATTTTCGATTTCTTCGATTTAATTCTTTTACCGTGTCCCGCAGCAAGTATAATTGCTGCTTCACCGGATGAATAATTAATCTCTGACGAGAGTTCCTTTAAGTTAGTATCAATTTGTTTGACTTCTGATTGTTCCAATTAATATCCCTAAAAATTTTTAATACTGTGTTCAATTTATCCAAAAAACAAGTAACAAAATAGTTGTCGTTTTGCCCGCTTGTTTCCCATCATATGAAAATTACTTTTCAATTACTTCCGCTAATCCTTTCGGAATTTGATGGTCGGGGAAATTTTGTTTCAGTTTTTTAATGTATACTTTTGCACGCGAGACGTTATCAAACTGCATCTCGTAAAGAGCACGCTTAACAAGCATCCAACCGCAAACATTTTTTATAAAATCAATATAGTAGTTTTTCTTTGCCGGTATTCGTATTTCATAGTCGGGGTCTTCTGCCGGAATATATTCTTCACCGTTTCCCTTTACAACGCGGTAGAAAAACACGTCCGGTACAAGAGTATATCCCTGCGGTAAAACAAATTCGCCCTTTTGCATTTCGTTTGAAACCAATTCTACAGCAATATAAAAATCGTGTTTGTCAATATTTGTCGTTATTAGCTCGGTCATTATTCTTCTATAAAGATTTTCAAGCAGTTGGGAATTGAATTCCTCCCCCCTTTCAAAAGGCTTGAGAGCTTCAAGAAACTGATCTATCATAGGTTTAATGCCATCTGTAATTCCCGGGAAAGTTGTATTAAGTTGGTTGTAATACCACGACCTTCGAAGTAGTTCTTTATCAACAATTTTAACATCTTTTCTTATTCCGTCTACAAACTGAAAGTAGTAAGAAGGAGAAATAAAATAATCCCATTGATAAGTAAATATTATTGCATTTTTTTCAACCGAGTTAAGCGCCGCTTTTGTATAGTCTTCAAAAATATAATTCCCGGTTTGTGATACTTTGTTTATCGTCAAAAAGCCCTGGAAAAAAACCAAAATTACGACAAGGCTGACTGGTAAAGTATATTTTAGTTTAACATCTTTAAGCATCTGAAAAACTTTCAGTATTCCGAAAGCTGAAAAGAAAGCCATGCACACGTACGCAAGTAAAAAGTACGCGTCTATGTCCGAAATGTCATAATTAATTGAATAAAAAACCGTAGTTATAAAGGCAATCAGAATAAACGTAAACAATCTTTTGGACGTAAAGAATAGAGTTGCAAACCCTATTAAAACCAAAATTAAAGCAACGCTGAACTCCTGTGGTAAGTTTGATACAAAATAGTTCAGTTGCTTCTTAGCCGAATCAAAAGAAGAGAAAATCCAAACCTGGTATTGTTTGCCTGAAACATGGCGGAGGATTCTTTCCATATCTACCGGGTTACCCCAATTTAGCAACGGATTATGAGCCGCTCTCAAAGGCAGATAAGAATATATGGCAGCAAGAACCGGGAAAAAAACAAGAAGCATCTTTCCTATTTTCTTAAATGAATCTACTCTGAATTTATATTTCAAGAAAAATAGATATGCTGTTGCCGGTAAAATCAACATAGTTGTCATGTGATTTCCGAAACTGAGTGCTAACGCTATTGAAAAAAAGTACCAGTTTCTGAATTCGTTTTCGGCGGCGATGAATGCTTTAACGAGGAAGTAGATTGTAATTATAATCATCAAAGAATGGAGCGAGTATACTTCAACCGAAGTGCTTTGAAACCAGTATGTTTTACTGAACGCCAATACAAATCCCGAAGCAGAGGCCGTTAAATATTTTTTCAAATCCGGGATTTCAATTGTAGCCGCCGATTCTTTTGCCGGCTCTTTTTGTTCTTTCTTTTTTCCCTTTGGCGATTTAGTTTGACTTTTAACAGGAGAAGCAAATTTGTCGAGATTATCCAGAATTAGTTCTACTGTATAAACAAAAACAGCAACTCCCGCACTACACCATAATGCGGCTAAAAGATTCATCTTAAAAATTGTGGTAAACGGCAGCGGAATTAAACTAAACAAATAACCTATTACTGTAAAAAGCGGGTAACCCGATGGATGAGCAATCCCCGGCAGAGCTTGTGCTGCCGCTAATTCGCCCGGGTCAATCTGGATAACAGACGGAGCGATTGTAAACATATAAACAATAAAACTTATAACTCCGACTATCAGCCCGGATAACCTTTTAATAATTGTCATAATCAACTCAAGTACTTATTGAATAATTGAATGTTTGATTTAATTACATCGTTCAGCTTCTTCTCGAAAGAAACTCTATCGTTAAAACTCATTGCATTAAAAACTTGTTTTAACTTAAAATCGTCCGCCGGCAGCACCGGTGAAGAAAGATTTAAAGTGTTTTGTATGGTCATTTCCAGGTTTTTCAAAAATAAATAATTTTCAACAAGTCTTTCATAGTCGTTCCCGAAACCGGCATAAAGTCTATCAAGAAGTTTTAACAAACTAAAATACTTTTTACCTATGCAAAGATTGTAAAAATTATGATTAGATAAAATCAAAAACTGTAAAATGAAATCTATGTCCGACAATCCACCACTGCTCTTTTTTAAATTAAAACTTTTACCCGGCAATATTAGAGCATGTTCGGACAGCTTCTCCCTCATTGCTTTAATCTCCTTTTTTAAACTCGGTTTGGATTCTTTTTCAATTCTATTGCCGACCAGAGATGTAAATTTTTTGAATAGTTTTTTATTCCCCGAAACAAATTTAATTTTACACAAAGCCTGCAGTTCCCAAGTTCGAATTCTTTTTTCAAGATACTGTTCATATGCGTTAATATCCCAAATAATTAAACTTGTTCTACCTTCAGGTCTAAGGCGGCAATCCACACCTGCCGGGGCAATCTCACTTTTTATCAGATTAATCAATTCAAAAAATTTCTTTTGAATATCCGGATAATGACCGCTGTTTTCAGACACAAAAATCAAATCAACATCGGAATTAAATGATGCCTGCTCCCATGCAATACTGCCAAGCGATGCAGAAAAATAATTCAAACCAATGAATTCACTCTCAACAAATTTTTCTATTGTCGAGGATGTTTTTAACTGTAAAAAACTACTTAATACCGACGATACTTCCCTAACCGATATTTCTTCCGCTGTAAACCGGTAAAGAAGTCTGAAAAGGATTTGCTTCACGGGAAGATGAATTTCAAGTTCCGGGTTGATTTTTTTATACACACTTTTTGATAAAAATGATTCACGTAATAAAGAATCTTCTGCAAATAAGTCGATAGCTTTTTGAGAAAACTCGCACGTTTTTAAAAATGACGAGAACAGTTTTTTGTTAGAAAATTCCTCATACCAGATTGACGGAAATTTAGACTGCTTCATTACACGCACAAAATTAACCAATACTTTATCCGGCGCGGAACTATGTTTCAGATAGGTTAACAGCTCTATTTCAATTTTAGAAAATGAAGAGATCGCTCTGGCATCAAATCCCTTCTGTTCAAAAAGTCCCTCTCCTTTTTTTAAGAAAAGAAAATTTTTTTCTGCTTTCTTTATGTCGGAAAAATTGATTTGAGAAAACGCAGTCTTTTCTCTGTTTATATCATCACCGCCTATTACGGAAATGTAAAAGTCTTTTACATTTTGCCGTGTTGTACAAACACACAAGTTAAATGAAGCTGCTGACTGAAAGTTTAAATAACGCGCGAGCTTTTCTGCAAGTTCGCCTTCTGCCGGCACAGAGTGTGTCTGTGTGTCGTTCATTAGCTGAAGATAATGCTCTATCTTTCGGAAAAAGATATAAGCATCCGTCAATTCATTTAATTCTTCGTTTGAAATAATTTCAGCGCTATTAAGTTTTTTTAATGCCTCCAGCGTATTGCCTGTTCTCAGTGATTTATCACTACCACCGTTTATAAGCTGCAACGCTTGAACCGGGAACTCTATGTCGCGTATACCCCCGGAAGCATGTTTAATATCTCTGTCGTCGGTTAAATTCCGTAATACCGCATATCGTAGTTTTTTTATCTGTTCCACGGGAGAGATTAAAAATGCTGATGGATAAATAAACGGAGAAAGATATTGTATAAATTCATCGTATAACTTTTTGCTGCCGCAAAGGAAATTGGCTTTTATTAACATTTGTCTTTCCCAGTCCTCTCCTTTGGATTCGTAATAACGGAGATAGTCTGAAATCGTACGGCAGAGCGGAGAATTTTTTCCATCCGGTCTCAACCGGAAATCTACCCTATATAGGTATCCGCTCTCATCGGGCTCCGAGGCGGTTTTGATAAACAAATGAATTGCTTCGGTTAAAATCTCGTAATATTCTTTGTTGTTTATTTTTGTATTCTTATCGAAGAAAACCAGCAGGTCAATATCGGAACTATAATTTAATTCCCGCCCGCCGAGTTTTCCAAGAGAAACAACGGCATATTTCCTTGGTGTTTTTGTAATGCCGTGTTTATCTAAAACGTACTGGTAACAAATTTCAAAAAGTTTTTCCGATAAGCATTCTGCAAGAATCGACAGTTCCTTTACTGTAGAATCAAGATTTGCTAATCCAAGAATGTCCTTTACTCCGATTGCCAGAACTTCTTTTCTTTTTATTGATTTTACAGTTCTTACTTTTGCTTCAAATGTTTTAAATGAGCCGATTGTTGTTTCCAGTTCTTTTTGAAACTGTTTTTTCTCCAAAGCGGTTTTTAGCTTCTTTGTATTTAGTAACCACAAAAGGTATTCGGGATTCCTGACAATCACATCCGTAAGGTAGTTGCTGTTAACGGCAATTGAAAACAGGATTTCAATATAGTGAGGATAAACAAGGCATTCTTTAAGAAAGTGAACTTTATCATACATTGCAGAAATGATACGAAGTAGATTTGATTCCGAACCGAAAGTGAAATAACCGGATTCCGTCTCCTTGCTGAAGAGCAAGAGCAGTCTGTTGAATTCACCGGGTAAAAGATACCCGGCGGTATATCCAGTTAGTTTGTCCAAAAAATCTTTAGAAAACTGTATTTTGCTTTTTTTTCTTTTCATCTACCTTTCGTTTAATAGAATCATATGACAATCGACACAATGTTGAATAAATAGTCTTCTTTTCTTTGAAAAGAATTTTTATATTGAACCGTAAAATTAAAACATAGCACACAAAAAAATAGACGAAAATAATTCAATTAATGCGAGGTGAAATGAATTTTGTCGTTAATTCCGTGGTTGGAGGATTTCTTTTACTCTCTTCATTTGCATGTAGCGTAAAGACCGAAGAGAAAAATGAACTTGCAACCGAAACCCGGACACCCCTGTCTGCGGCTCAAACCGTTCAAATCAACAAATCAATTGTTGAAGCGGAGATTATTGAAAAATATACCAATACAGACAGCGACTTCATCATAAAAGCAAAAGTGTTAAAGGTTGAAGCCACCGATGCATACCCGAGTATTGCAACGGCATCAAGCGTTTATATTTTAACACCGGCTTTTGTTGTTGATGATTCCGGGAGCCTGCCGGATAACGATAAAAACAAAGGGCTTAAATCACTATTGACAAAAAAGGGCGGCGACAAGATAAAAGCCGTTATATCAATGGGAAAAGACCTTAACTGGTACATTCAAGAAATTTTAGATTGAATAAGAAAATGAGAGGTAGATAATGAAAAAAATATTTTTACTGTTTTCAATTCCAGCTTTTATTGCGGCGTTTGTTTTCTTTTTCGGTGGAGTGAGTGCCGAAAAAGAATTTACAATGAACGACTATGTAAACTGGAAAATCGAACAGAAGAAGAATAAAAAACCATCGTACGGCTTTCCCGACAAAGCAATGCAATGGTATTACGAGCAAAGAGCTTATCCGCTTGGTTACATTCCTGTAGATTGGCGCGAGAAAGCAATTGAACATATTACAAAGTATAATACCGATATTAACCTTGAAAGCAATCCCGCGGCTTTAAGTTGGACTCAACTTGGTCCCGGAAATATTGGTGGACGAATAAGAAGCATTCTGGTTCATCCGACAAACTCAAGTATTATTTACATCGGTGCGGTTAGCGGAGGCGTATGGAAGACTACAAACGGCGGAAGCGGTTGGTTTCCATTAAAGGATGATATGGAAAACCTTGCAGTATGCGCTATGGTTATGGACCCTACAAACCCGAATATTATTTATGCCGGAACCGGCGAAGGCTTTTTCAACTATGATGCAGTTCGCGGAGAAGGAATTTTCAAAACTACAAACGGCGGCACTACATGGACTCAGCTTGCATCAACAAAAAACAGTAATTTTTATTACGTAAATAAACTGATGATTGATAATACGAATAATACTCTCTGGGCTGGTACAAGAAAAGGATTGTTCAAATCTGTTGACGGCGGTGGCTCTTTTAATGCGGTATTAACCTCTTCCGGATCGGACGTTCATTGTACGGATATTGAAATTGCATATTCCAACCCGTCAAGAATATATGCTGCATTCGGGTTGTTTAACCAAGCTGATATCAAACTATCAACAAACTCCGGCGGAAACTGGCAATCCGTACTTTCATTGAGTGGTAAAGGGAGAGTGGAAATAGCAACATCCATCTCAAACCCGCTTGT
>ERZ795056.1472-NODE-1472-length-27662-cov-52.591191_pt1 | contig 27662 bp, 26 predicted proteins | sample MGYA00375140_ERZ795056 | MGnify/ENA primary metagenome ERZ795056 (study PRJEB30185, sample SAMN05720227) | activated sludge metagenome | isolation source: Anaerobic digester | place: USA | collected 2015-03-09 ... | reverse complement strand
CGTGCATTGACATCGTGCGCCACCAAACACTTCGTTTTGATGAGACGACGAAACTCGCGTCGCGATTCAAACGGTTCATCGGTGCTGACTTTTCTGAATTGGCTCCTGAATAATAATCCTCGTACAGCCCGACGGAGCGCGAAGCCCAAATGCTCGCATCCGGGTTCCCGTAACCTAATCGCGAAGCGATCACTATCTGACTTTGGCGCCCCGTCACCCCGCGCCGAGGAGCGGAGCAACGGGCGGTCGTAGACCCGCACCATGAGCCCACTGGTTGCGCGTTAGCGCAACTTTCGGGCGATTTGTGCGGGTCCCGCCCGTTGCGAGCACCACAGGGAACAGCGGGGTTCGGGGCGAGCTTTTTGGTTACTTTTTGGCGGCGCAAAAGGTAACTCGCCGTCAGGCGAAACGAAGCCGGGGCAAACGAATCCTCCCATCCCATCAAACCTTCGCTGCGCTCAGGGACAACGGGCAATTAGCGCTTCGCGGGTTTACGCGCTGGATCCCCGGCTTGCGCCGAGGATGACGGCATTCGAGAGGATGACGTTCGCGGCGAATCCACGTGCGTTGTTATCAATTTGGGTGCGGTGAACCGGCACCCTACGTCGTCCTCCGGGCGAACGGAGAAATGGGCGATCTCGGTCGCCCAATACAATACCTGTATGGCCATTCATGATGATTCTTTGCTTCCTGCCCGCAGTGCTGCGGCGCCCGTTGACCGCATCATTGCGCCGGCGAGTGAGAGCTTGCAAGAAGAGGCGCTTGAGCGGGCGTTGCGCCCGAAGCACTTGGACGAGTACATCGGCCAAGAAAAAATTCGTGGACAGCTTTCGATCTTCATCGAGGCCGCTCGCACGCGCAAGGAGCCGCTCGATCATGTGTTGCTCTTTGGGCCGCCAGGGTTAGGCAAGACAACGCTCTCGCACATCATCTCGCGCGAGATGGGTGTGACGTTGCATCAAACGTCCGGCCCGGTGCTGGAAAAGAAGGGCGATCTGGCGGCGCTGCTGACGAACCTTGAGCCTAACGATGTGTTGTTCATCGACGAGATTCATCGCATAAGCGCGGTGCTCGAAGAAACGCTCTACAGCGCGATGGAAGACTACGCGATTGACATCATGATCGGCGAGGGGCCGGGTGCGCGATCAGTGAAGCTCGACTTGCCGCCGTTTACGCTCGTGGGTGCGACGACGCGTGCCGGCATGCTGACCAATCCGCTGCGCGACCGTTTCGGCATCGTCGCGCGGCTGGAGTTTTATAGCGACGAAGAGCTCTCGCGCATCGTGGCACGTTCCGCCAATTTATTGGGCGTGAATATGGACGGCGCGGGCGCGATTGAGGTTGCAAAACGCTCGCGCGGGACGCCGCGAATCGCGAACCGATTGCTCCGTCGCGTGCGCGACTTCGCGGAAGTCAAAGCACGTGGTCACGTCACGCGTGAAGTCGCCGACGCAGCGCTGGTGATGCTCGACGTTGATTCGAGCGGGCTCGACGTGATGGATCGCAAATTGCTGCAAACCATCGTGGAGAAATTCTCCGGTGGTCCGGTCGGCGTCGATAACCTCGCCGCCGCGATTAGCGAAGAGCGCGAGACCATCGAAGACGTGATCGAGCCGTATTTGATTCAGCAGGGCTATGTGCAGCGCACGAGCCGCGGTCGCATGGCCACGGCGCGGGCATATCGCCATTTTGGCCTTGTTCCGCCGGCGGCAATGGGTAACGGCGAATTGTTCTCGGAGTGACCATGTTTTCGATTCCCGTCCGCATTTACTATGAAGACACCGACGTTGGTGGTGTTGTGTATTACGCCAACTATCTGCGTTTTCTGGAGCGCGCGCGCACTGAGTGGCTGCGCGCGGCGGGATTTGAACTGGACGTGATTCAGCGCGATATGAAAGCGGTGTTTGTGGTGCGTCGCGTGGAGGCGGACTATCACCAGCCCGCGCTCCTTGGAAATTTGGTCACCGTTACCGCTGAGCCTACCGACGTTGGCGCGAGTCGCCTCCTAATTCGCCAGCGCGTTTTGCGCTCGAAACCCGACGGTAGCGATGAACTGTTGCTTTCGGCGACGGTCACACTCGCATTCATCGCGAGTGACTTGTCCGGCCCCATCCGCATGCCGCCAGCACTTCGTGCAGCGATGAAATCCACGCTCCCAACATCGAATCTCGAATGAAACCCACAGCCGACCTATCTTTCGTTCATCTCATCACCGGCGCGAGTTTGCCGGTGCAACTGGTGATGTTGTTGCTCGTTGGCCTGTCCGTGTGGTCCTGGTGGTTGATTTTTTACAAGGGCGGCGTGCTCAAACGTGCGGCGAGCAAAAACAGCTCATTTGACGAATCGTTTTGGCAGGGCTCGGATTTGAATCAGCTGTACAAACAGGTGGGCGAGGGCGGCGAGAAGTTTGGTCCTCAAGCAAACGTGTTCGCAGCGGGCTTCCGTGAGTTTATTAAGCAAAAGCGACAATCGACGACATCGCGCGAGGCGGTGGTTGACGGTACGCGCCGTGCGCTTAAAGCGGCGATGCAGCGCGAACTCGACACGCTGGAGCATCAGTTGCCGGGCCTCGCCACGGTCGCGAGTGTGAGCCCGTACATCGGGCTCTTGGGTACTGTGTGGGGCATCATGAATTCGTTTCGCGGTCTCGCGAGCGTCGGTCAAGCCACACTTGCGCAGGTCGCGCCGGGCATCGCCGAGGCGCTAATTGCCACCGCCATTGGTCTCTTCGCGGCGATCCCCGCCGTGGTGGCGTACAACCGCTTTCAGGCGCAGCTTGATCGCATCAACGTGCAGCTCGAAACCTTTGCGGAAGAGTTTTTAAACATTTTGCAGCGTCAGGCTTAGGGCGAACGAAAATGCGCCGCCGCAAACTTGTTAGTCAGATTAACGTCGTGCCGTTCATCGACGTGATGCTGGTGCTACTAATCGTTTTCATGATCGCCACGCCTGCGCTGCGCACGGGGGAGATCGATTTACCCAGCGTCGGGCAGTCGCTCACCGCAAGCCAAGCCGATCCGATTGAGGTGACGATCAAGGCTGATGGTTCGCTCTCACTAATGGAGGGCGGCAAGGCTGTCGCGGGCCGCTTTTCGCGCGCAACGCTCGTCACGCGCGTGCTTGAATTGCAAAAAACGCGCGAGCGTTCCGTGGTGATCGCGGCGGACAAGAACGTGAAGTACGACGAGGTAGTGAGCCTGCTCGGCGCGCTGCATGCGCAGGGCGTGAAACGCGTGGGCCTCGTTGCCAAAGAAGGCGGCTAGCTCGCTCCGCGCATGGACGCCTCAAAAAGCAAAGCCCTGATCGGCACAATCGCAGTGCATGTTGTGCTCGTCGCGGGGCTGATTTTTAGCGTGCGCTGGAAGCACGTCGAGAACACGCCGGTTGCGGTTGAGCTCGTCACGCGCGCGTCAAGCGCCGCGCCTGCACCGACGGCCATGCCCGCGCCGCCGACACCAACGCCTGCACCGCTGCCCGCACCCACGCCGCCACCTCCCGCGACGAAAGCGCCACCACCGCCGCCGCGCCCGGCACCGGTGCAACCACCGCCGGTCGCCAAGGTTGCGCCGACACCGCCCGCGCCGACGGCGGCGGATATCTCGCGCGAGAAGGCCAAGCAAGAGGCCGAGCGCAAACGCATTGAGAGCGAAAAGCAAGCGGCTGAATCTGCAAAGGAAAAGCTGCGGAAAGAAACCCTAAAACGCGAAGCCGATGCGGCGGCCGCGAAGGCTCAAGCGTTGGCGCAGTCCAAAGAAAAAGCGCGGCAAGACGCGTTGAAAAAAGAAGCGGATCAGGAAGTTGCAAAGAAGCAAGCGGCACAGCGGGCTGCGGACCTAAAAGCCGCGCAGGAAAAAGCGCTGAAAGAGCAGCAAGCCGCCGCTGCCGCGCAAGCCGCAGCGGAAAAGGCTGCCCGAGACGCCGCCGAGCGCGCCGAAGCGCAGCGTGTGGCGAAAGCGGCCGAGGCTGCGGCGGCGAGGGCGAGAGCGAAAGCCGAGGGCGAATACGTGGCGAAGATTCGCAGCAAAGTGCTGGGCAACATCATCATGGCGAGCGAAATCTCAGGAAATCCCGAAGCCGTTTTTAGTGTGACGCAAATGCCAACGGGCGAAATCCTCGACATCAAACCGGTGCGCTCCAGCGGCAACAAAGCTTACGACGATGCCGTAGAACGCGCGATTCGCAAATCGTCGCCGCTGCCAAAACCTGACCAGCCCGAACTGTTCCAGCGCCAGCTCACGCTGAAATTCCGACCGCAGGATTAGTTACAGCTTTTTGGCTTGAACGACAGCTGAATGGACTTTACAGCCAATTTTATTGGTTAGTCGATAATAGCGAAAAATAGCGGGGAACGACTGCCTGGCTGCCGTTCCCTATAAAAAGCTGTTGCGCGGATTCGCTGCGCAACACGGGTCGCAGCCACGCAACTAGCGATTACCTTCACCGCGCCGATAAATCACGTAATACGTGAGCCCGACTAGAACGCTGCCGCCAAGCAAATTGCCTGCAATCACGGGCAGGAGATTGCCGAACATGCCCGCCCATGTAACCGTCGGCGCTCCCCCCGCTCCTAAAGCGCCATGTTCAATGAGGATCGCCAACGGCATCAAGTACATGTTCGCGATACTGTGCTCAAAGCCAGCCGCAACGAATGCTGCGACGGGCAAAACGATTGCCACGGCCTTATCCACCACCGTGCGGCCAGCCATCGTCATCCACACCGCCATGCACACCAGCACGTTGCACAGCGCGCCGCGAAAGAGCGCCTGCCACGCCGGCAAATCTTGCTTCGCTTGCGCGATCTTCACGACGGTTTTGCCAATGGCGCCGCCATTCATGTCGGTGTGGCCACTGGCATAAACAAGGAGCGCCAACCCTGCTGCGCCAACGAAATTCGCAGCGCATACGAGCCCCCAATTTCGCAGCACTTCACGCGTCGTGATCTTGCCATCCGCCCACGCCATCACCAGCAAATTGTTGCCCGTGAAGAGCTCCGCACCGGCAACAACGACCAGCAGCAGTCCGAGCGAAAACACCACACCGCCAAGCACTTGACTAACAGCGAAGCTAAGCGTGGCATCGGACTTCACCAATACGAAAAAAAGCGCACCCAAACCAATGAACGCGCCAGCGAGTACGCCCAACATCAACAGCGGCAGCGTTGCCATGCGGGCTTTGGTTACGCCTACTGTTTCCACGCGCATCGCGATTTCGCGTGGCGAGTAGGCGTCAAATCCGTTGAGTTCTGACATTGCGTAATCCTCCGGTTTTAGGCGCGATCAAAGCGCTTCGAGTTCTGCGAGATCGAACCCCGCGGCGAGCCTAGCCTCGCGGTTAAACGGACCGCGCAGTTTCGGCGCGCGGTACTGCGCCGCTAACGAAGCATAGGTGTCGTGCACGTCGATATTTCGCTCGGCGCACACATGGCGATACCAACGATTGCCCACCGCAACATGACCAATTTCATCGCGCAAAATAATGTCGAGAATCGCCGCGCCTTGCTTATCACCGGCAGCGGCGAGCTTGGCGCGAATCGGCGGCGAGGCATCCAGTCCGCGCGCCTCCAGCGTACGCGGTACAAGCGCTAATCGCGCGAGCAAATCGCCCTGCGTTTTCTCGGCCATTTCCCACAAACCGTTGTGTGCAGGAAAATCTCCGTACGAAAAGCCATGCGTAGCTAGATGATCACGCAGCAAACAAAAATGCGTTGCCTCCTCAAAGGCCACCCGCGCCCACTCCCGATAAAACGGGTCGGGCATGCCGGCAAAGCGCCAAACAGCATCAAGCGCGAGATTGATGGCGTTGAATTCGATGTGACAGAGCGCGTGAATGAGCGTCGCACGGCCCTCAACGCTTCCGAGCGCCCGATGCGGCAATTCCTTGGGTGACACCAAGACTGGTCGCGACGGGCGCCCCGGCAGGCCTTCTGGCGTGGGAATCGCTTCAGCCGCACCCACAGGCACCGACTGCACGTCGATGGCGTGCACCAATGCGCATTTCGTCGTCGGATCGTCGGTGCGGAGCGCTTCAAGGCAAAGTTGGCGGAGCGTGGACATGGCGTGGTCGGTCAGTTGGGCGCAGAAGCGAGGAATTGCTGTCATTTTCGCCGGGCACGGCTTTAGCGTACTGATTTAGCGCAGTCGTCGATAATTACGGGTTAAGTCGTTTCCACGCTCGAATCTCACGGGCGCACAGCAGTTTCTCGTATGCACATCCATATTCTCGGCATTTGCGGCACCTTCATGGGTGGCCTCGCAGCGCTCGCGCGCGAAGCCGGCCACAAGGTCACCGGCTGTGATGCCAACGTCTACCCGCCGATGTCGGATCAGCTCACTGCGCTCGGCATTGATTTGATCGAGGGCTACAGCGTAGAGCAAATCAATTTGAAGCCCGATTGCTTCGTCGTGGGCAATGTCGTCACGCGCGGCAACCCTTTGATTGAGGCGATTCTCGATGCGAACCTTGATTACGTGTCCGGCCCGCAATGGTTGGCCGATCATGTGTTGCGCGGACGCTGGGTGCTGGGTGTCGCGGGCACGCACGGCAAGACGACCACCACGTCGATGCTCGCGTGGATTCTTGAATACGCAGGACTGAAACCAGGCTTTTTGATTGGTGGCGTAGCAAAGGACTTTGGCGTGTCGGCGAAACTGGGTGACACGTCAAAAGACATTTCGCATCACGGCGCACCGTTCGTGATCGAAGCTGACGAGTACGACACCGCGTTTTTCGATAAACGTAGCAAGTTTGTGCACTACCACCCGCGTACGTTGGTGCTCAATAACCTTGAGTATGACCACGCCGATATCTTTCCAGACGTCGCCGCGATTCGTCGCCAGTTTCATCATGTCGTTCGCACTGTGCCGTCGACCGGCCGCATTATCAGCAACGGCAACGACACCGAACTCGCAGAAACACTTGCGATGGGCTGCTGGAGCGAACGCGAACTATTTGGCGTCGAGCAGGGCTGGCATTTTGTGGGCAATACACAGGTGGATTTCGGCGGCGAACGCTTCGGCGATTTGCAGCTTGAGATGCCTGGCACCCACAACCGTCAAAACGCGCTCGCCGCAATTGCGGCGGCACGTCACGCAGGCGTGCATCCGTCAAAAGCGATCGAAGCGCTTGCGAAATTTGCGGGTGTGCGCCGTCGCATGGAGCTGCGCGGTGAAGTGGCTGGCGTGCGGGTGTACGACGACTTTGCTCACCATCCGACGGCGTTTGCCGCCACCGTGTCTGCGATGCGTAAAGCTGCCGCCGCAGGCGAACGGGTGGTCGCCGTATTCGAGCCGCGCTCCAATACGATGAAGCTTGGCGCGATGCGCTCTCGCCTCGCCGAGAGCTTCGTTGACGCGGATCGCGTGTACGCCTATTCGGGTGGCGTGGATTGGAACGTTCTCGATGCATTAAGCGAACTGGGAAATCGTGCCACCGATCACAAGAACATTGAGGCCTTAGCGCAAGCGATTGCGAGTGAAGCCAAACCCGGAGATCACGTTGTCGTGATGAGCAACGGCGGCTTCGGTGGCTTGCACGAAAAGCTTTTAGCGCGGCTGCGGCATGCTTTGGCATAGCGCAACTCCGCCGCATCATTGACAAAATCAAGCAAAGCGCTGACGACAGCGATCACAAAAAGCACCATGAGCGAAACCCCTTCATTTAAAAAACTCTTCGATCCGATTCAAGATGGCCTTAAACAGGTCGAATCGGACATCCGCGCTGGCAATTTAAAGGCCGCAGCCGAGCGACTGAATCTGCTGCAACGAGAAGCGCCACGCGATGCGCGCATCTTCTTGATGGGAACTTCGTTGGCGGAAGCTGCGGGCAATCCTGCCGCGGCACTGCAGTCTGCCGAGCGAGCTGTGAGTCTTTACCCCACTTGGGCGCCCGCACACATCGAGCTCGCTGGCGTGCTTTTGCGCCAAGGAAACGTTGAACGCGCGCTAGAAGTTGCTGACAAAGCGGTGAGCATCACGCCACCGTCACTAGCGGTCCTCGAGCTCGCCACCAGTATCGCCAACTCGGCGAACGACCCCGAGCGTGTTGGCCGCTGTCTCACGGCGGCGCACAAGCTCGCGCCAGAAAATTTAGCAGTTCGTCGTTCGCTTGCTTTCAACCTTCTTGATCTGGGCAAAATTGACGACGCATGGGAGATGTTCACCGCGTTGATGAAAATTGAGCCAGACAATCCGGTCGTGAGACTCGGGCGTGGCCGTGCCGCCCTGGCCCGCGGCGACCTGCCAACGGCGTCAGAAGACTTCAAGGTTCTAACCGCACTGGACCCAACTGACGAAGTGGTTGCCTACTACGCAGTCGTCGCAGAGGGAGGAACACCCGCTACACAACCCGATGTGATCACACAAATTACGTTTGATGGTTATGCACGTCGGTTCGACGCGCATTTAGTGACGCTCCTGAAGTATCGCGTGCCAAAGCGAATTGCGGAAATAATCCGTGCACGCTATCCCGACCTCGCCATCACCGTCCTCGACTTGGGTTGCGGCACAGGACTCGTCGGTTTGTACCTAGGGCGTCCACAGGGCGGATTGGTGGGCGTCGACCTGTCGCCAAATATGATCGCTGAAGCGGCCAAACACAATCTGTACGACCGGTTTCATCAGGTCAGCCTGATCGACGCACTGCGGGAAACCCCGACGGCGGAGTTTGAAGTTATCACCGCTGCCGACGTATTCATTTACGTAGGAGAAATTGAGCAAGCGGTTAAAGATGCGCGGCGAGTGCTCCGCGACAATGGCGCGTTCGTCTTCTCGTGCGAGGCAACGCAAGCTGACGAGCCTCACTTAGTGTTACGAAAAACCATGCGTTACGCACACAGCGAGTCTTCGGTTCGTGCGATGTGTGAGGCGGCGGGATTCAAATCGGTCGAAATCGAGTCGTTCGATATTCGCAATGAAGCCAACGCTCCTGTTGCGGGCTTCATTGTCTGCGCATCAACCTAGTCGTTTCGATCAAGCATGAGCGCTGTTCTCTCAGACAAACTGATCGTCGCGATTTCGTCGCGTGCGCTGTTTGATCTCAACGAGAGCCATTCGGTCTACGAGAACGAAGGCGTTGAGGCGTATCAACAGCATCAGATTGAGCACGAGAACGAACTGCTGAAACCGGGCGTCGCCTTCGCTTTGGCGCGTAAGCTTTTGCGCCTGAATGATGTGGGCCATCAGCATGTAGAGATTGTGCTGCTCTCGCGCAACAGCGCCGATACAGGCTTGCGCGTGTTTAATGCCATCAGTCACTATAAGCTGGGTATCACGCGCGCGGTGTTTACGAGTGGCCGCGACACCTCGCGCTACGTTCCGGCGTTGGGCTCTCATCTTTTTTTGTCTGCGGACCCGGAAGACGTGCGCCATGCGCTTGAGTCGGGCCATGCGGCCGCGACCATCGTGCCGCATGATGGTCGCACCAGTGTGGCAAAAGATGCTCCGCCTGATGACGAATTGCGTATTGCGTTTGACGGCGATGCGGTGCTCTTTTCCGATGAAGCCGAACGCGTATTTCAATCGCACGGGCTGGACGCATTCAGCGCGTCTGAGCAACGCTCGGCGGGCACGCCGCTAGGTGGCGGGCCGTTCAAAAATTTCCTCGCTGCACTGCATCGTATTCAAACCGATTTCCCTCGCGATCAGCAGCCGATCCGCACTGCTCTTGTTACCGCGCGCTCAGCGCCGGCACATGAGCGCGTGATTCGTACGCTGCGCTCATGGGGTGTGCGCATCGACGAGGCTCTGTTTCTAGGCGGCCTCGATAAGTCCGAATTCTTGCGCGCCTTCGGTGCCGACATTTTCTTCGACGATCAGAGGCGGCATGTTGAGTCTGCTAGCCGTGTCGTCACCGCCGGGCACGTTCCGCACGGCATCACCAATATTCCTAAATGAATCTACTTTTTGAAGACGACGGTCAAATAAAGGCCGGGGCGATCCTGTCCGAAAGCGATGCTGCATCGCAAGTTGAGTTGCCCGGTGGTCGCCGCATTAAGGTGAAGAGTGCCAATGGCCTACTTCGCTTCGCCGCGCCCGACGCCGGACAGCTCATGAGCGCGGCGCAATCGCGCCTTGCCGAGATTGACATGGCGCTGCTCTGGGAAAGTGCCGGGGGAACCGAAGAATTCGGATTTTCCGATCTTGCCAAAGAGTATTTTGGCAGCGAAGCTACGCCTGAACATGTAGCGGCCACGATTCTTGCGCTGCAGGCGTCGCCGATGTATTTCTACAAGCGCGGCAAGGGCCGCTACAAACGCGCGCCGGAAGATGCACTCAAAGCGGCTCTTGCCAGTATTGAGCGCAAGGCACGCGAAGCGGAACAGGTCGACGCATGGGTGGCCGAGTTGATTGCGGGCCGAGCGCCCGTGGAAATCTCCGCGCAGTGGTCGCAGCTATTGCATGCACCGGACAAACAGTCGCTCGCTTACAAAGCGCTGGTCGCTGCGGCCGATCGCGCACGGATGGCACCCGTGCATTTGCTCGCGAAAGCGGGAGCGATACCGTCGACGCACGCGTTGCATTTTGAAAAGTTTCTGCGCGCCACGTTTCCTAAAGGTATCGGTTTTCCGACGGACGTCGCCGTGCCCGTCGCGCCCGAATTGCCTTTAGCGGATGTGCGGGCGTTCAGCATTGACGATGCGGCCACAACGGAAATTGACGACGCATTTTCGTTGCAGACTAATGCGGATGGTGGCTACACGTTGGGCATTCATATCGCTGCCCCCGCCGCGGCCATCGCGTCTGATAGCGAACTTGATCGCATCGCTCGCAATCGCTTGTCAACGGTGTACATGCCCGGCAACAAAATCACTATGCTGCCTGAAGCGGTGGTCGCCGTGTATTCGCTCGACGAGGGAACAACCCCTGCCGCGCTTTCGCTCTACGCCACGCTCGACGCAGACTTGAATGTGACTGCCACGCAGACGCGCCTAGAGCGCGTTCAAATGGATGCAAACTTGCGTATCGCGGCGCTCGACGAGCTGGCATGGATGGAGCCTGCGAACGACGGGGCCGCCGACAACACGGTGCACGCAGCGTCCCTTCGCGTACTCTATCGTCTTGCTGCGAAACTCTCCGCTGCGCGCGGCGAGCAAACGGTCAATCGCGTTGATTACAACTTCGCTATCGTGGGTCAGCCTGATGCTGCCGATTGTCGTGTTGAGATCACACAGCGAAAGCGCGGTTCGCCGGTCGATACGCTCGTGTCCGAACTCATGATTTTTGCCAACGTTGCATGGGCTGGCTTGCTGGCTGAAAAGCAATGGCCCGGCATGTTCCGGGTGCAAACCGTGGGCAAAACCAAGATAAGCTCGTTGGCGGGGCCGCACGAGGGCTTGAACGTGCCGCACTATTTGTGGGCGACGTCACCACTGCGTCGCTACTCAGATCTCGTCAACCAGCGCCAATTGCTCGCCGCAATTACGGACGCGTCGCCCGCCTATCCGCGCGGCAGTGCAGAGCTCATGGGCGCGGTCGCCGACTTTGATGCCACGTATTCCGGTTACGCTGATTTTCAGCAGCAAATGGAGTTCTACTGGTGCCTTCGGTTTATTCAGCAAGAAGGCATCGAAAAGCTCACCGCGCATGTGATTCGCGAAAATTTAGTGCGTTTTGACCGTTTACCGATGGTGCAGCGCATTCACGATTTGCCATCGCAAGAGCCCGGAACACAGGTCGTATTAGCAGTGGCTGAAATAGACTTGTTTGAGCCAGCGCTGCACACGCGCTTCGTTGAAGCCGTGCCGCATGCCACGCATGACGAAGCCGACGCCGCCGATGAGGCGGTGGATACCGCTTTGGGCGCAGCGAGCGCCTAGAATCGAATCGTGAAACGCGCCGCTCAAGCCATCGAAGCGATTCAAGCCATTCCGGGCATTCCGACGAAAAGGCGGAATGGGGCTGTGCGCGCGCCCACGGTGGCCGCTGTCGCACCGGGCATGAGCCCGCTGCTGCGTTGGACGTTGGCCGCCTCGCTCGGTGTGCATCTGATTCTTCTTTCGCTTCATTTCGAGCTCCCAAAATTGTTTAAGCAGTCGATGTCTTCGCCGCCGCTCGAGGTGTCGTTGGTAAACGCCAAAACCCTCTCGAAACCATCGCAGGCCGATTTTCTGGCGCAAGCAAATCTCGATGGCGGCGGCAACACGGACGCCAAGCGTCGCTTAAGCTCGCCCCTTCCGCGTGCCGCGATGGACGCACAGCAAACCCAGCTCGCCGCAGCGCGTGAACAGGTAGAAACGTTGGAGCGACAAACGCGGGAGTTACTTCAGCAGTTAAACGCCAAGAAACAATTGCCTGCGGATCGTGACGCGAAAGAAACCGCGCGCGCAGATTCCGCCAATGCGTTTCGCGAACTCTCGGCTAAAGCGTTGGAATTACAGCGCCTAGAAGCGCAGATTTCACGTGAGTTTGATTCTTACCAACAGCGTCCAAAGAAGAAACACGTTGGCGCTCGGGCGACGGAGTATCGTTTCGCGCGCTACGTCGAAGATTGGCGGCAGAAGGTCGAACGCGTCGGCAACGCGAATTACCCAGAGGCGGCACGTGCACAAAAGCTCTATGGCTCGCTCGTCATCACTGTAGCGATCAAGGCCGATGGCCGCATTGAAGCGATCGAAGTTGACCGCGGTTCCGGCAAGAAAATCCTCGATGCGGCAGCGATAAAAATTGTTGAACTAGCAGCGCCGTACGCACCGTTCCCGCCAGACATTCGAAACGATACTGACATTCTCTACATCACACGAACCTGGAGTTTCACACGTGCTGGCGAACTAGAAAGTACTGCCGCAAACGCAACCGCCGCGCCTGTCGCACCTACCAAATGACCGAAGCTTTCAAATCCAGTTCTACTGCTGACACCGGCCGCTACGCGGTGATCGGTAACCCAATTGCGCACAGCAAAAGCCCACGCATTCACGCCATGTTTGCGCTGAGTGTTGGCCAGGAAATCGACTACACGACGCGCCTCGGCCCACTCGGGGCTTTTGCGGCCGATCTCGAAACCTTTCGGTCGGGAGGCGGCGTCGGTGCCAACGTTACCGTGCCGTTTAAGCAAGACGCTTTCGCGTTGGCAACCGAAGCATCGCTTCGGGCGACGCAAGCTGGCGCGGCAAACTTTTTGATGTGGCGCGGCGACCATTGGTATTGCGACAACACCGACGGCGCAGGGCTCGTGCGCGACATTGAGACCAATCAGCAAGTGAGCCTGCGCGGTAAACGAGTTTTGTTACTGGGGGCTGGCGGCGCGAGTCGTGGCGTGATCGGTCCGTTGTTGTTGCGCGAGCCGCGAGCTTTGGTTGTAGTGAACAGAACTGCGGCACGCGCGGTGGAACTGGTGGCAGCCTACAGCGCTACGTATCCTGTGTCCGCTAAAACCGCCGAGTCGCTGCTGGCGGATGGCGACGAGTTTGACGTAGTAATTAACGCAACGTCGTCCAGTCTAAGCGACAACTTGCCGCTGCCTGATGACGCAAGAATATTCGCGCCAAATGCACTCGCGTACGACATGATGTACGGCGCGAAACCAACGCGATTTATGTCGTGGGCCACGGCACAAGGCGCGTCGCGTACATCGGATGGCTTGGGCATGCTCGTGGAGCAAGCGGCCGAAAGCTACGTGCAATGGAAAGGGGTGCTGCCGCCCGCCGCGCCCGTCATTGCAAAGCTACGTGCTGAGCTTGAAGCGTCGGTTTGAATAGGTCAATTCCCTATGAGGTTCGCGGCGAGCCTGTCGAACCATGAACGCTAGCCAAACGCTACGAACCGCCGTGCGCATGATGCTGGCAACGCTCTTGGCAATGGCGCTGTTGTTTGTCGCCGCACAGGCGTGGTTTGTGTTTCAGGTCTGGTGGTACGGCTCGCATGCGCCGGGGCAGACTGCGTTCATGTCTTATCGCATGGGCGAACTGCGCGACAAAAAACCGGATGCCACACTTCGCTACACTTGGGTGCCGTACGAGAAGATTTCCCGCAACTTGAAGCGCGCATTAATTGCCGCAGAAGACTCAACCTTCGTTGACCACGAAGGTTTCGATTGGGACGGAATTCAACTCGCGCTTGAAAAAAATCGCGCCAAGGGAAAGTTTGTTGCCGGCGGTTCAACGATCACGCAGCAGCTCGCTAAAAATTTATTTCTGTCGCCCGAGAAAAGTTACTTGCGCAAAGGTCAGGAGGCGATCATCACGCTGATGCTAGAAAAGATGCTCGATAAAGAGCGGATTCTTGAGCTGTACTTGAACGTGATCGAATGGGGCAACGGCGTCTTCGGCGCGGAGGCTGCAGCGCGTCGCTACTACGGCGTCTCGGCCGCGCAGCTCAGCGCTGAACAATCAGCCAAGCTCGCGGCGATGGCACCGAACCCGCGCTTCTACGAACGCAATCTCGGCGCCCCGGGGCTGCGCCGCAAGACCGGAATCATCCTCTCGCGCATGGGACAAGTCGAATTGCCGGAGTAAGGCCTCGCGCTTACGGCGATTTTTGTTGCCAGCAACGCGTCATCGCACCGAAATATTACGTATACACACTGCGCCAAGGTTAGTGCTAGACGTGCGTACGCTCAATAAATGCTATTATCATAAATCGGGGGGCTAACCGGATCGCGTTTCAACTTAATTTCGCTGAAAGAAAGCAAATCCATGAACTCAAATTACCCCCCCCCTCCCGCCTTAACGACAATTGCGCCACGCATACGCCGTCGCGCAGGTCTTAGTGCGTGGGTTGCATGTGTGGCCACTCTCGCTTACATCGGCGCAGGTGCAGTGAGCGCAAAAGCACAGTACGTTGCAACAGAAAAACCCATCAAAGATGACAAAGGCCGCGTCCAAGTCATCATCGAACTCGCCAAAGATGCGCATCTCACGTACCCGGCCCAGCTAACGGTGCTGCCGCGTGGTAAATCAGATAAGAGCGACAAAGCGATCGAGTACTTCCACCACCCGAAGGTTGAGGCGCTCGCGGACGATCTAGAAAGGTCGCACGGCTTCAAGCGCATCGGCATGACCAGTTGGGTGGGGAAAAGCGTAACCGCACTACTCACCGCCAAGCAGATTGAAAAACTGCAAGCCGATGAACGCGTGGTGCAAATATCCGAGGACGCCGCGAGCACGTTTAGCACAAACCCTTTGTGGAATGACACGATGGGGCCGGAGATAGAGTCTTGGGGGCGCAAGGCAGTCAACGGTAAGGTGCGAACCGTTAGCAATGGCCGACGCGTCTACATCATCGACACGGGCGTAGCCGAGCACGCAGATCTACCGAATGTGATTGATCGCGTCAACGTCTCTTGCGGTGCAGCTGCGTGCAATCAGTACAACCCGTCCTTGTACCCCGTGGTGGGTTGCTACGCACATGCGACGCATGTCGCGGGCATCATCGGCGCGCAGGCTAATAACTACACAGGTACAAAAGGGGTGTACGCCGGCGTCAATATGGTTTCGCTCAGCGTGTTGACGCGCACTGGTTCAAGCAACTGCGCCGACTCCAAGGGTGATGTTCCAACCTCACGCAGTCGGGTAGGGTACGCTCTGGACTATGTCTACTGGGACACGCTGTACAACAACGTTCAGCAGCATGTAAACATTGTCAATATTTCAATTAACTCGGCAGGTCTATCTTTTGATGGAACGACGCCGCAAGTAAATTGGGCTAAAGCACGTACCGTTCTCGAGCCAGATTGGGTGTGGGTAGGGTGCGGTTATCAACCCAATTGCACATACGAAGAGCAATTTCGTTACTACCCCGGTGCTTTCATTGCACAGTCTGCGGGTAACCTGAACAACGACTGGACATGCCACTTGGACAACGATGCCGCTGGGCGTCGTCACTACCTACCTTACAACACAAGTGGTGGCGCTGTTTACGCAGACCCAGCGGACGGGATAATGGTGGTTGGAGCTTACGACAAGTACGGTAGTCGCTCGACTCCCAACTTTAGTGCGTCCATTCCGCCCGGTCTTTCGTCCATTGATGAGGGCTCGAATTTCGGTACCTGCGTGGATATTTTTGCCCCCGGTGATGCCATTTATTCAACTTGGGGTGCTATGGCGGCTACTGCTCCCCACCCTCCGACGTTGGTTGGAACAACTTACTGGAATACGGCGGCATTGAGCGGCACCTCAATGGCGGCACCGCACGTCGCAGCCGCCGCAGCCTACTACGCAGATACGTACAACTTAACTTGGCCCGGCGGAATCGAACAGTACATCCGGGCAAATACGTACACGCTTAACGGCCAATTAGTTTTTTTCCTCCCTTAACTCACAAGGCGTTGTGGAGGCGAGCGTGTTGTAAATCACGCTCGTTGCCACTGAGACAACTGCGTGAATCCTATTTGGAGGTAATACATCATGACGATATTTACTAGATTGGCTATTTCGCTTCAGGGGTGCGCGTTGATTTGCGCGCTAGGGTCGAGTCTGTCTTTCGCTGATCCCCCGCTGACTGATCTCAGCGAGTTCTACGTTGATGAAAGCGTAATTCAGAGCAAGGTGACGTCGTCGCGCTCATGGATTGAGCTTCGTCCATACGTACGAATTACCGGGGGCGGACTTGAACCTTTGGCGCGCGTGCCAACTGCAACAGGATGGCAACGCGTCCCTTGGGAGGGGCCCTACACAGCACTTAGCGCTTTACTGGATGGGGGTTTATTAGACCGCAAGTTTTTCTTATTCAACGGGTATCGCGAAGCAGTATGCGATAGCGGTCTTGGCATACCCTCGCCGTTTCTGATTGGTAAGAAGACGATCAAAGACCCGCGAATTTGGTACTCTGATTTATCGTTTGGTACCGAAAATTACTACAGACTTTGGGACGAAGGCTGTCATGAGCCTCTTGTCGCTGGACAGCCTGATTGGCCGCGCCGCTACTCCCGCGATGAAGCTACCATCAACGCCCCGATTCGTCGCACCGCAATCGACGGAGGGCAATACGATGCTTCGCCATTAGTGCTTACCAGAAATGGTCTGCCGTGGCAGACTTACTTCTTTGGGTATCACCTCGGGCTCGTTGGCGTTGAGAGCAATTGGAGTGATGCCAATCTTGCCGCCGCCGGTGATTTGGTCGGGTTCTTCCGGTTGCCGAGCAGCAAAAACGATTTCAATCTTGCTGCACTGCCGCCGCCGTGGATAGAAGATCAAGTGGTTGAGTACGTCAACCGCATTAATTTTCCTGCACAACCCGACGGACAATATTTCTACGCTGTGCGCGCCGTGGATAAAACGGTGCTTGACTCCATGCCCGTCTGGGAGCGAACGGGAAAGTCGTTTAAGAGCGGAGGCTACGTGAGCGTGTGCCGCTTTTACGGCGGCAAAAACGGTGGCCCGAACACGCATTTCTACAGCGCGGACGACAAAGAATGCGAAGCGTTGAAGAAGATTACTTTCCTCGATTACGAGGGCCAGACGTTTGCGGTAAACATGCCGTTGCCCGGCCCGACTATAAATGGCGACAAGCCCTGTCCGATCGATAGCAAACCGCTGTATCGGCTCTACAACAACGCAAGCGCATCTAGCGGCAGATTTGTATCGAACCATCGCTACACGACCAGTCGCACTGACGTCGCAGCGTTTGTCGCTCGCGGTTGGTTGGACGAAGGGCATGTGATGTGCGTGCCGTTGTAACGGCGCGGCGAGATAACTTTTGATCCGGCGCGGTTTGCCTGCATTATTGTGGGAGCGGGCTTGCCCGCGATTGCAGATGATTCGCGGGCAAGCCCGCTCCCGCAGTTCACAAATCATCGTGACGGATCGATAGGTGTAGCAGTAAACAAGGTCAACACGATGACCTGCCAAGGTTGGGCTAGCGTTTAGAATTCACGCATCGCTTTCCGATCCATCTCTACCTTGGACCTTCCCTATTCATGCCCGAAGCTCTCGATAAAGAGTCGCTTTCTGCGAGCGTGGATGATGCGCTCAGCGAAGCCTTAAGCGACGTAACCTCGCTGGTACGTCAGTACCGGCTGCTCTCTGGCTTTGCCGAGAGCCTTGCAGACACTCTCGACAACCCCTCGCAAAGTCCGATTGTGCAGGGCGTGCTGGCGCGTCTGCGTGAAGCTTTGGACGCGTTGCATCCGGCCGACGTCGCACACATTCTCGAAGCCTTGCCGCTTGATGAGCGTCTGTTCGTCTGGGATTTGGTTAAGACCGAGCGCGAGGGTGACATTCTTGTTGAAGCGTCCGACACCACGCGCGAGAGCCTCATCGCGAGCATGGATGCGCCGGAGCTGGTCGCCGCTGCCGCCACGCTCGACACGGATGAACTGGCTGAACTCGCGCCGGATTTGCCGAGCGAGGTGGTGGAAGAGGTCAAGAAGACACTTGACCCCGAGGAGCGTGAGCAATTGCGCCAAGCTATGTCCTTCGAGCCGGACATGGTTGGTGCGTTGATGGATTTTGAGTTTGTCGAAGTGCGGCCCGACGTGACGCTCGACGTCGTGATGCGCTACTTGCGCCGCTTTGAAGAATTGCCGGCCAACACCGATCAAGTGTTCGTCGTGGATCGTGAAGACAAACTTCTTGGTGTGTTGCCAACCAACGTGATTCTGGTGACGGACGAGACGCGCCTCGTGAGTGAGGTGATGGTGGAACCTCAAATTCGTTTTGAGGCGATGGACCACGCCGACAGCGCTGCAGCGGCTTTCGAGCGCTATGACCTGGTGTCGGCGCCCGTGGTGGATGCCAAGGGCGAATTGGTCGGCCGCGTGACCGTTGCGGAAGTGCTCGATTTCGTACGCGAAAGCGCAGAAGAAGACATGCGGCAACAGGCCGGTTTGCGTGATGAAGAAGATATTTTCGCGAGCGTGTGGAAGAGCGTTAAAAACCGCTGGCAGTGGTTGGCGCTGAATCTCATCACGGCGTTCGTCGCGTCGCGCGCGACCGATTTGTTTCAGGCTTCAATCTCTAAACTCGCCGTGCTCGCCGTGTTGCAAACCATCGTTGCGGGTATCGGCGGAAACTCCGGCAATCAAACGCTTACGATGATCGCGCGCGCCATCGCGTTGGGGCAGGTGGGCACCGAGCATTTCCATCGTTTGGTCAAGAAAGAAATGGCCGTTGGGCTCATCAACGGTCTGATTTTTGGCGGCGCGATTGGACTCGTCATTGGGTTTATGGAAGGCAATCTCGCGCTCGGGTTGGTGCTGACACTCGCGATGGCGTTAAACCTGCTGCTCGCGTCGCTCATGGGCGTGGTGATTCCGATGTGGCGCTACCGACGCGGGCAAGACCCGGCGGCGGGCTCCAGCGTGCTGCTCACCGCAGTGACGGACACCGGGGGGTTCTTTATCTTCTTGGGCTTGGCGACGGTGATTTTATTGCGAGGCTCTGGCGCGTAACGCTGCCTGACAAGTTGCGTGACGGTTGGCTCGGAGACGCTCTTGTTGGCGCGGGCTTGGCCTAATGCTGTTCACTCACGCAATTTGTAGGCGCGGACTCGGCCGCGCTTCCCCGTCGCACCGAGCGACGCCAAGTCGTCGCCTACATTCTTTGCTCATAGCTTTTTGCTGTTAACGACCGTCTGGCGGTCATTTGAGCGTATTTATTGCAATACTCAACATGCAAAAAATAATGGCCGCAACGACCACCAGGCGGTCGTTGCGGCCATAAAGCCGTTAACGAAGCGGTCTTACTTCGGCGCGCTGAACTTCAAAACTTTCTGCGTTTGCGTGCCGAGCTTTTCGATGCCCAGCGTCATCACGTCGCCCGGTTTGAGAAACACCGGGTTCGGTTTCTTGCCAAGGCCTACGCCCGGTGGTGTGCCAGTGGTGATCACATCGCCCGGTTCGAGCGTCATCAACGTTGAGCAGTACGCAACGATCGTAGCCACGTCAAAAATCATCGTTTTCGTGTTACCCGTTTGCTGGCGCACGCCGTTGACGTCGAGCCACATATCGAGCTTGCCTACGTTGCCTACTTCGTCGGTCGTCACCAACCACGGACCAATCGGGCCGAACGTGTCGAAGCCTTTGCCCTTGTCCCAGGTGCCGCCGCGCTCCATTTGGTATTCGCGCTCGGACACATCGTTAATCGTGCAATAACCGGCGACGTGATCGAGCGCAGCCTTCTTGCTGACGTTGCGCGCCTGGGTGCCGATGACTACGCCGAGCTCCACTTCCCAATCCGATTTCACCGAATTTTTCGGCAGCATCACGTCGTCGTTCGGGCCTTGAATGCAGCTTGACCATTTGTTGAACACGACCGGTTCTTTTGGAATCGGATTGCCCGTTTCCGCTGCGTGATCGGTGAAATTCAAGCCGATGGCGATGAATTTTTGCGGGCGCGCCATAGGCGAGCCCAAACGCTGTTTGCCTCTGACCAGCGGCAGTTTGTCTGTCTTGAGCTTCGCGACTTTGGCCAGCACTTTCGGGCTCAAATTCGCGCCATCCCAATCCTTGACGATTCCCGCGAGCGAACGAATCTTTCCGTCGGCATCAATCAGACCGGGCTTCTCAGCGCCGGGTTTTCCGTAGCGAACGAGCTTCATTTTCTTCCTTAAAAGTGAACAGTGAGCGGTGAGTAGTGAATAGTGAACGGAGAGCAATGAACAGCGGAAGGCGCGTGACCGTGGGCCAAACAGACTGTTGCTGCTCACTACTCACCATTCACTGTTCACCTTCTTAAATAGTCATTCCACCATCAATCATGTACGCATTGCCTGTCGCGAAGGCCGATTCGTCGCTGGCGAGGAACACGATGGTGGGTGCAATTTCTTCGGCCTTGGCCAGACGACCCATCGGCTGCCGCGCGGTGAACATCTTGCGTGCTTCATCGATGTCGCCGAGCGCGGCCATGCGGTCATGTAGCGACGGCGTGTCCACCGTGCCGGGACACACGCAATTGCAGCGAATTCCGCCTTTGACGTAATCTGCGGCCACGCTCTTGGTCATGCCGATCACGGCGGCTTTGGTCGCGCCGTACACAAACCGGTTCGGCAACCCTTTGATGCTGCCGCAGACGCTCGCCATATTGATGATCGAACCGCCGCCGTTGGCAATCATGCGCGGCAACGCCGCCTGAATCATTTTGAACGGTGCGCGCACGTTGAGGTTGAACGAAAACTCCCAGTCTTCGTCTCCCGTCTCCATGATCGTGCCTTGATGCACAAAGCCCGCGCAGTTGAAGAGAATGTTCAGCGGCGGCAAGCTCTCCGCCGTAAATTTGATCGCCATATCGTCGAGCACATCAAGCTTTTGCGTGATGATGCCCGGATGGCCTTTGAGCGTTTCGAGCAGTTTGAGGTTCACATCGGTCGCGTAAACCGTTGCGCCTTCGCTCGCCATCGCCACAGCCGTTGCGCGGCCAATGCCTTGGCCCGCCGCAGTAATTAGCGCCACTTTTCCTTTGAGACGTTCGCCCATCTTTGTCCTTTGCGCAGTGCGCTGCTTCCACATCGATTCCGGATTGGCTCGATGCTTCCAAATCATTATAGGAACGACGTAGCATTAGTGATTGTGCGCATTTCGGTTGCGCACGCCGCACCCGCGCGGTCTCGTTGTTGAATTCGCACAGGATCATTGTCAATGCCCACGTCTGCTCAGCCCACCATTCGCCTCCATCCGAACGACGACGTCGTAATCGCGCGCGCGCAGCTCATTGGCGGCACCGCGCTTGCTGGCGAGAACGTAACGGTCAAAGGCATGGTGCCGCCGGGCCACAAGGTTGCTACGCGTGCGATTGCTGCCGGTGAGCCGGTTCGCCGCTACAACCAAATCATCGGCTTCGCCAGCAAAGCGATTGCCGCAGGCGAGCATGTGCACGTGAACAATTTAGTGATGGGCGACTTCGAACGCGACTACGCGTATGGCGTCGACGTTCGTCCGGTCACACCCGCGCTGAACCAAGTCACATTTATGGGCATCAAGCGCGCCGATGGGCGAGTCGCCACTCGCAATTACATTGGATTACTTTCCACCGTGAACTGCTCCGCGACGGTGTGCAAACTCATCGCTGATCACTTTCGTCCTGGCCCGAATTCGCCGCTGAATGCATTTCCGAATGTCGACGGCGTCGTCGCGATCACGCACGGCGTCGGCTGCGGCATGGACGTGCACGGCGAGGGCATGACGCTCCTGCGGCGCACGCTCGCGGGTTACGCGCGGCACGTGAATTTTCATTCGGTTCTCGTCATAGGCCTCGGCTGCGAAGCCAATCAAATCAGCTCGTTTAAGGCCGCAGAGGGGCTCGACGACGGCCCCAAACTGCACAGCTTCAATCTGCAAGACGTAGGCGGCACCGGCAAATCCGTCGCTAAAGGCATCGCGCTCGTGACAAGCCTGTTGGAAGACGCCAACAAAGCCAAGCGCGAGCCTGTGCCTGCGTCGCACATCACCATCGGTCTGCAATGCGGCGGCAGCGACGGCTACAGCGGCATCAGCGCCAACCCCGCGCTCGGCGCAGCCGTTGACTTACTCGTCGCCCACGGCGGCACTGCGATCCTTTCCGAAACGCCAGAAATTTATGGCGCGGAACATCTCCTCACGCGCCGTGCCGTTACCCGAGAGGTGGGTGAAAAACTCGTCGCCCGTATCAAATGGTGGGAGGAATACACCGCGCGCCTCAAAGGCGAAATGAACAACAACCCAAGCCCCGGCAACAAAGCCGGTGGTCTCACCACGATCCTCGAGAAGTCACTCGGCGCGGTCGCCAAGGGCGGCACGACGCCGCTCGTCGATGTGTATGAGTACGCGCAAAGCGTAGACAAACACGGCTTCGTTTACATGGACACGCCGGGCTACGATCCAGTGAGCGCTACGGGGCAAGTGGCTGGCGGCGCGAACCTGATTTGCTTCACGACGGGCCGCGGCTCAGCGTACGGCTGCAAGCCGTCGCCATCGCTCAAGCTCTCCACCAACAACGCGCTGTGGACGCGCCAAGAAGAAGACATCGACATCAACTGCGGTGACATCGTCGACAACGGCGTGAGCATCGCTGACAAAGGGCAAGCGATCTTCGAAATGATTCTGCAAACAGCGTCGGGCGCGCCCAGCAAGAGCGAGCGCTGGGGCTATGGCGCGGATGAGTTCGTGCCTTGGTACATTGGCGCGGTGATGTAGCTTGTTGCAATGTCCACGTTTGTTTTTTGGCGATGTTCGTTGCGTCATTCGTTCGTGGTGAGCCTGTCGAACCATGAACTTAGCGCCGCGCATCATTCTTGAGCATGACCGACACCGATAAACCCACGCAAGCGAACGCCGCCGCAAGCCTCTATCGCAAGGAGGCCATCGCACATCAGCGTGAGCGCGCATGGGGTGAACTCGTGGTATCAACGCCACGCGCTGCACGTTGGTTCGCGGTCGTTGGATTACTACTCGCCGTTGGGTTCATCGCTTTCCTTGGCACCGCGAGCTACACCCGCAAAGCGCGCGCGCCCGCTGTACTCGCGTACGTAAACGACCCACTGCTCGTGGCCGCGACCGAAGCCGGCACTGTGACCAGCGTCGACGTCAAAAGCGGCGACAGCGTGAAGGCTGGTCAACGCCTCGCCACGATCTCAACCGAACGCACGACCAGCGGCGAGGGTGTGTTTGCGGCGGGCAGCCGCGACGCCGAGACGCGCCGCGAAGCGATCAAGAGCGAGCGCAAACAAGCACGCGCGTTGCTCGATGCGCAACAAACACAAGTCTCCGCGCGCATCACATCGCTTACCGCCGAAGGCGCGCAGCTCGCCCGCGAAATCGACGCACAGCAGGATCGAGTCACGCAGCTCAAAGTTCAAGTAGAGCGCTACCGCCAACTCGCGCGCGACAAATTTGCTCCCGAATTGCAGGTGCAACAAAAGCAAGACGATCTCGCTGAGCAAGCCGTAAAACTTGAAACGCTCAAGCGCACGCGCGTTGGCATCGAGCGTGACCTCGCGCTCGCGCGCACCGAGATGCCGACGCTGCGAGCCACTGCTGAAGGCAAGCTCGCAGCGCTCTCACGAGACGAAGCCAACCTCACACAAACCGCCCGCGAGAATCTTTCACGCCGCGCCTACGAAGTCACCGCTGCGAACGATGGCACCGTCGAGCGCATCATCGCCGTCGCAGGTCAAACCGTCGCGATTGGCGCGCCCCTCATGCAAGTGCAAACGGGTTCCCGCGCGCTCATGGCCGACATTTACGTGCCCACGCGATCTGCAGGTTTTCTGCGCGTTGGACAAACGGTTCGCCTCGCGATTGATGCGTTTCCGATGGAGCGCTTCGGTCACGTCGCTGCGACGGTCACCGACGTTGGCCGAAGTGTGATCGCCCCCGGCGACGCGCTGCTTCCAGCGTTCGTGAAGGAGCCCGTGTTCCGCGTGCGCGCCACGCTCGCCGCGCCCGAGATCACCGCCTATGGCGATTCGTACGCGCTCAAAAGCGGTCTCAGCGCGCAGGCAGATATTTCGTTAGACGAACGGCCTTTGTATCGGTGGATCATCGAACCGATCTTGCGATTGCGGGGGAGGTTGTGATGGTCTTACTCCCCTTGGTGCGTAGCCGGGTCTCGGCCCGGCGGCCGAGTTACCTTTGGCATTGCCCAAAAGTAACCAAAAGGCTAGCCCCTGCTGCCCGCCTGTTTCCTCCAGTGCTCGCGTTGAAGCGGGCGCCGCACAAATCGCCCGTTGCGCGACACGGCGCTACGCTTGGTCGCGCCAGTGGGCTCATGGTGCGGCGCTTGGACCGCATCCACGCTCCGCGCTTCGGGGCGGGCAAAAGGGGCGGGGCGTTGAGGCAATCTCGCACGGATCGCTTGGTGTGTTGTATGTCTCGGTCGATGACTGCGGGCTTATTCACGACGCGCCGGTGCGCGGCAATTAGCCGGGTCTCGGCCCGGCGGCCGAGTTACTTTTGGCATTTCCCAAAAGTAACCAAAAGGCTAGCCCCTGCTGCCCGCCTGTTTCCTCCAGTGCTCGCGTTGAAGCGGGCGCCGCACAAATCGCCCGTTGCGCGACACGGCGCTACGCTTGGTCGCGCCAGTGGGCTCATGGTGCGGCGCATGGACCGCTTCAACGCTGCGCGCTTCGGGGCGGGCAAAAGGGGCGCAGTTCGTTTGCCGTACCTGCATGCGTCCGCCATCCAAGTCGCACACGGTAGGGCGGGCACGGCCCGATTCGTAAGCATCGGCGGGCAACGCCCGTCCTACGCAGCTAACGGCCCCTTCTGCCCGCCCCGAGGAGCGGAGTGGCAGGCGGTCCAAGACCAAAACCATGAGCCCACTGCGCGCGGCAGCGCGCCATCGGGCGATTTGTTTTGGTCCCGCCCGTTGCGAGCACCACAGGAAACAAGCGGGGTTCGGGGCTAGCCTCTTTGCCTACTTTCTGGGCAATGCCAGAAAGTAGGTCGGCCGCCGGGCCGAGACCCGGCTTGTCTACTTGGGGCGTCACGTTCGCCACTGTCACGATCGCTCGGAGGCGGGCATGAAGTCCCTAAACTTCTTCCGCCGCCAAGTCCCGCTGGTCATGCAAACCGAAGCCGCCGAGTGCGGACTTGCCTGCCTCACAATGATCGCGGGTTTTCATGGCATGCAGACCGATCTGCATTCGATGCGCAGCGATCACGCGGTGTCGCTCAAAGGCTCCACGCTGAAGAGCCTCATCGACATCGCCGACAGCATGCATCTCGCCGCGCGGCCATTGCGTGTTGAGCTGTCGGCGCTCGCGCAGGTGCGTCTGCCCGCGGTTGCGCATTTCGACTTCAATCACTTTGTCGTCATCACGCGCGTCGGCAAAGACACCGTCACTTTGCACGACCCAGCGCGCGGCGTGCGCACTTTGCCGCTTGCGGAGTTCTCGAAACACTTCACGGGCATCGTGCTTGAGCTGACGCCGACGCCGAGTTTCGTGAAGCGAAAAGCCGTAGACCGTTTCTCGATCTGGTCTATCGTCGGTGCGGCGCGTGGTGTGCGTAGCGCGTTGCTGCGGCTTGTGCTGCTCGCGCTTGCGTTCGAGGTCTTCGCGCTCGCGATGCCGTGGCTCACACAGCTCACTGTCGATGAAGTAATCGTCTCGGCAGATCGTGACCTCATGACCGTGCTCGCGCTCGGTTTCGCGCTCTTGGTATTGATACAAGCCGCGATTGGGGCGTTGCGGGGCTGGCTGCTACTACACCTCACGAGCACCTTGTCGCTTCAAGTGCTCACGCAATTGTTCTCGCATTTGCTGCGCTTGCCGCTCGCGTTCTTTGAGAAGCGCCATGTCGGCGATTTGCTCTCGCGCTTCGCGTCGATGGACGCGATTCAACGCACGCTCACAGGTAGCTCGCTCGAAGTGTTGATCGACGGCGTGCTCGCGATCAGCATGTTTGCGGTGATGGCGATTTACAGCGTGAACCTCACGCTCGTCGTGCTCGCCGTCGCGATTATTTATGCGCTATTGCGTTGGGCGCTGTTTCGCCCGATGCGTGAGGCGGTGAACGAACAGCTTATCTTCGCCGCCACGCAGCAAACGAACTTCATCGAAAGTTTGCGCGGCATGCAGACGATCAAGCTGCACATGGGCGAGGCTGATCGCCTGTCGCGCTGGCAAAACGCGGTGGTCGACACGGTCAACGCGTCGATCCGCGCGCAGTCACTGACGCTCACCTACAAGACGGCGAGCTTCGCCTTGTTCGGCCTTGAGAACGTGCTCATCGTTTGGCTCGGTGCGCGCGAAGTGATCGCCGGCAGCTTCAGCGTCGGCATGCTGCTCGCTTTCATGGCGTACAAACTTGTGTTCGTGTCGCGGCTCTCAAACCTGATCGACAAATTCTCCGAATTCAAATTGCTCGACTTGCACGCCGAGCGCGTGGCAGATGTCGCGCTCGCGGGCGCGGAGACGCGCGGTCTTGCCGCTGCGCCGGATCTGTCGCGTGCAACGTGGGTGATTGAAAACCTTGGCTTTCGCTACGGACCGCACGACCCGTTTATTTTCCGCAACGTGAGCTTCACGATCGAGCCCGGCGAGAGTGTCGCGCTCACCGGACCGTCCGGCGCGGGGAAGACAACGCTCGCCAAAGTGGTCGTTGGATTGTTGCCCGCGACGGAAGGCCGTGTGTTGATCGATGGGCTCGACATCCGCGAGATTGATCCCGTGACGCTGCGCGCGCAGCTCGCCGCTGTGATGCAAGAAGACTACGTGTTCAACGGTTCGATCAACGAAAACGTAAGTCTGTTTGACCACGAAATCTGCAGTGCACGCGTGACCGAGTCGCTCCAAGGAGCGGCGCTGTGGTCAGAAGTAGAACGCATGCCGATGCGTGCGGATTCGCTCGTGGGAAACACCGGAAGCGCGCTCTCCGGCGGCCAGCGCCAGCGGCTACTGCTCGCTCGGGCGCTCTATCGCAAGCCGAAGTTTTTGTTGTTAGACGAGGCCACCAGCGCGCTCGACACCGAGCGAGAACAGGCCGTCAATCACGTCGTGAAGAATCTAGGAATCACCACACTCATCATTGCGCACCGCGAGTCGACGGTGGAGATGGCGGGGAAGCGGGTGGGGTTAGGTTAGTAGGAGAACTGAATAGCTTCACCGCCACCGATGAGCATTACTTCGCTGTCTTGAAGCGTGCGTACAGAGGCTTCGTCAGAGAGGATTTCGAGAAGGTCATTGATTGCTTGCTGGCTCATGGTGTGGGTTCCGTGTTGAATTCGGGGTTGGAGAAGGCAGAGAAACGAGTAGTTCCGGGCTAGTAGGAGAACTGAATAGCTTCACCGCCACCGATGAGCATTACTTCGCTGTCTT
>ERZ795056.1470-NODE-1470-length-27686-cov-14.587854_pt1 | contig 27686 bp, 24 predicted proteins | sample MGYA00375140_ERZ795056 | MGnify/ENA primary metagenome ERZ795056 (study PRJEB30185, sample SAMN05720227) | activated sludge metagenome | isolation source: Anaerobic digester | place: USA | collected 2015-03-09 ... | reverse complement strand
CTTGCGGGACGTTGAATTACTTCACCAGCAGCAATCTGGTTAGCAACGTGTTCGGGAAGAAGCTGGATAATATCTGCCATAAGCGGGCGGCAAAGGTAAGCAGGATAGCAGTTTTTTGGAGCATAATCTGAAGAGCTGAAATTAGAAAATGCTTGAGTGCTGCCTGAATGATGGAAATGAAGCAAGAAGTGGTAAGGATAGAGCGTGCAGGCAGGGAAGATAATTTTATGAACCGGCTTGTTGAAAATTTGTACTTGAACAGCTTGAATGTATTAACTGCCTGATAGCGATAGCCTGGGCACCACCCAAAAAATGAACTTGAATCAGTCGAATTCGAGATGGAAATGAATTACGGGTATATTGCGAAATAAATTGAATTTGTGGAGCAGTTTTCATCTTATCAGTACATACAGAATCAGGCTTCGATGCTGCAAGCAGCAGTTGTTTTGCGGTCGTGTAAGGAGATTGCAATTGATTTAGAATTTGATCGTGACCGGTATGCGTATGGTTTTACCTTGTGTTTGATTCAAATTCACGGGAAGGGGATTAGTTATTTGTTTGATCCATTTGTGGGACTTGATTTTGGGCCGGTGTTCGATATTTTAGAAGATGAAACGATCGTAAAAGTTTTGCATTCGCCCGGAGAAGATTTGCAGTTGTTGCATAAAATGGGATGCTTTCCGAAAAACATGTTTGACACGGAGCGAAGTGCTCGAATCCTCAATTATTCGGCTTTTTCACTTTCGAATTTATTGAATGATATACTTGGAATTCAATTAGATAAATCGCAGCAGAAATCGAATTGGACGAGGAGTCCGTTAAGTGAAACACAATTAAAATATGCTGCAAGTGATGTGGCACATTTGATTTCGTTGAAGGAAGAATTGCAGATGCAGGCGATGCAGAAAGACGTGATGGATTGGTTAAAAGAGGAAAATGCTGCTTGGGATGATTATCGGGTAGAAGAGAAGCCGGATGGACATTTTGCGAATAAAGAAGATTCGAAAAAACTGCCACCATTTCAGTTGCATGTGTACAATGCTGTTTTGGGTTTGCGAGATAAAATTGCGCAAGAGTTAAACAAACCCGGTTATCAGGTAATTCCAAAGGAGTTGGCTATGGATGTTGTGTTTAAACCCGAGTTGGTAGAAGATTGGATGAATCAGAAAGGTTTGAATCCACGAGTAAAAACGCTCGATTTTAAAAGGCAATTGAAGCAAATAATTGACATAGCGCAGCAAGAAGCTACTGATCGAAATTTGTTGAAGCGAAATCCGGGAAGTCATTTATCGCCTGCTCAGCGTGAAGAATTAGCCAATGAGCGCGTTCGAATTGCTGCATTGGTTGATTCGGGATATCGAAAAGTATGGCAAGTGATTGCAGATCGATATGGGGAATTTACGGCTGCGTATTTTTTAAATGAGCGAACGATGACCGATTTGACTACAGGTGCACTGAAATTAGAAGATTTGCCGTATCGATATCGAGCTAAATTAATACGAGAAATTAGTTTGGAACTTGAATTATCGGAATTAATTAAAAATTGAATTTAAATCTGACAAACGAATGACATTATTTAACCAGTATAATTCGAGGTTTGCAACATGCAACTAAATAATTCGTTGAACCGTTTTCGCTGGGTGGCTTTGGCCGAAGGTTGGTCATTTTTATTTCTACTTTTTATTGCCATGCCATTAAAATACGTGGCACACATGCCTATGCCTGTTAAGATTGCTGGCTGGATTCATGGATTACTATTCGTGCTTTATGGTTTTACATTAATTCACGTTTGGGCTGATCGAAGCTGGAAATTTTCCAAAGCGCTGCTTGCTTTTCTGGTCTCGTTCATTCCCTTAGGAACATTCTGGTTCGACAAACAACTGAAAGCTGAATCATAGATTCATTGGGTTTTTAGGTATTTTCGCTTAAGAAACCTAATACCCATGAAATACATTTTTACTTTTCTTATCCTATTTATAGGCTTCAACTGCTTTTCAGCTCGCTGGTATGTTCATGCCAATGCATCAGGCGCCAATACTGGATTATCTTGGACAGATGCCTACACCGATTTACAATCTGCCATAGGAAGTTCTACGTTTGGGGATGAAATTTGGGTTGCAGCTGGAACATATAAACCAACAAGTACAACTTCGGCGACTATCTATTTTAACTTGGTTAATGGTGTCGCTATTTATGGTGGATTTAATGGTTCTGAAACCCTGTTGACCGAACGAGATTTTGTCAATAATATCAGTATTCTCAGTGGAAATATTGGTAGTGGTTCTTCTACTACCGATAATAGTAATCACATTGTTTATGGTGACAATGTGGGAAGTCAAACACGTTTAGATGGCTTTCGAATTAGTGATGGACATGCCAGTTCATTAGCGGGAGGAGTTTATTTGAGTTCAAGTTCTCCGACTATTTCCAATTGTACGTTTATCAACAACTTCGCATTAGATGCAGCTGGGGCACTTACTCATAACGGAGGTACGCTCACTTTAACAAATTGTGTTTTCCTTTCGAATTTCACCGATGGAACAGGAGGTGCATTACAAATTCGTAGCGGAACTGCTCGCATAACCGATTGTAGATTTACATCAAACCAAGCTGGTGACAATGGTGGAGCCATGTATTTGTCGGGCGGTGTGAGTTATATCGATCGATGCATTTTTGATGGGAATTCAGCACAAAATAATAGTGGTATCATTTATCACTTGTATGATAATTCCATGTATTTGAGTAATTCACTAGTGGTAGGAAATTATGCCCCACAATATTCGATCATGTACATGCCGCCCATTTCGAACTCACAAATGCATGGTATTGTCAATTGTACGTTTGCAAATAATCGACAAACACAAAATTCAGGACAGGCTTATCCACTAGCAGTAAATTCTAATACCGAAATTGCTAATTCCATTTTTTGGGATAATGGGGGTGCAGCTGCTATGTATCCGAATGCCGATCCTCACGATTGTTTAATTCAAGGAGGTTTTTCAAGTGGAACAGCTATAATTTCTGGTAACCCCTCTTTTATTCAAGCAGGATTAACTACGCTTGCTCCGTTCGAGTTAGACGGTTTCGACTATCACGTTTCAGCAACTTCGCCCGTGATTGATAAAGGTGTAAATAATCTAGTTGTGGCTCCAGCTGATAAAGATTTGGATTTAGCAGATCGCATTTTTGGACCACGCGCAGATATTGGTGCTTATGAATTAAGCTATTGCAATCTTCCTGTTACTATTGAAACCGAATCTACCATTCCATTTTGTCCGCAAACAACTCAAACTTTAACGGCAAGTTCAGGTGATAATTATACTTGGTATCAAGGCACAAATTCAATTGGAACTGGTAATTCTATTTCTGTTACCACTGGCGGTACATATGTGCTTCAAGCGGCTGATGCAGAAGGTTGTCGCGGTGGTGATACCATACAAGTTACCTTTTCGTCAATTAGTTTTCTCATCACTGGAACTACTACTTTTTGCTCAGGTGAATCGACCACATTGAGTTTGAGTGGTGATTATTCAAATCCAGTATGGAATAATTCAGTTAATGCCGATCAATTTGTAGCAACCAATTCAGGGAATGTGAGTGTAACGGCTCAAACTTCTGATGGATGCGATGTTCAATTGTCGACCAATGTAACTGCTGTGGCTTTACCAAACCCGAATATTAATTGGGTGAGTAATCATTTGAATGCAGGTTCTGGATTTTCGAGTTATCAATGGTTTTTAGATGGAACGTCAATTTCTGGGGCGACCTCAGCTAATTATACTCCAACTGCTAATGGTGATTATACCGTATTGGTATCGAATGTTTCGGGATGTGAAAACATGTCCAACGTATATACTTTCAGTTCTTTGGGAATAGAATCGGTTAATTCGAATTGGAAGATGTATCCTCAACCAGCAGGTGATTTACTCTTTATCGAAGGACTCAAACCCGAATCCAATTGGAAATTGATAAATCTATGTGGTCAAGTTGTTTTAAGTGGTATTTCAGATGCTAATTCAATCTTTTCAATCACATTAACAAACCTACCAGCTGGCGTATATTTTATTCTATTTGAGCAAGCGGGTGCTGAAGTCATTACAGCCAAAGTTGTCCATCAGTAATTTGTTTAGCTGATTAATTAAAATCTCGAGTACAATCCTATGAAGATTACGTTAGTTGGTTGTGGAAACATGGGTTTGATATATGCCCGTGCATTTTTGAAATATGCAGTTGTTAGTGCGGACGAATTGCTCTTGGTTGAGAAGAATGAAACGAGAGTTGAAGAATTAGTGAAAATGAATTTGGGGCGAGTTGTCACACCCAACAATCCTGAAATTAGCAAAAGTGATCTCTTATTATTAGCCGTAAAACCTCAGGATTTTCCATCACTAGCAGCGGTTTTAAAACATCAATTAAAGCCAGAAATTAGCGTGATTTCGATTATGGCAGGAGTAACACTTTCCTTTTTGGAAGAGCAATTACAACATGTCACATTAATACGAGCAATGCCTAATTCACCAGCCGGATTAGGGATGGGTGTAACAGCAATGATTGCACATCCATCCGTTTCATCAGCTCACATTCGTAAAGCAGAACAAGTTTTATCCACCACTGGTCGGACTGTTTTTCTAGATCAAGAATCGCAAATGGATGCTGTTACAGCCTTGAGTGATAGTGGTCCAGCCTATTTCTTTTATTTGGTCAAGCACATGATTGAAGCCGGGAAAGCGATGGGATTAGATGATAGCATTTCGGCCATGTTGGTAAAACAAACGATGTTAGGAGCATTTCATTTGATTAATCAAGCTGACGAAAGCTTAGATAATTTGATAAAAGCTGTTGCTTCAAAAGGCGGGACGACCGAAGCTGCCTTTAAAGTGTTCGATGATAGAGCATTAGGGCAATCTTTACAGGAAGCAATATTTGCAGCGGAAAAACGCGCTGGTGAATTATCAAAAAGTTAAGAAAGCGAGCGTTTCGTTAAACATAATTCAATATTTATTTATATTTGCCCGCTTTTATAAGGAGGCATTACCCAAATTAATTCATACTAACAGAAGATGAGTAAAGGTGCAGATATAGACAATTTGGACAGGAAAATTCTAACCATTTTGATGAATGATGCCGTAGTTCCATACACCGAAATTGCCAAGCAATTGGATGTCTCAGCAGGAACCATTCACGTTCGGATGAAGAAATTGAGTGAACTTGGGGTTGTTTTAGGCTCACAATTAATCATCAATCCTTCTGTTATTGGCTTCGATATTTGTGCTTTTATTGGAATCTTCTTGGATAAAGGTTCAGCCTACAATGATGCCCGTCAGCAAATGATGGATATTCCTGAAATCGTGGAACTTCATTATACAACAGGTGTTTACAGCATTTTTGCTAAGGTTCTTTGTCGCGATACAAGCCATTTACGTGAAGTGTTAAATGAGAAAATTCAACCAATTGTAGGAATTCAACGTACGGAAACATTTATCACGTTGGAGCAAGGATTCTCGCGTCAGATCAATATCATTTGATCATTAGTTTTCTCACATTCTCCTGTTTATAATCTAAGAGTTGTAGCCGATTAACAGAACATTAATCGGCTAAAATTTGTGTTAAACCAAAATCGATTTAACATGAAAAAAAGCTTACTCTTCGCAGCTCTAATTCTTGGAATAGGAACTGCAAATGCTCAGTTAGTTTCAAAAAAAGGTGAGGCATATTTACCAGAGCCAGGTGATTGGTCTGTTGGAGTAGATGCAACACCATTTCTTAATTATGCAGGTAATTTCTTAAGCTCTGCGGGAAATAGTGCTCCAACTCAGAATTTCTTAAATGCTACACAAACAATAATTGGTAAGTACTTCGTATCCGAAAAAATGGCTTATCGCGGTATTCTTCGTATTGGTATGGGTTCTCAACATTGGAGTGAAAATATCGCCCAACATGGTGCTACCGCTCCTGTTTATCCGGCCTTACCAGCTTTAGTGGAAGATACTTACAAAGAAAAAAGTACGAATGTTGGATTAGGTGGAGGTATTGAATGGCGTCGTGGTTCTACTCGTTTACAAGGCTATTATGGTGCTGATTTAATGTTAACATACACTAATTCGAGCCGCGAATACACGTATGGTAATGCGTTGAACGATTCAACTTCAGTTACAGCTATATCTACTAGTTGGTACGGTCAAAGTTCTTATCCTCAAAATTTTGTTAATGATACTTATGGTAATACTGCTCGTGTTACAGAGGAAAAAGACGGTAGCATGTTAGCATTTACCCTTCGTGGTTTTGGCGGTGTTGAATACTTCATTTTCCCGAAAATCTCTCTCGCAGGTGAATTTGGATGGGGCATCTCTTTCGCAAATTCTTCAGGAGGATCTCAATCAATTGAGTCAGTTAATTTCCAAAGTATTGATCCTAGTGTAGGTACTCAAACTATTGAAAGCAATAAAAGCGGACGTTTCTCTTTGGATACCGATCGTAATTTAACTGGTACAAGTACTGGTGCTTTACGTATCAATTTCCATTTCTAAGCTCGTTACAATACTTTACAAAACTCCCGTTAATCGAAAGGTTAACGGGAGTTTTCTTTTGGGAATATTTCTCCTTAAAATCATCGTAAATCGTCTGCATTCAAACCCTATATTTGCCAACTAACGCTAACTAATATGTCATCCATCATCCCTTCCGCATTTTTTGAGCCTAGTAATTTGCAGGCTTTGCGCAATCAGTTTGATGCCGGAAAACCATTTCGACATCTGGTTATTGACAATTTCCTTGATCCCGAATTTGCCAACACCCTTTATGAGAATTTCCCTGGATTTGATTTAATGTCAAGGAATTATCATGGTTTAAATGAACATAAATCTGAAGGTTCGGGCTTTGAAAATTTTCATCCTGCCTTTAATCAACTTCGTGCCGAATTAAACAAACCGGAATTTTACAAAACACTCAGCACCATTACCGGTATCGATAATTTATATTCAGTTGAAGATGCTCTAGGAATGGGTGTTCATCAAGGTGGAAAAGATTCATACCTCGATGTACATATCGATTTCAATATTCATACTGCTCGTAATATTCATCGTCGCTGTAATCTACTCATCTTCCTGAATAAAAACTGGCAAGAAAGCTATGGCGGACATGTAGAACTTTGGAATAAAGACGTATCCAAATTGGAGCAAAAAGTATTACCAATTTTAAACCGTTGTGTGATTTTCGAAACAAACGAAATCTCCTATCACGGTTACAGTAAAATCAACGTCCCTGAAGGCGAAACGCGTAAATCGTTTTATTCATATTTCTATACCGATTTACGCGAAGACGCAGCTCGTTTCCACGACACCGTTTTCAAAGCTCGTCCCGAAGAAGGCATCATCAAAAAAGTAAAAACCGACGTGAAAGAAACGTTGAAGAATACCATCAAACGTAACCTCAAAAAAGTAGGAATCAATATCTGATGAAACAGGAAGCAATCCAGTACACCCAATACACCGAATATCCTTGTCACTTAAGTCGACTCGAGTGGATTTACGATACAATTGATCAGGGCAGAAAACCCAGTTCAAAAGTTCAAGTTCTTGATGTTGGTGCCGGAACAGGTAATGTCACCATTCCACTAGGCACAATCGAAAATTCCGATATTCTTGGCATCGATATTCATCAACCAACACTGGATATTGCTATTGAAGCCAATAAGCTTCCAAATGTTCATTTCAAGTTTGAATACCTTCAGGATAGCCCTTTAGCTGGAAAAGAATACATTATTCTAACTGAAGTTTTAGAGCATATTGGACCGTATCCCGAGATTCTAGATTATTTAGGGAAGAACTCCGATAAGAATATGAAGCTACTCATCACTGTTCCCAATGGTTTCGGACCGTTTGAAATTGCGATGCAACCTTTGTATTTCATGCGGAAAATCGGGTTGAATAATTTCATCCTTAAAGTTAAACGGATACTGGGTAAAAAAGAACCCTATTCTCAAAACTACGAAACGCCTCACGTGAATTTTTTCACGGTTGGGCGCATGCGTAGAGAATTGAAACAGTACGGTTTGAAAATTACTGAAGTAAAGAAAGCCTATGTTTTCGCTCCAATAATCGAAACTTATCTTCCCTTCATTCCTTTGAAAGGAATTGCTCGTTTGGATAATAAATTAGCTTCCATTTTGCCTGCATTCATGGCTTCTGGCTTTTATTTTAAAATAGAACACGAGTAAATTCTGACTTTTTTTGTCATTTCAGAACAAAATGCTTCTCTTATTTTAATTAGGAGAAGCATTTATTTTTTTATTTAAAATCATCAGATTTCAATAAAGTCCCACAGAATACTGGCAATTGAGAGTTTTAACAATTAACGGATTAATTTAGTGGAGCACTGATTTCTTACACAAACTTTTTGAGTTGATTTCAAATCGAATTTGGAGGAAGTGCAATTCACAACTAACTTGTACCAATCTTCCACTGAAACATCTGGAATTAAGTGCAAGCAAAACAATCCATCTTTTTCTTTTTACTCATCCTGCTACTTTCTGCTTCTTGCAAGAAAGCAAGTTCTGATTTGTATACCGATAATGATCCTCCAGCTTTTTCGGCAGTTCCAGCTGTAAAAGTCCGGAATTTTGTTAATCGTGCATTTATCGATTTAATTGGTCGCGAACCTACCGATGCCGAAATGGAAGCAAATACCTCCGCCATTCAATCGGGAAATTCGAACATGGAAGCTCGCGAAGCTTTGATTGATAAATTGATGTCCGACACAACTTTCCGTGATGGAGATACTTCCTACACATTAGCCTATCACAAACGAATCTATGATTTAGGGAAAATTCGTTTTATGGATGGTGTTTCCGAAGCACAACTCATTCAACAAGCGGGCATTTATCGAAGCAACGCCATCTCCGATTCATTAAGCGGAAATGTTCCTGGTTACGAAGAAGATATGATGCGGTATAACCGAATGAAAGATGTTTTACTTTCTGCTCGTCGTTATATGCAAGGCGAAATCACTATTCAGCAACAGTTTGCTGCCATGATTAACAACGCTATTTACGACATCATTAACATGAACTCCTTCAATTTCGTAAATGCCTGTTTCAACGATTTGTTTTATCGTTTTCCTAGTAATGCTGAATTTCAAATCGCCTACAGCATGGTAGAAGACAATCAACCGGGCGTGCTATTCAATGCTACCGCTCAAAATAAAGATGAGTTTGTAACCATCCTCACTCAAAGTCAAGAATGCCGACAAGGAATCATCATTTGGTCCTATCAAACCATCCTTGCTCGTAATCCTGTATCAGCCGAAATCTATGATGAAATGCTCTTATTTGGTCAAGACGGCGATTTCAAAGCTCTACAAAAACGTTTACTAAAAAGCGCGGAATATGCCAATTTCTGATTTCAAGCCCCGTTCGCTTTCTCTCGTATTGCTGATTTCGATTTTGCAGTTCGGACTTTCATCCTGCAAAAAAGAAATTGAACCCGATCAATATGAATTGAATCAAGTAGTGCTTTATCCTTCTATTAGCGCTAAAAACAAACTCAAATCACAGGAGCAATTCGTGTCTATTCTTTACACGAATTTGTTTCAACAAGCTTTATCGGGTAACAAACTAGTCGAGATCATCGACTGCCTCGAATCAATTGGTGATAAAGAACTTGGAAGAGAAGTGCTCATCTCCAATTTCATGAACGATCCTGCTGTTCAACTTCCATCCGATTCAACCATGCGGGCAAATCCCGAAGCGTTTGTGGCAGAAACCTACGAACGTTTTTTTGTACGCGAGCCTTCTCAAGCAGAACTCACTTGGTTTAGCAACTTTATCAATGCCCATCCTCAATTGAGTGCCGAAATGATCTATTTCTCCTTCGCACTTTCTAACGAATATTTGTATTACTAGCTGCCCATGAACCGTCGTCGATTTATCCGGGCTGCCGGACTCACAACCGCTGGAGCATTTGCTGCTCCTTACATTCTTCCATCAGGGCGTTTGTTTGCTTCTTCTGGACAACCACTTGCTGGACATGTAGTGTATGTGCTTTTTGCTGGCGGTGTTCGTCAACAAGAATCAGTTTTGCAACGCTATTTGGATGATTCTCAAGGATTACCTTGGGAAGGAAACATCATGTACAACATGCTTAATGGCGATGCTCCACAGAATAAGATTGTGTATGGAACTGATCAAGGTGGCGGGGCAGAAGGCGGTACTCCCATTCCTCGAATTCTCAATCAAACGCTTCAAACGCAAGGATTACTTTTCAAAGAAGTTAGCAGCCAATCGAACGGACATTATGGTGGCCTAAACAACCTCCTTCAAGGAAGTACAGTCACCACTCAAGGATTGAAGCAAAAGCCCGTAAATCCTACCATTTTCGAGTATTTACGTCGTCATGGAGGATATAAAGCAACCGATGCTTGGTTTGTGGGAAATGGTATTGGGAATTCTATTCCATTGCTTAATTACAGCAATCATCCCGATTATGGATCTAAGTATGGAGCAAACTTCTTTGCACCGTCGGTAACCTTTGGAAATCTAGGGTTTGAGCATTTGTCAAATGCTAAAGTGTATCATCCCGAAAACGAGCTCGATCCCATGTACCAAATGAAGTACTTTCTCGATCAAAGCTTTAGTAGTGTAGGGCAGGGGGGCGATTCCTTAGGAAATACCGAGGAAGAAAAGCAACGCATCAAACAGTTCATGCGCGATACATACGAGCGTGTCACACAAGGATTGATTGCATTTCCGCCAGTTACGGATAACAGCGATTCGTTAAACATAGGATTTGCCTGCGAAGTGATGCGCGAATTTCAACCGGCAATTACGGTTGTCAACCTAAGTGATGTAGATGGTTGCCATAGCGACTTCACCGGCTATCTAAGAGCTTTACACCGCGCTGATCATGCCGTTGGACATTTGTGGAATTACATTCAAACGCAAATTCCGGGAATGGCAAACGACACAGTTATTATTGCTTCTCCTGAATGTGGTAGAAATCTGCAACATAATCCAATCAAGGATGTGAACGATTGGTACGCATATGACCACAGCGATTTTAATTCTTCACGTGTGTTTACGCTCATGGCTGGACCATCGGTTCCTTCGAATTTGGTTTTAGGTTCAGAGAATAACTCGATTGGATTTACTTCTGATAATGTTCCAACAATAGCCGAAATTCTTGGGGTGAAAGATGAAGTGATGAATGCTGGATTTCTTCAATCGGGCGCTCGATCATTATTTGAACGGATATGAGAAAGGCGCTGATTCTATTTCTCTGCATCGGATTCTTCTCCTGTAAAAAGGAACAAGAAGAAAATCCCTATGACTTAATTCAAAATCCGAACGATACTTCTGGAACGCATCATACCGTTCCAGACCCTAATTCGCTAGCCGGAATTCACCAGAACATATTTGAACCTACATGTGCTAACTCGGGTTGTCATGATGGAACTTTTGAACCCGATTTTCGAACTCCCGAAAGCACTTACAACACCTTAGTTCTTCGCCCAATTATCAAAAACGATCCGGCAGGAACCTATACCTATCGTGTGGTTCCAGGCGATTATCTAAATAGTGTTTTGTACCAAAGATTAATCATCGATATTGATGGTCAATCAGGCATTATGCCTTTAGTTCTGGAACCTTCATCCGACTGGAATTCGAAGCAAGCTCAGTACATCGAGAATGTCAAAAATTGGATACAAAATGGAGCAAAGGACATTTTCGGGAATTCAGCTGCAAACTTTAATCTTCCTCCTCAGTTATTAGGGATATTTATTTCCGAAACGGGCAGCACGCAAGCTTTTCCACGAAATGCAACAAGTGGTTCCATTCAAATTCCAATTGGAACTTCTTCGATTGATATTTGGTTAGCTATTGAGGATGATCAAACTACCATTGATCAATTGTCTTATTTGAAAGCAAAAGTGGGTGCTTCTATGAACGATTTTTCAGCTGTTTCGGAGCAAAATCTTCAGTTAGTAAACGAAGTGATGGAAACAGGATATTCAGGAAATCAAGTAAGCTTCCGATTTAAATTCACACTTCCGTTATCTGGTCTAACACCGGTTCAACCGTGGTTTATACGAGCCTACATTCAAGATGCAACGGCCTCACCTTCCGAATTACCTTCTACTGGAAGTGCCGAATACATCAAACATTTTTACTCTTTTCAATTAGGTGAATGATGAGAAATATGCTCTTCCTATTCTTCCTTGTTGTTTTGTGGTCATCCTGTACCGAAAAGGAACGTGTGCCTGCACCAGCACCTCCTGCAATTGGAATCATTTCTATCACACCCGATTCAATTCTACAATTCCAAGATTCTGCATTTGTTACCATTCAATATGAAGATGTAAATGGCGATGTGGGAAGTTCTGATCCGGATGCAAAAGACTTAGAAGTGAAAGATTCCCGATTGGCTCAACCCGATTTATATTCCATCCAACCTTTGACTCCCGATGCTATTGAGTTATTCATTCACGGGCAAATAAAAATTAAGCTTCCCACCTTATTTATACTCGGAAATGGAGATTACGAAACAGTTACTTTCTCCATACGTTTGCGCGATCAAAGTGGAGAATGGAGTCAAACTGTTACTACCGATCCAATTGTGATTAAACGTCAATGAGTTTTATTCGGAAATATGGATTTCTCTTTTTGCTGCTCGTATGCGGATTCAATCCAGTATGTGCTCAGTTGGAGTTTAACATGTCCGACACGCTCGTAACCGAATGCAAAGGGATTTTATATGATGATGGAGGCGATGGAGTGAATTACTTTCACAATGCAAACGAAACATTCACCATTTGTTTAGATGCACCGGGAACCTTAAATCTCGCATTTGATTTTTTATGCATTGAATTGGGTTCCGATTCTCTCATGTTTCATGCTGGAAGCTCGATTCTTGATCCTCAAATTGGTCCAGCGTATTCAGGAACAACTCCGCCTCCTGTTCACACGATAAATTCGGGATGTATCACCTTACATTTTGTTTCCGATGCTAATGTAGCTTGTACCGGTTGGGAAGCTCATTGGACAACCCAAATTGTTCCTCCCGTTCCTCCTCTAATTGCTGCGATTATTCCCGTTCCGGCATGTTCGAGTAGTACAGCCATCATCAACCTAAGTAAAAATATTGCCTGCGATTCGGTCTATGCTGCTGCATTTGAACTCATTGGACCATTAAATGTTCCTATTCTTTCTGCTTCGCCAATATCTTGTACAAACGATAGCACGCAGCAAGTTCAAATCACTTTTGCATCCGGAATTGACCTAGGCGGAAATTATCAAATCGAATTTACCACTCATTATTGGGATGCTTGCGATAGCCTCTGGACATTCACAACGAGCGATAATTTCAGCGTTTTCGATTGCCCGATCGTGGTTACCTTAACTCCTCAAAACGATAGTATTTGTTTTGGAGATTGTACCATCATCGATGTGTTAGTTACCGGTGGTGATGGAAATTACACCTATTCCTGGAACACCGGAATGAGCTACGCCGGACCTGCTCAAACAGTTTGTCCGCTCAATGATATTACCTACACACTTACCGTTGACGATACTTCTCCAGCACTAGCATCATCGGGTTCTACAAGCATTACTGTTTTTCAACCAGCTACTGTTCCGGCACCATCGTCTCATTGTCAGTCGGATGCACCATTCGATTTAAGTGCAAGTCCAACAGGTGGTTGGTGGATTGGCTCTGGAATTACCGATTCGCTAGCAGGTACATTCAATGGTGATTCTGCTGTTTTAGGATTAAATCAACCGGGATATTATTTACCAATTACACCCAGTTTCGGTTGCACAACCTTGACTAATATTACTATCATACCTATCAATGCAGGTATTGCCCAAGCTGCTTGTCCCGGTTCGGCACCGTTTCAAATTATTGGTTTTAGTCCTATTGGTGGAACTTGGTCGGGGCTATCTGTTTCGCCTTCTGGTGTTTTCGATCCTGTTGCTGCAGGTGTTTACACAGTTACCTATTCGGTGAATGGTTGTTCCGAAGACCTGACAATTTATGTGGATGACATTTCTAATCTGCCTGTATTAACCGATACGATTTGTCAAAGTGCAGCTTCTATATTGTATGCATTAAATCCACCTGGCGGAAGGTGGACAGGCGAAGGAATTATTGATTCACTTACTGGTTTATTTGATCCGGGAGAAACCGATGCTGGACTTATTCCTATAACCTATAACCTCAATGGTTGCTCACAAACCATAGAAGTATATGTGAAAGAAATTTTTGCTGGTTGGGATCAAACTGCCTGTCCTTCCCAAGACACTTTTTTACTAGCCGATTTTTCTCCCATTGGCGGAACTTGGAGTGGAACCGGAATCGTCGATTCTTTACTTGGGATTTTTGAACCGGGTACAAATACTAATCAAAATTTCACAACCGATCTCATTTACTCCCATCCAAACGGTTGTACCGATACAACTACCATCTATGTAGTGTATTCAAGAATATATCGCGATACCATTGTGTTTTGCTCGGGTGATCAAGGTATTATACTCGATCATTTCAGTATGGAAACAAGTCCATGGTCGGGCAATTGGAGTGGAAATGGCGTTATTCCTGGAGCTGATCAAGATTCCTCATTCTTCGATCCTAACATTGCTGGAACAGGCGTTCATCTCTTAACATTCGACATAAACACCTGTGCCGATACTGCATACATGATTGTGCAAAAAGCATTTCTTCCCGATATTCCATTAACCTGCGAACAAGCTCCTGCTTTCCAAATTACAGTTCCCGAATATGCTTTAGGTGGTACTTTTTCGGGTGATGGAATTACTGATTCCATTGGAATGTTTTCACCTAGCGATGCAGGAACTGGTTTACATGAAATCTATTATGAAAGTCCACAAGGTTGCTTAGACACGCTCATTGCTGAAATAGATTCCTATCAAGAAGCTAGCATCGACGGACCTGCTGGAGTTTTATGTTATACCGATTCGCTCTATTCCGTTACCATTCTACCGCTTGATGCGTTATATTATGGAACGGGTTCGGTCTTGCCGGGTAGTTTTAATCCAATCATTTCGGGCGAAGGCGATCATTGGCTATATGCCGAAACAGGACAAGGATACTGTCGCAGCATCGACTCGGTCATGGTAAGTGTTGGTCCAGCAATCGGCTATTCCTTAGTCGTTAGTACCGATTCGATCTGTTATGGTGATTATGTTTCGATGCAGGCGAATGCTTTTGGAGGAAACGGAAATCTCATCACTTATACATGGAATCAAGGTTTGCAACCATTACAGCAACAAGTAGTTAGTCCACTTGTTTCAACTCAATATACCTTAGAGATTTCCGATGGATGTTCTCGATTGCGCGATACGGTTGATATTACTGTAAGTGATCCAATTACATATTCAATCAGCACAAGCGATTCACTTTGTTATGGTCGTCCCGGATTTGCTCAAATTGATGGAGGTCATTCAAGTTCCTATCAAGTAGTTTGGGATAATCAGCTTTACATTACAGGTGAACAATTGCCTGGTTTAGCATCCAATACCTATTCAGTTTCTATTCGAGATACAGTATCGGGTTGTTCGGTTGATACTTTGATTACCATTCCTGGTTTTCCATTGGTAAAAGCTCAGTTCTCGGTTAATCCAGAATACGATTGTATTCCAGAGGAAATAAAAGACATCAATTTCATCGATTTAAGTTCAGGTGCTTTTCAAGGATCTTGGAATTTCGGCGATGGTACTGTAATTCCGTATGTCTCAGGAGAAAATCCAACACATTCGTATCCTATTTATGGTGAATATGTAGTTGGTTTAGAAGTCGCTGACAGCAATGGTTGCAGCGATAAAACTGACCGTACAATATGCTTGAAAGAGCCTTTTAAAGTTTATTTGCCCAATGCTTTTACCATCAATGAAGATGGACTAAATGAAGTATTTCTAGCTAAGGGAACTGGAATTCTAACTTTTCACATGTGGGTTTATGAACGAAGTGGAAAAGTGTTGTTCGAATCGGATGCGTTAGATAAAGGTTGGGATGGTAAATTGAATGGACGAATTGTACCAATGGGTGTTTATGGGTGGATAGTTGAAGTTCAATGGACCGATAAACAATGGTTTACAACTGCAGGAACGGTAACCTTAATTCGTTAATTGAAGGCTTTTCTTTTTTAGATTAGAGCCATGCTACCTGCTCAACACTTTCCTTTTATTGGCAATCAATACCGAACCCAAGTTTCTGGATTGGATTTGCTGGTTTATCATAAACATACCAACGAATTACTTGCACGTATTCCTCAAATTGGTTTAAATCAAGTGGAAGAAGCAATCGCCTCTACCATCAGTGGTTTTCAGGAAATGCGCAAACTCGATATTTCCGAACGTGCCGCCATTCTTCAAAAGATTCGTGATTTATTGGATGAACGTAAAGAAGAATTCATCCAATTGATCGTTGCCGAAGCAGGAAAACCTATATCCTTTGCTCGACAAGAACTAGATCGCTGTTTACTGACCATCGATACCGGAATTCGGGAAGTTTGGTCTTTGAATGGAGAACAAATCCCAATGAATGCAGGAAGCGGAAAAGGTAAAATTGCATTCACTCAACAGTTTCCAACCGGACCAGTTTTAGGAATTTCACCTTTTAACTTTCCCTTAAATTTAGCATTACATAAAATTGTTCCTGCGCTAGCTGTAGGGACGAGCATTCTTCTAAAAGCTCCACCTCAAGCTCCTTTATCGGTTTTAGGTTTAGCCGGTTTGATAGCCGAAGCTGGAGCACCTGCTGGAGCTGTAAATGTGATTGTTTGCGATATTCCAGTTGCCGAAAAGCTAGTAAGTGATTCCCGTTTTAGTGTTCTATCATTTACTGGAAGCGCTCGTGTTGGGTGGCACTTGAAGCAAATTGCAGGAAATAAAAAAGTACTACTCGAATTGGGCGGAAATGCTCCCGTTATTGTGGATGAAACGGCTGATTTAGCCGAAGCTGCCCGACAAATTGCCCGTGGTGCATTTTTATTTGCCGGACAAATCTGCATTTCAACTCAGCGAATCTATGTGGTTGAATCGGTGGCAGATGAGTTTCGTGATCTGTTACTTTCCGAAACTTCGCGTATCCGTAGTGGTGATCCTTCCGATGAATACACCATCAACGGACCAATCATCGATGCTAATACGATACAGCGAATTCAGGAATGGCTTCAAGAAGCAAATCGTTCGGGAGCAGAAATTCTTGCGGGTGGAAATTTGATTGATGCCGAATGCCGGATTTTTTCTCCTACGATTCTAACTCGTACAACTCCCGAAATGAAACTGGTGAAAGAAGAAGTTTTCGGTCCATTAGCCATTTTCGAAATCATTCGAAATCTGGAACAAGGCGTCGATTTAGCTAATGCAAGCGAATATGGTTTGCAATGCGGAGTTTTTACCAACCACTTGGAACGAATAAAATACGCCTATCAAAAGTTGGAGTATGGAGCTGTTATCATCAATAGTGCTCCGGGTTTTAGGGTTGATCAAATGCCTTATGGCGGAATCAAATCTAGCGGCTTAGGGCGGGAAGGAATCCGCTACGCTATGGAAGCTTATACAGAAAAGAAACTACTCGTATTCTAATCAGTCCTTGGTTATTGTATCAGCCTTTCGCATTTTTGATAGAATCGTCAACTAAATTCTTTAACTAGAATCTTTACATTGTTCCACCTAAATTCAAAATTCAATCATCCATATGAGTTTTCACCGCATCCGGACGCTGGAAGAATATCAGCATGCATACGAAGAGAGTGTTAAGAATCCCGAAGGTTTTTGGGCTGATATTGCCAGCCGATTGACTTGGAAAAAGAAATGGGATACCGTTTTAGAATGGAACTTCGATGAACCATCTGTGAAATGGTTTTCTGGCGGAAAGCTCAACATCACCGAAAATTGCCTCGACCGTCACCTCGATACAGAAGGAAATAAAATCGCCCTCATCTGGGAGCCAAACGATCCAAAAGAACGTGCTAAGAAATTCAAGTATCGTGAATTATACGTTTTAGTTTGTCGGTTTGCTAACGTACTTAAGCGCAATGGCGTGCGAAAAGGAGACCGAGTTTGCTTGTATATGCCCATGATACCGGAACTCGCAATTGCTACACTTGCTTGTGCTCGAATTGGTGCAGTGCATTCGGTAGTTTTTGCTGGTTTTTCTGCTCAATCGATAGCTGATCGCATTAACGATTCGGCCTGTTCTGTTGTTATCACAGCCGATGGAATGAGTCGTGGTCCTAAGCAATTACCCTTAAAACGCGTTGTTGACGAAGCGCTTGAACAATGTGCTTCTGTGAATCGGGTTATTGTTCATAATCAACTGAATTGGGATCCCGAAATGATTGAAGGTCGCGATGTATGGTGGCATGAAGAAATGGAAATGGTCGATAGCGATTGTCCAGCCGAAAGCATGGATTCGGAGGATATGCTGTTTATCCTATACACATCAGGCTCTACAGGTAAACCAAAAGGTGTGGTTCACACGTGTGGTGGCTACATGACCTATATCGACTATACATTCCGAAATGTTTTTCAGGTAGAAAGTAATGATGTGTTTTGGTGCACAGCCGATATTGGTTGGGTAACCGGACATTCGTATTTGCTATATGGACCATTAATGTCGGGTACAACTACCTTGATGTTTGAAGGTATTCCAACCTATCCAGATGCGGGTAGATTTTGGAGTGTAATTGATAAACATAGCGTGAGTGTGTTTTACACGGCTCCAACAGCAATTCGATCCTTAATGGCAGCGGGTGTCGATCACGTTCTTGCTTATAGTTTGAATTCCTTACGAGTATTAGGTTCTGTGGGAGAACCCATTAACGAAGAAGCTTGGCAATGGTATAACGTGCACGTGGGCAAGGAAAAATGTCCAATTGTAGATACTTGGTGGCAAACCGAAACAGGAGGAATGATGATTAGTGCGATGGCTGGAATCACTCCATCTAAACCAAGTTTCGCAGGATTTCCACTTCCTGGAATTCAACCTGTATTATTGAATGCCGAAGGACAAGAAATTCAAGGCAATGGTGAAGAAGGCTATTTGGCGATTAAGTTCCCTTGGCCAGGAATGATACGAACGACGTATGGCGATCATGAACGTTGTCGTGTTACGTATTTCTCCACCTATAAAAACTACTATTTTACGGGTGATGGAGCGCGTCGTGATGAAGATGGTATGTACCGAATTATAGGTCGAGTTGATGATGTAATCAATGTATCTGGACATCGTTTTGGAACGGCAGAAATAGAAAACGCGATCAACCAAAACAAGCATGTAATCGAAAGTGCTGTAGTAGGATTTCCGCATGATATAAAAGGGCAGGGGATATATGCTTTTGTCATTTGTGATAAATTACCCGATCATCCAGTTCAATTAAGAGAAGAGATTTATGAAACGGTAAGTGAGCAAATTGGTCGAATTGCAAAACCCGATAAGATTCAGTTTGTAAGCGGTTTACCTAAAACACGTTCGGGTAAAATCATGCGTCGAATACTTCGAAAAGTGGCAGAGAATGAAATTGGTAATTTGGGTGATGTAACTACATTGCTAGATCCTTTAATTGTGGATGAAATCATTGCTGGCAAATTGTAATTACTAACATATTAATTCAAATGGCTGATAAAGAGTTATTTGAGAAAGTGTGTTTGTGTAATTATATTTTCGAATTTTCGTTTTTTGATTTGATAGTTTAATAATTTTGACCTGTTCTAATGGATGGTAGTAGAAACAGATTTCGAACTGCAGGCATGAAAACATGTTGAAGAAATTCGCAACCTAACCTCTGTCTCACTCAGAGAATTTCCATTGGTTGCCCGACCCATATCGGGAAGATGGTTTGTGAGAACCCCGTATGTTCATTCGTGCGGGGTTATTTTTTGTCTAATTCTAGAAGTCAAGACAAGCCTTGTGTTTTTATATCTTGCCGTTTCCTAAAACATTCATCATGAAGAACAAGGTTGTTGCAGCAGCCCTGATGGTCATTTTATGCAATACAGTTGGATGGTCTCAAGTGAAAAACGATACTACTTCACCTGTTGTTAAGGATCTTACTTTTACTGGTACTCGTATAAATCCGTACGATGCAGAAACAGATACTAGCGGTAAAATTGAATTTAGTGGATATGTAGATGCTTATTATGCATGTTATACCGATACTGCTTCGGTTAGTACATTTCAAAAATTTCCAACAATAGCGCCGCGAAGTAATTCATTTGGTTTGAATATAGCTCAAGCTAGTGCACGTTATTCAAGTCCTCGATTTCGTGGAGTGATAACAGTTTTTGCAGGAGATGTAGCTAGAAGTGCTTGGTCGCCTGAATTCTCCTTCATTCAAGAAGCCAATGCTGGATTTCGTATTGGAAAGAAGGTCTGGATTGATGCAGGATTTTTTCGAACTCATTTAGGTTTGGAATCTATTCAGCCTCGCGAAAATATTACCTTAAGCATTGCTACTACTACTTATTTTGAACCTTATTACTTAAGTGGAGCAAAGCTTACTTGGGAGTTAAATTCAAAACTAACTCTTCAAGCAAATGTGTTTAACAGCTTCAATGGTTTTGTGGAAAATAACAGAAATAAAGCACTTGGTTTTTCCATGGCATGGCAACCTATAAAAGGATTGAGTTTTACTTACGGAAATATACTGTGTGAAGAAACTCCTGGAGAATTATATGGTAAGAAGACACGCTTCTACAATAACTTATTTGCTGTGTATAAACGGCGACGCATCACTCTTGGTGCAGAAGTAAATTATGGGACACAAAACCATACTGGCATTAATGATTCGCAACATTTGGCCTATATGTTTAGCTCTTTGCTAGCCTTTAAATATCGACTTACACCTCAATTAGCTTTGTATACACGAGGTGAATATTTTGCCGATCCAGATGAAATGTTAACTGGACCAGTTCAAAACGAATATCATCAATTAGTTGGATTACGTGTTGGTGGTATCACACAAGGAATAGAATACAAACCAATTCCCAATTCTTACCTAAGATTGGAAGGTCGTTGGTTAGATGCACGAAAAGATGAACATATCTTTTTATTACGAAACGCACCGTCTCACAATCGGTACGAATTATTAGGTGGACTGGGACTTTGGTTCTAAAAAAAATGCGGATTCCACATAATGAAATCCGCATAATCAGCTAGTTATATATTGTTTATTCTTTTACCAGAACTCCATCTTTTACTTCCACATCCATCAAGTAACCATTGCAAAAACCTTTGAACGTTGCTTGTTCACCCGATTTAACAGCATCGGCATCTTTTAAATGACGTGTGTCTAATGTTACACGTACCGCTCCCATCATGGCATCAGGAAATGTAAGCATAACACGAGAAATGGTGTCCGACTTCTCTATATCGCCCACAGTACCAGTAACTTCAACAACTTTTCCAACATAAGTTGAGTTTGCTTGTTGCTCATTCGATTCAAAAGCCTTGTAAAGTACATCCGCTGTAACCTTTACTCCTTCCATTTCGGAAGCATCAGCATGAGGTTTATTCCACATACGATATGCAACAATACCTCCAATTGCTCCGCCTACAAGCAATACAGCTAAAATTATCTTGATCGATTTTTTCATTGAGTTGAGTTTGAATGAGCAAATGTACTGTTCACTTTTTAATTTATACCAACATAATAGTTAACTGAATTTATATGTAAGTGTAAATAATTGTCAGAATTAATTTAGATATATCAATTTATTATGCAACCTTTTTTAGCATATACCGTCATTGATTATAATGGAAATTGAGCTTTATTAATAAGTTACACAATCGGCTTTCATTCATTTATTTAGCACATAATTTTCAATGAAAATAATTGTGTTGAAAACGAATATTTTTCTTACTTAAATATTTTCCATTTTAATTCTTGTGTAAACAATTCAATGATTATGTATTGTTTGCTCTAAAAAATTAAGACAATTTGCACACTTCAACCAAAAACTACCCGCAACCATGAAATTCCCTAAGGTGAAATTCCCTCTGATTGTCTCAATGGTAGCCATAATGGCTCTCAATACAGGATGTAAACATGAATTATTTTATCCTGAAGATAACAATCCTATAGATACTACAGGTAATCCAATTGATACCACTGGAAATGACACTATTGTCGATCCTCCTGAGGATACCATGATATGCTTTGAAACTCAAATCTTACCTTTATTCGTTAGTAATTGCGCCATGGTAGGTTGCCATGATGCTATCACACATGAGGAAGGTTTGCGTTTATACGACTATGCGCATATCATTCAAGATATTGATCCATTTGAACCTACTAATGGCGATTTGATGGAAGCTATTCTGGATAACGATCCAGATAAAATCATGCCTCCTCCTCCCAGCAATCCGCTATCTGCTTCACAAATTGCTTTAATTCAACAGTGGATTAATCAAGGAGCACAAAACACAACAAATTGTGCCTCAACTTGTGATACTACAGCATTTCTATTCTCTGCTGATATTGCACCAATTTTTTCAACTTATTGCAATGGTTGTCACAGTGGAGCGTTTCCTGATGCCGGAATTAACACTACAACTTATGCAGGTGTTCAAACAATTGTTCAAGATGGTAGTTTATTAGGTTCTATAGAACATAATACTAATTTTGTTGCTATGCCAAAGAATGCTGCTAAAATGAATACTTGCAACATAACCAAGATTCGTAAGTGGATTCAGGCAGGTGCACTAAATAACTAATCGAAGAGCAAGCAAAAACATGAAGTTGATTTTGAATTTAGCCTCTCTGGCAAGCATACTGATTCTGGGTTTGAGTCTTTCTGGCTGTTACTACGATACGGAAGAAGAACTTTATCCCGATTCAGGTAAAACAACAACCTGCGATACGACCAACGTTCGTTATTCAGTTGAAGTTAAAACTATTCTCGATGCAAAATGTAATAGTGCTGCTTGTCATGGTGGTTCTAGTAATCCAAGTGGCATTCCATTAGATAATTATGCAAATGTTAAAGCATATTTGGACGTAGAGAAAGCTCAACTTATTTCATCTATAGTACAAGATGGAAATGCGAGTAATATGCCAAAAAATGCTTCTAAACTTGTTGATTGTGATATCAATATGATCAAAACTTGGATCAATAAAGGATATCCAGAAAATTAAAGCACGGTATTTGCCAACCCATTAAAAACCCTAAACCATGAAAATGAAATCAATTCTGTTGTCAACACTGATGTTGTCTGCTGTTTTCAGCGCATCCGCTCAAGATATTTTCTTTACCAAAACTGCTAAAGTGAAATTCGATTGTACACCGGCAAACCCTGTCGAATCAATTGATGCACTCAACAATGAAGCGACATCATTTTTAAATAAATCGACAGGTGATGTTGTATTTGCTGTTTTAGTGAAAAGTTTCCGATTCGAGAAAGCGCTCATGGAAGAGCATTTTAACGAAAACTACATGGAAAGCGGTAAATTCCCTAAATCGGAATTCAAAGGTAAAATCACTAATCTGGCTGATGTTAATTTTGCTAAAGATGGTGAATATGCTGTCAAAGTAGCTGGAAACCTTACTATGCATGGTGTATCACAACCTGTTACTGCTGATGGTACAATCACTATAAAAGGAGGTAAAATTTCCGCGAAATCTAAATTCATCGTAAAATTAGCTGATTTCAAAATCGATCGTCCTTCAGTTGTTGCGGATAAAATATCAGAAAAAGCTACCATCACAGTAGATGCTAGTTACGAGCCAAAAAAATAATATTTCAGGGAGCCCTAAACCGGCTCCCTTTTTTTTCCATTCGAATGAAAAGAATACTCCTTTCCTCTTTTATTGCTTTAATTTCTGTTCTTCCTGCTGTCGCTCAACCCGACGATCTTTCCAAGATGATGGAGGAAGAAATGTCGAAAGACGCAGAGCCTGATTACGCTACAGCTACATTTAAAACAACTCGTCTAATCAATGGACATACAGTTGAGAATGTTGCAGGTGGAGTTTTGGATATGCGTATTTCTCACCGCTTTGGTGCTATAAATACAGGCATCAATCAATTTTATGGACTTGACGTTGCAACAATGCGTGTAAGTCTTGAGTATGGTGTAAACCGTTGGTTGACTGTTGGTGGAGGAAGAAGTACTTATCAGAAAACATACGATAGTTTCTTAAAAGCTAAAATACTTCGTCAGAGTAAAGGCTCTAGAAACATGCCCGTTACGGTTAGTTATTTGGCATCTATGCAAACCATGACTATCCCATTTGCAGATGAAAAAAGAACAAATTTTTTCACCTCCAACATGTTCTTTGTACATCAATTAATTGTTGGAAGAAAATTCAATGAAAGTTTTTCCTTTCAAGTAATGCCTACACTTGTACATCGAAACTTGGTTGATTCAATTTCAACTCCTCACGATTTGTTTTCTATTGGATTGGGAGGTCGCATGAAATTGACCCGCAGAACAAGCATTAATGTGGAATATTTTTATCAGCTACCTAAATTCAAACCCGAAGGAACCTATGATGTTCTTTCCATTGGATTTGATATTGAAACGGGTGGACACGTATTCCAGTTATGTTTTACCAACAGCCCTTACATGATTGAAAAAGCATTCATTCATGAAACGAAAGGTTCTTGGAAAGCTGGTGATATCATTGGAGGTTTCAATCTTTCTCGAAACTTTACAATTCGAGATCCTCGCAGGAAAATTTCAAAAAATGCTGATTGAAAGCATCTTAATTGATTGAATAAGAAAGCCGGTTTATCCGGCTTTTTTGTTTCTTGCAGAAGAATCATACTTGAATTCAATACAGTACATGTCTGAAGTACATTCAAATAAACAATCTATTCCAGCAGTGCATATTTTGCGTGGCTTGACGGCTTTGTTTATTACCCTGTATCATTTTCTAAATTACGCTGATTTTAGAGGTAGCCTATTCTCTGAAAATAGCACTTTAAGAGTTTACTCATTTGGTGGTTATGAGGCGGTACATATTTTCTTTGTTATTTCAGGATTTATTATTCCATGGGCATTAGCGAATAACAAGTATTCTATTCGTGCATTTCCAATGTATATATGGAAACGATTCATTCGAATCCAACCTCCATATATAGTAACGATTCTCTTAATTATTTTTCTAAAATGGGGATTTGAATTATATAATCATATGCCCCTTACAATTGAGCCCTTACGCTGGATTGCTCATTTTTTTTATTCCATTCCCTTTACATCTTATACCTGGTTAAATGATATTTTTTGGACTTTAGGAATTGAAATGCAGTATTATATTTTTATTGGATTTATATTTCCATTATTAAATCATTCCAATGAAACATTTCGGTATTTGCCAATAATGCTCATGCTTGGCTTATGCTACATCTTGCCAGATGAACGCATTTTTACCTTTTTTGCTGTACCATTTTCAATTGGATTTTTATTTTATTTCTTAAAAACAAATAAAATTACAACCATTAATTTTGTAGTTTTTTCTCTGGCTTTATTACTCTTTAATTACTTCATTCTACACGCTAATTTTTGGCAAATAGGATTTATTCTAATTGCTTGTAGCGTCTTATTTTTTGAAAAGCCCATTTGGAAATTACTTACTCATTTAGGAGATATTAGTTATTCCTTTTATCTCACGCATGGTCTAAGCGGTGGGACATTTTTATACTTCACCCAATATCGAGTTCATTCGATTGAAGCTAAACTTTCGTTGTTTATAGCAGCATTAGGAATTTCACTATTATTCGCGACTATATTTTACCGATTCATTGAAGTTCCTTCCCGTAAATGGGCTTCTTCCATTAATTGGCGCTAAATTCATCATCTAAATCATCTGCCGAAAATACGGAACTGAACAAGTCTTTGAATAACATTCCATTATCCAAAGCCAAGCGATTTAGTTGTGAAAATGCAGCTAAACCATATAAAACAAACTCCATCAAAAGCAATTTATCATTCTCCGATAAGCTCTTGTAAAACTGATCTATTAGCTCCTTTAAGCCATTTACCGATTTGAGTTTATTGGCATAATTTGCTGTTTTATCTTCCAACATCAAATCAATTTCATGATTGGAATTAAACCAGTTTAATATTGTTTCGTAAGGGTTAGCTTCTTTTTTTCTTTTGAAACGTTCCGGATCAGGGAAATAATTCACAAATAATGTCCGGATTGCTTTGGCAATTAGGAATTGAGCAACATGAACCGGTCCTTCTTGTTCTCCTTCGTATACCAATTCAATTTTCCCATTGATGGCCGAAATGGCTCCCCATAAATCACTAATTCGAGCAGTAGTATGTTTCTCATTTTGAATGAGGGCGCGGCGTTCAGCAGCACTTACCGTATTTTCTAAAGCCGAAATACTTAAACGAGCAGAAACCCCACTTTTTGCATCTACATATTCCGAATTTCTTGCTTCAAAACTCACTTGCTCAATTAAATCGCGAATCAACTCTGGAATAGTGACCATCTCTGATTGCTGAGCAGGTAATTTCGCTTCTTGACGCGTAATCGTTTTCGCAATTTCAATATTCTTAGGATAATGCGTAACAATCTGGCTTTGAATACGATCTTTTAAAGGTGTTACAATACTTCCGCGATTTGTATAATCTTCGGGATTGGCAGTAAATACAAACTGCAGATCCAAAGGTAATCGCATGCGAAATCCTCTAATCTGAATATCACCTTCTTGCAGAATATTAAATAAAGCAACTTGAATTCGCGCTTGTAAATCGGGTAATTCATTAATTACGAAAATGCATCGATTCGAACGAGGAATTAAACCGAAGTGTATTGCTCGTTCATCCGCATAAGAAATCTTCAAATTGGCTGCTTTAATCGGATCAATATCTCCAATCAAATCGGCTACTGTTACATCAGGCGTAGCTAATTTCTCTACAAACCGCTCCGAACGATGCATCCAACGAATAGGTGTTTCATCACCCAATAAAGCAATTTTCTCTTTTCCAAAATGCGATACCGGATTAAAAGGATCATCATTCGTTTCGGATCCATCTATTACAGGTATATATTCATCTAGTAAAGATGTCATTTGTCGTGCAATACGGGTTTTAGCTTGACCACGCAATCCCAATAAATTGATGTTATGTCGCGATAATATGGCACGTTGAATCTCAGGTATTACGGTCTTCTCGTATCCTAGAATTCCTTCAAATACCGGTTCATTTGCTTTAAGCTTAATAATTAGGTTATTTCTGAGCTCATCCTTAATTGGATGACTCACATATCCCGATTTCTTTAATTCACCAAATCGGCTTAGTTGGGTTATTTTTTCCATTGTTGTTTAGCGAATTTTTCGAGAACGATTTCGTTCAAAATCAGAGAATACCAAATCTCCCAGTCCTTGCAGACCAGTGAAAAAGGCTCTTCCTCCATTGGTTTCTGTAAATTCTTTGACAAAGTCCTGAAGCCAAGAATCGCTTGCTAACATAAAAGTGGTGACAGGGATTCTAAGTCTTCGGCATTGTGCTGCAAGTCCGAGCGTTTTATTGACAATTTTACGGTCTAACCCGTTTGAGTTTTTATAGTAATCATTTCCCTCTTTCAAACAGGTTGGTTTTCCATCGGTAACCATGAAAATTTGTTTGTTGGGATTCTTTCTTCTGCGGAGTAAATCCATGGCTAATTCTAAGCCTGCAACGGTATTCGTATGATAAGGTCCAACTTGCAAATAGGGAAT
>ERZ795056.1468-NODE-1468-length-27702-cov-11.438890_pt1 | contig 27702 bp, 27 predicted proteins | sample MGYA00375140_ERZ795056 | MGnify/ENA primary metagenome ERZ795056 (study PRJEB30185, sample SAMN05720227) | activated sludge metagenome | isolation source: Anaerobic digester | place: USA | collected 2015-03-09 ... | reverse complement strand
ATACTGCACGCCGTGGACGTGCGCTGGCAACGGTCCTTGGATGCGCTCATGGCCGCGGTGCCTGTGGTGTCCCCAGGGATCCCCATCGCACAACCAAAGGGACCGGTCCTGCATCCACATCCCGCGCTGGCGTTGAGCCTTCTGTTGCGCCAGGACGCCTTCCCGGAACTGGAACTCGATGAACCGTCGGCGATCCGCTACTTGAAAGGGGAAGCCCTTCCCGCGTTGGATGCACGGGGTACCACCCGCGTGGTGCATCGTGGACTTGGACTCGGGTGGATGCAAGGAGCGGGCAGACGCTGGAACAACCAATGGCCTTCTGCGTGGCGCATACGGGCGGCACATCCTTCAGTGACGCGTGTATCTTGGTCCTCCATCCCGACCGGACAGGACAATTCAGAATAGCCGCGACCCCATGCTCCTCCGATTGCTTGATTGGTTCGAAGAGAACAAGGTGGGTGTGATCGGCACACTAACGCTGCATACGCTGGTCCTTTTCGCGTTCACCTGGCTCACGGTGCGAACCACACCTACCGAGGAGGAGCGCAGTGAGATGCGCATTGAAGTGGTGAGCGAGCCAGAAATGCAGGAGATCCTTGAGGAGATGGACCATCCGGACAGTGACGCCCCGCGTCAGGTGACCAATCTGACGAGCAACATAACCGCTGCCATGAAGCCGAATTTCTCCCAAGCCAAGTTGGAGGAACGGGTCGAGGAGGAGCTGCGGGCCATGGAACAGGAAGAATTCGAGCGGCTCGCCAAGGAACGAACCGAACGAGGCGAGGATGTGGAGATGCCACAACTGGACCCCAGCAAATGGAACAAGGAACTCTACCTCGATAAGGCTGCGGAGCCCGTGAAGGTGGAAGGGGCCACCACCGTGTGGCACGATCTGAAGGACCGCGTGCGGGCGAACGATGTCCCCGGCTACCTCTGCAAGGATCAGGGGCGTGTGGCAGTTGCCGTTCACGTGGACCAACAAGGTCGCGTGGTGAAGGCCGAAGTGAAGACGTCGGAGACCAGCACGACGAACGAATGCATGCTGGAGCACGCATTGACGTCGACGCGACGGGCCCGGTTCAACGCGAGTGGATCAGGATCGGGCATACAAAAAGGCACCGTCTACTTCCTGTTCCTACCTCAATAGTGCCATATAGTCAGTATAACTTGAAAACAATTAGCCATATTGGCATGCTCTGAGCACTGGCATCGAGTTTGGCGAAAGGGTGTTATCAACCCAACAAACAACGTCAGCCATGACCCTAACGAAATTCAGCCCCCGCCCGGTCTTTGTAAGCCCCTTCAATGAACTGGTCAACGAGTTCTTCGGCCGGGATATCGGTCAACTCCTTGGCCAGGATGAACTCAAGCGGCCTACGACCCATGTGAACATCGTGGAACGCAACGATCATTTCGACCTGCAGGTGCTGGCCCCGGGCTTCGTCAAAGAGGACCTCAAGATCCACGTGGAGAACGAGGTACTGACGATAAGCGCGGAAAAGAAGCAGGAGCAGCTGGATCAGAACGAGCGCTTCACCCGCCGCGAGTTCGTCCTCAATGGGTTCAGCCGAAGCTTCCGCCTACCCGAAAAGGTGAACATCGATGCACTGGAGGCCAGTTTCACGAACGGTATCCTGAAGGTGGTGATACCCAAGGCCGAACCGGTGAAACCCAAGGTGCGCGAGATCGGGATCGCCTGACCGGCGTACGAGGACCTAAAGAGAGCGGATCCGGAAGGGTCCGCTCTCGTCGTTCGGACCGAAACCTCCGCGGTCGGTAGGCGTAGAGAAGCTACCAACCATTCTCCCATGGCCTTGCATGCCCCCCACTTGAGCTACTATCGCACCATCCTGGACAAGATCAGTTGGGCGGATAGGGCGACCTTTCGAAAGGAACTCCGCAAGGCGTTCCGCCGATGTTCCGAGGAAGAACGTACTGAACTGAAGAATTGGTTCAGGAACACCTGCGTTTGCCGGAACGCCGCGCCTTCCTCAGGAGATGCAGGCCCTGATCAGTTGAAGTAGCGACTGTTCCAGTTCTCGTTGCTGAACTGGCCGAAGAAGGCGAACCATCCGAACACGGTGAAGCTGGTCATGACCAGTGCGTTCCAGACGAACATCAATGGCCTGTTGATCTGCCAAGCGGTGATCCATTCCGTGGGTATCGCAAGGGTGATCGCCAACGCCACGAGCAGCACGGTAGCGGCGAGGTGCACCGGGGTCCGCACGGGAAGGCCTAATAGGACCCGGAAGGGAGAAAGGTCGTTACCCCACTTGTGGACCAGGTAAAACCGGTCATCGCCAAGCGGCACGAACAACAGCGGATCCACCTCACTGTCACAAAGCTTGAAGCGTTCCGCAGGAGCCATGACCCGGAAGGCATGGATGGGTCCCCCTGCATGACGTTCCAACATGCGAATGGCATGAACTGCGTCATTGGGAAGTGGGCCTTTGAACAACCCACTCTCCAGGAACCGTAACCTGTATTTGATGCACAAGGACCTGATGGTCCCACCGGAGAAGATCCTGGCGGGGTCGGGGTTGCGTACCTCCACGGGACCCTTGCCGCGTGAGGTCAGCACCACGGCACGAATGACATCATCATGCTTCTGCTCCTGCTCCAGCATGCCATATACCTCCTGCATGAATTCATGTTGTCCCAGGAGGATCCGTTCCAATCGCTGACGGTCGAGGTGAGTTGCCATGATCGAACAACGTTGAATGTGACCGATCAGTTCGTCAACCGTTCTCCTCTTGACCAGCGCTGAGTTCCAGCTCGCGCACATGGGCAGGGGCATCCGCAGCAAGGGAGGTCCGTACCTGGCTGTTCGGCATGGTGAGGCGACAACTGGCCGACACAGCCAGCGGCTGGCGCAACGTGCCTTTCTCGACCACCACGTTCCAGTTACCGTCATACGGGATCACGAACCGGACAGGGCTCTCCTCATAGGTACCGCCGAAGTACGAATGGGTCTTCCCATTGGTATATGCCTTGTATTCCTTGGCGGTCATGAACTTCACCTTGGTCGGCTTGTCGATCTCCACCTCGATGATCTCCTTCTTCTTGCCCTCGTAGGTCTTATGCAGGAATTTCATGCATTCACAGGTTTGCGTAAAGATAAGGCACGACCATCAAAGCTTCACGCTCAGGACCGGCATGGAAGTATGATTCACGATGTCCTCTGTGAGACTCCCGTTCACCACGTGGAAGAAGCCTGTCCTCCCATGGGTGGCCATGGCGATCAGGTCAGCATCCACACTCTGGGAGAAATGGAGGATGCCCTCCTCGATGCTGAGGTCGTTGTAGACCGTTGCCGTGTAACGCCGTAGCTCGTGCCGCTGGAGGAATGCCGCTATCGCTCGGTGGCTATCCTCGCTGCGCTCGAAATTCCTTGGCGTGTTCACTTTAAGCAGGTGGATCTTCGGGTCGAACAGGTCGAACAAGGGCCTGAAGGACTCGAACTTCTCCACGTCCTGGTCGGAGAAGTTCGAGGCGAACACCACATCGTTCAATTCGAACTGGTCGACACGGTGTTTGATGACCAGCACGGGCATGGGTGCCTGACGGACGATACGCTGGGTGTTCGAGCCGACGATCCCTTTCACACCACTGGCACCGTGCGTGCCCATCACGATCAGATCCGCGCTCGCAAGCCGTTCGTTCTTGAATATCTCGGTCACATTGAGCTGACGCAGCATGAACTTGCGAAGCTCCACCCCGTTGAGGAACGGCAGGTCGGGAACCCGCGCCAGCTTGGCCTCGATCTCCTCCCTCAGCCGTTGGTTCTCGGTGTGGAAATCGGTCATTTGCTCGTAGGCGTGGACCACATCGATCAATGCGCCAGTGCGATGTGCGATGGCCGCAGCGACCCGCAACGCATCAGTGGCACAATCGGAGAAATCATAGGGTACGATGATCGTCTTGATGCTCATGTCATCACCGGCATTACCCGATCCGGTGCGCTGAAAGTAAGCCTTGAACGTCGATCGACAAATGACCCATCCATGGAACGGGTATACCACAGCGGTTACATTCGCGGTCGTCATGGACTATTTCGAGCTAGTCGCCACGGACCGTACCCCTACGGTGATCATCGATCCGCGCGCTGGAATGATGCAGCTTTCGGGTATCGCCATCCCCGAGAATGCCGACCGCTTCTTCACCCCGCTGCATGATCTGATCGATCGCTACGCCACCGCTCCTGCTGCGCGCACTACTGTGCGCGTTTCCCTTCAGTATTTCAATTCCAGCTCAGCGAAGTACCTGCTCGACCTGTTCCGACAATGGGAGGATGTGAATGCGGCAGGGCTTACGAAGGTCACTGTGGAATGGTGCCATGCGCACGGCGATGAGGATATGCGGGAAGCCGGGATGGACTACAAGTCCTTGTTGGAGATACCGGTCAAGCTCGTGGAACTCGACCGAACAGGTCCGTTGCAATGATCGGAGCGTCCGGTGGCACGACCTGACCAGGAACCGGGAGCGGTCCGTAGGAAGGTCTAGTGGTGTTGCCGATATCCGTCACGGATCGAAGCGTGCCCTCCATTGATGCTCGGAGACCGCTTTGCCATCCTTGAAGTACACGACCTCCCCCCATGGGTGTACCACTTTTCGCCACACCTGTGTCCGGGTTCCTTCGATGACCACCCGTTCATGGACCACCGCCCTACCCTCCTTGAAAATTCGATCAACGGCCTCGTTGGAAGGAGGAACGACAGGAGTTGTTAAGGACTTGCGCTTCACGGACCCTATCTCGACCGAAGGGGCCTGGGGCACTGGCACTGGCACTGGCACCTTCACCGGACGTGCGGGGACCGTCTCCGTGGCAGGAAGTGGTTGGGCTTCGGCATCGCGACGAGCGATCAACGCTTCCAGGTCCTGGATCTTCACCTTCGGATGCACGTTATAGGGCCTCAGGGTCCGTGCCTCGTGATAGATGGATAGCGCATCGTCGAATCGCCCCTCCTTGAACAACCCCTCCGCTTCGGTCATACGACGTTGGTAGGCCGTATCGGCCTGGGCATCCAATTCCTCCTGGGCCGCGATACGGGCCCGTTGCTTGGCGCTCAGTCGGGCGAATTCCGGCGTTAGGCTTCCGTCCCGCTGGGCCATGCACACCACGGTCGACCCCATCAGGAGAGCGACGGCAAGGGTACGAAGCGCGATATGGAGGGCAACTGGGAACATGGTCAAGGCCAATGCCGGGCGGTCGGCTCACCGTTCTAACGATGCATCCCCGTTGTACGTATGTCCGGGTCCTGGGTTCGCTTCCCCTACCGATGTCACATGGTCCAGACCCGGCCGCATCTATCTTTCGCCCTTGGTACGCTGGAGCCATACGATAGGTACGGCCCGGAACGTTCCTTCAACCGTAATCCCCGATCATGAGGAAACACACCTTCACCCTCATCGCCCTTACCGCGTTGCTCTGGGCCTGTACCGAACAACCCGCCGTTGATCCCCGTGTGGATCAGCTGAAGGCAGACAATGAACAGAGCATGGCCAAGGTGGCCGAACGGGATTCCATGATCAATGACCTGTTCGGCACCATGAACCGGATCAGTGAGAACCTCCGTGCCATTCGAAGCAAGCAAGGTCAACTGCTGGCGCCTGCGGATGCGGCCGAGCAAGGTGGCGACATGGAAGAGCGGATCATGGGTGATCTGCAGAGCATCGACGGCCTGTTGAACGAGAACCGGCAGTTGCTCGATAAGCTCCGGAAGCAGGCCAAAGGCAACGCCGCCGCGATCAGTGAGTTGGAACGGACTGTGGCCACCCTGGAAGCAAGCATGCAGGAGAAGGACCAGGAGATCGGCACGCTGAAGGAGCAGTTGGCGAGCACCAATAGCTCCCTCGCCACGCTCATCGAGATGTACCGGGACAAGTCCCAATTGAGCGACATGCAGCGCACCGAGTTGAACACAGCCTACTATATCGCAGGTACCTCCAAGGAGTTGCGCGATCGTGGTGTGCTCTCGAAAGAGGGTGGTGTGATCGGGATCGGAGGGGTGAACAAGTTGAACACCGCTTCACTACCGGTGGACGCCTTCACCCGGATCGATGTGGTTCGCACCACTGAGATCCTGTTGGGAGCGAAGAAGGCGAAATTGGCGACCTCGCATCCCGAAGGCAGCTATCGCTTGGAAGGAGGCAACAAACTGGTCGTGCTGGACGCCAATGCGTTCTGGAGCATCTCGAAGTACCTGGTCGTGGAAGTGGAGTAGCGATCGACCTTCAGACGCAAGAAGGGGCCGCCAAGTGAGGCGGCCCCTTCTTGCGCAGATTCATGCGGTCACTCCAGCGTGGCGTTCGGTGCGGGTGGAGCGGGCTTCGCTTGGGTGGCCTTGGTGCCAGCGCAACACGCCTTACCCTCTGCGGGTGCACATGACGCCGCCGTAGGGGGCGGACAGGGTTCCGAGCAGGCCTTCCAACCCTTCGCCTTGAGTTCCGCCAAACGAGCACGCTGCTCCTTGGAAAGTTGCTTCTCCACTGAAGCGTCATACGGTGCCATGGCCGCTTCGATACGGGCCTCCAGATCCTGGACCTGGGCGCGCAGCTCCAGTACCTCCAACTCTCCTGCCTCGAACGAAGCAGCCAACTTCCCGGTGGCTTTTTCATCCATCCCAACCGCTTGGGCATAGCATAGTGCGCGCCATTTCGCGTGGTCTTGAGGGGTGGTCTCCACGTCCTGTCCGAACAGTGGTGCCGTGAAGGCGAAGAGGAACAGTGCGGTGATGAATGTGGTCCGGCGCATCGTGCGTGGTATTTGAAGGTGAAAGTACATCATTGGCCTGGTCCGTTAAAACCAAGGGTGCTGGCAACACCCACGCTACATATGGTTCGGACCATTCAGGGATCAGTGTGTCAGGTGGTTCCTGCCGCCTGATGCCGGGTCCACCTTATCGGTGCGGCTACCCACTAACTTCGCTTCGGACGCGTTAGGTCCGAATATGCGCACTGAATACCCGGCAAAGGTCCTGTTGGCATGGGGCGAAGCGATCGCAGGTCACACCGGATTGCGCGATTGGCTGTCCAAGAACGGTTACCCCGAGCTCGGCATTTTCACGTTCGCGCTGCGCAACAAGCCGGATGCCCGTGCTTGGCTCATGAAGAACGGTCACCCGCACCTGATGGCCGTGATCACCGGGATCGAAGGCGACAAGAATGCCTTGCACTGGTTGGATGAACACGGATTCCAGGTGTTGAAACAAGTGGCACTTACAGGCGATGGTGATGAAGCTGCTTTCCAGTGGTTGGTAGGCCACGGGCACAAGGAGCTGGCCGTGATCGGCTATAAGATGTACCTGGTGAAGAGTGAGTTGGAGGACGACAACAAGGATCCGCACAAGTACGGTCAACGCTAGCGACGTGGCAACACCCTATTCCTCCCCCTCATCACCCAAGGTCCCGCTCAGCATGGAATTGAACAGGTCGCCGAACCGGACCGAACCTTGAAGCTGTTCGCGCCCGATCCTGCTATGCTCCGCCAAGCCATGCAGCACGAACTCGCACCATAGCCGGCGCTCTTCATCATCCAAGTAGGCGTGGTGGTCCTTGACCACTGAGAGCAACGTTGGTACTGCGGAAAGCCGCTTTGTGTAGGCCGTATCCGTGAGGTCCAATTCGAGATCGCAGGAATGCTCATCGAAGTAGGCCACGATGGCCGCATAGGGATCGGACACTGGCCGTGCACCCGACGCCTCGTTCTTGGGCTTCTTCCTGGTCTTCACGGGGTCGGGGAACAGTTCGGCGAACACATTTCGGATGGCCAAACCCAACAGATGCTCTGCCACCTTCTCCGGTCCTTCCTGCTCGCCTTCGTACACCAGTTCGATCTTACCGGTGATGGCTGGAACCACTGTTCGCAGGTCACCGATGCGTACCACGGTGTGTGACTCGCCGTTGCGGATAGCGCGACGCTCGGCCGCTCCGACAACGGTCTCCATTGCACTTATCGTCAATCGTGCGCTCACTCCGCTCTTACGGTCAACGAACTCGCTGGCACGCGCCTCCATGGCGATGCGTTCCACCAGCACCCTGATGAGATCGGGGACCCTCACCCGCTCGGCCTGTTCGGGTAGGCTACGGGTTTCCTGTCGGGTGATCCGCATCCCCAATTCAATGGAGGTGGGATAGTGCGTGAGGATCTGGGTCCCGATCCGATCCTTCAGCGGGGTGATGATCGCACCGCGATTCGTGTAATCCTCCGGGTTGGCTGTGAAGATGAACTGGATGTCGAGCGGCAAGCGCACCTTGAAACCACGCACCTGCACATCCCCCTCTTGCAGGATATTGAAGAGCGCGACCTGGATCCGCGGCTGCAGGTCCGGAAGTTCATTGATGACGAAGATGCCGCGATGGCTCCGAGGAATGAGGCCGAAATGAAGGACACGTTCATCACCATAGTCAAGCTTGAGGTTGGCAGCCTTGATGGGATCGCTGTCGCCGATCAGGTCGGCCACCGTGACATCCGGGGTGGCCAACTTCTCCGTGTAGCGCTGATCGCGGTGCAACCAGCTGATCGGGGTCGCGTCCCCATGTGCCGCGATCAGATCCTTCGCATAGCGCGACAGGGGCGCCATGGGGTCGTCGTTGATCTCACTGCCCTCCACGACAGGGACCCACTCATCCAATAGCTGGACCAAGGAACGGGCCATGCGCGTCTTTGCTTGACCGCGCAAGCCAAGCAGGTTGATGTTGTGGCCAGCCAGGATGGCCCGTTCCAAGGCGGGTACCACGGTGTCCTCGTAGCCATGGATATCCGTGAAGAGAGGCCGCTTCGCGCGCAGCCGGTCCATGAGGTTAGCGCGCAGCTCGGCCTTGACGCTGCGTGATGAATAACCGCTGGCCTTGAGCGCACCGAGCGTGGTGGGTAGCTTGTTCATGATTCCAATGTCGAGCGGCCTGGTCGGAAAGAACAAGCGCCGGTAGGGTTCGTTCAGGTCGATCGTCGGTTGCTGGTGTGGTCCCGGAACACCATATCGGCCAAGCCTTGGAGCCCGGTGTAGAATGCACGGCCCTGGTTGGCCTCGGTGAACCGCTCGATGAACCGCTGCAGGTAGCTGTCCTGAGCGATCATGAAGGTGGTGATGGGAATGCCCGCTTTCCTTGCGCGGACGGCAGCATCCAAGGTGCGCGATACGATCAGCTCATCCAATCCGAAACTGTTCATGTAGTACTCGCCGTTGCGTTTGATGCAACTGGGTTTCCCATCCGTGATCATCACGATCCGTCGGTTCTTGAGCTTCCGCCTGCGGAGGATGTCCATGGCCAACTCCAACCCGGCAACCGTGTTCGTATGGTAAGGACCGACCTGAAGGTAGGGCAGGTCCTTCAGGCTCACTTGCCAGGCATCGTTACCGAATACCACGATGTCCAACGTATCCTTCGGATAGCGTCTGCGGATCAATTCGGCGAGGGCCATGGCCACTTTCTTCGCAGGGGTGATCCGATCCTCGCCGTACAGGATCATACTGTGGCTGATGTCGATCATGAGCACGGTGGCACACGCGCTCTGGTGCTCGGTCTCTACCACCTCCAGATCGGACTCCCTCAGTTCCAGTCGATCCACCCCTCGGTGTTGGGCGTTCCGGATACTATCACTCATGGCCAATTGGTCCATACGGTCACCGAACCTGAACTCGCGACGGTCACTTGTAGGTTCATCGCCTTGACCTGTGCGCCGAAGGGTATGGCTACCACGGTCGCTCTTCTTCAAGGTTCCGAAGACCTGCTGCAACGCCCGTTCACGGATGAGCTTTTCGGCCTTGCCCGTGAGCGGGGTGCGCCCCCCCTTCTCCGGTCGTTCACCTATGATGCCATGTTTCCGCAGGTCCGCCTCGAACTCCTTTCGACCGTAATCCTTCGAATAGAAGCCATGTTCCTTGTCCACCTGGTCCATCCAATCGAGCGCCTCCTCCACATCACCACTGGTATGGGTGAGCAGCTCCAGGAAAAGAGGTAGCAGCTTTTCGAACGGCGTGCGGTCATCCTCGGGAGGGGTGAACTTGCTGAAGCGATGACCGACCATGATGATGGTAAGATAACACCGAACACCACCTCCGGTTCACAAGGTACCGGAATGAAGTGGCCCGCTCGGATCCGAGCGGGCCACCCAACGGAGATCAGTGCTCGCTACTGGAGCACGATGCTACGGACACCTAGAGCGGCTCCGTTCAATGTGGTACGGATGGTGTAATTCCCTGGTGCAACCCCGAGGATGTTCATCACATGCACATCCGAAGTGACCCGCTCTGTACGTACGACCCGACCTTGCATGTCGAGCAGTTCCACTTGGTCCGCACGCTGATCACCGCTAAGGTCGAGCGTGACACGATCGGTGGCGGGATTGGGGAAGGCGGTGAATACCACGTCGGAAGCATCCAGTTCATCGAGCCCTACCAGCGCTGCATCGCCGATGTACTCCACCGAACGTGCGACCGTCCATGCCATACCCGTGGACGTTGAATCCTCGGTCAGCTTGAGCAAGGGGTGAGCGGAAGTGGCGGAGAAGTAGTACGTGATGTTCGCGATCCTGGTCACCACCGCCAACGCGCTGTTGTCGGTGACCCGGCGCCGCACCTTGACGCGCAGCACCTCCGTGTTCGACACATTGGGCAAGGTCAACGTGCCGTGCCCATCAGCCGCGCCCGTCAAGGAGACCAGACGCGTGACCGGGAAGCCCAAGGCCACGTAGTTCGCCGTCCCCGCATCGGACCATGACCCGCCAAAGGAAAGCGGGAGTTTCAATTCCACGACCGGATCGGTGTAGGTCAGTGCCCCTTCAAGGGTTCCGCGCAATCCAACCACCGTGAGGCCCTCAGAGGTCAATGACCAGAAGGTCGAATCACTCCCGCCATCGGTGCTGGCCAGCGAAGCAGTGGGAAAACCACTGGTCGCAGCCGCGTAGTAGAAATTGCGGTTGCCCGTCGCACTCGGGAACAGGTCCCAATAGTTGATCTCGACGTCGGCACCCGAAGGACCGTTCCACGTGAAGTTGGTAGCTGTTTTGAGGGCCACGGTCTGACCCACTACGGGTACATGGGTGGTGGTGGTCAGTGTGGGTTGTGCGACCACGGCTGTGGCGATCACAAGGGAAAGCGAAAACGACGCGTAGCGTTGGTTCATGGTGCTGGTGTTCAGTATCGGTCGGTGAAGGTAAGACGGCAACGGCGACAGGAACGCTGCCCGGGGGTGGAAAGGATCGTTTCTCTTTGTACCATGAAATTCAGCGTAAGCGAGATCACCGAACTGATCAAGCACCGACGTTCCATCCAGCCCAAGGACCAGAGCGGCCGGGAAGTGCACCGGGAGGTGGTGGAACGGATCCTGACCAATGCCACTTGGGCGCCTACCCATGGGATGACGCAGCCGTGGCGTTTCACCGTGTACACCGGCCCGGGTCGCGAACGGCTCTCGAAATTCCTGGGTGAGGTGTATACCCGCACGACCCCACCGGACAAGTTCCTACAGCGGAAATACGAGAACGTGACGCTTCGCCCGCTGCAAAGCGCGGTGGTGGTGGCGATCGGCATGGTGCGTGACCCACTGCGCAAGGTGAGCGAACGCGATGAACTGTTGGCCATGGCTTGCGCGGTACAGAACATGCATCTGACCTGCACAGCGTATGGGTTGGCCGGCTTCTGGGCGACCGGTGGACCCATGACAGGAGCCGATATGCGGGATCTCCTCGAACTGGGTCCCGATGACCTGGCACTCGGTCTGTTCCATATCGGATATCCCGCCATCCCTTGGCCGAAGAACCACCGGCGTCCCTTGGACCAGGTGGTGCGCTGGGCCGATCAATGATGCACCCATGGCCCTGCTGAACATCACCAATTACGACGATCATCCGGAGGACCCGAACTGGATCGTTTTCCGGTTCGGTCGGTCCGACCTGTCCGTTGAATTCCGATCCGAGTTGGACAAGGTGGGCATCGCGTATCAAAGCGACGGAGCCTCGGAACCTCCTTTCCTGGTGGCCGTGAAGCAGCGGCATCGGGAGCTGGCGGTCCGAGCGAACTACCTCGTACTTGGCCGGCACCGGTCCCCCTTTCTTGCCGACGGTATCCTCCGCTGGTTGGTCCTGATCGGTGTGGGGGCCTTGGTCACATTGGCCCTGGTGGGGTACTTCATGGCCTCATAACGACCACACCCCGGTCGACCATTCCCATTCGGCGAACATTCCTGGTGATCGGATATCTTCACGCCCCTCCTGTCCGTTCAGGTCATATATGTATCGATGAGCACCCCGATCAAGTCCCCTCTCCCGTGGCTAGCCGCGGTCATGGCGACGGTGCTGTGTTCGCTGACGTTGACCTCGGCTGGACAGGGTCCCGCAGGCGAGGTGGTGGAGGCCACGGTGCTTTATGGGGATGGCCGATTGTTCGAGGATGACCTGTACTTGAGCGACGATGCCTTGTCGTGCCTGTGGGATAGTCTTTGTTCACTGCCCGATGCCTCGGAGGACCGGCTTCGCGACCTGGCGTTGTTCCGCCGGATCCGTGGCATGAAGGAGAACGACGTGTCCACCTTGGTCGATTCACTGTTCGCCTTGGATGATGTACCGTATGCGCTCATCAACGAGGTCGCTCTGAGTGCCCGTACCGCACCCACCCAGGATGAAATGGAACACAGTCATCCGGTAGGCTGGTCGGTGGACGGAGCCATACCCTGCCATGACCTGTACAAGACCTGGGATGTATCCAACGCCAATGCCTATGGCCCTGAACTCTCGGCCGGAGATAGCATGGCCCATCTCATTCTGACCAAGGAAATGGATGGTTGTGGGATGGCATTACCGGTACCCGGGGTCCTCACCTCCCGGTTCGGGTGGCGCAATGGACGAGCCCATAACGGGATCGACCTGGACCTGCGCACAGGGGAACCGGTCAGGGCCATGTTCCCAGGTGTGGTGCGCTTCGCCAATTCGTTCGGTAGCTATGGCAGACTGGTGGTGATCCGCCACTTCAATGGATTGGAGACCTACTACGCCCACTTGCACCGCATCAAGGTCGGTATCGGCATGGAGGTGGACGCCGGCACGGTCATCGGTACAGGGGGCAACACGGGTCGAAGCACGGGCCCTCACCTTCATTTGGAAGTGCGCTTCAAAGGTTTGCCCATAGACCCCTTACGGTTCTTGGACCTTTCCTCGGGTGCATTGACCACCAATGAATTCGTCCTGAAGCGCACCCGGTGGTCTTTCGTCGCGTTCCCCCGCGATGCCAATACCCATGTGGTGCAGCGGGGTGAACACCTTCAGGCTATCGCTGATCGTTACGGAACCAGCGTGGACGACCTGTGCTCCTTGAACGGTATCGGTCGCAGGACCCGTCTTTCCGTGGGTCAGGAACTCGTCGTCGGCCGAGACAAGGACCAGTGATGCGTCAACGCTTCCTTCTCCCGTTCGAATGGCACCCGTTCCTCTGTGCCGTATCGCTATTCACCGGGAGCCTGGTGCCCACGCTCATTGTGGCCCAAGCCGGTGTGACCACGCTAGGCATACAAGTGAAGCCCGTGGTACCCCTCGACCTTTTCGACCCTGAGATCACGCTGGAGCGTGAACATCTTTCCGGTGCCATCGAACTCACCGGAGGATATGCCTTCGGCATGTCGGTGCGCGTGGGTGTGAGCAATACCATCTCGTTCGAGACCGGGATCTCCCAGATCCAACGTAACTATGGCTATTCGCTGGTGAACGACACCAATGGCTACTCGGCATCGGAACGATTCCGGTACGTGGGATACGAGGTACCGGTGGCCGCTTTGGCCTATATCCGTTTGGGAGAACGGATGTGGATGAACGCAGCGCTGGGATTCTCCTTCGATGCATACCCGAGCGACGTGCAGAAGGATGTGGAGCGGGGCCGGATCTACGTGTTCCGGAACGACTGGGCCCAGTTCGCCACGTTGGCCAACCTGGGGGTGGAGTACCGCACCGAGGGTTCAGGATATTTCTACCTGGGGGCCAGCTTCCATCGGCCGTTCGGATCCATCGCCGTGGCGGACCTGACCTACTACGCTCAGAACTTCTTCCCGTACACGATGCGCGGAACGCTGGATGGGAGTTACCTCACGGTCGATCTGCGGTACTATTTCCATGAGGATGCCGATCGCTTGAAGACCCGTAGGAAGTGAATACCCGGGTCCGGCCTGCCCTGCCCCACCCATTCGCTACCTTTCCACGGTCAATCCGACCCTCATGACCAGAACGCTACTACTCCTTCCAACACTGTTCCTCGGATACCTCACCGCACATGGCCAAGCGCCGTTGAACGATCAATGTGCGGATGCCATCCCGGTCACCTGCGGCAACAGTTATTCAGGGACCACCGTGGATGCCACGGCCGATGCGGTGGAGGACTGTGTCACCGGTATCACGGCGCCCGGCGTGTGGTACAGGCTGGAAGGTGTGGCCGGCCAGATCACGCTGAGCACCTGTGCAGCATTCGACTACGACACCAAGATCAATGTGTACCAGGGCACGTGTGATGCCCTGGTCTGCGTTACCGGTAATGATGATGCCTGTGAACTGGGCTCCACCACGTCATTCGCCGCTACCGCGGATATCACTTACCACATACTCGTTCAAGGGTACAACGCGCTTACCGGTACCTTCCTGCTCAGCGTGGCCTGCTTGGACCTTTCGCCCGATCTGTGTGAAGGGGCTGCAGCGATCGCGTGTGGCCAGACCATTCCAGGAACCACCACCGGTTCCACCGATGATCAGGTGGATGAATGCGGGACCTCCATTTCCGCGCCGGGAGTCTGGTTCACCTTCGCCGGTGATGGCGACCAGGTAACGCTCAGCACCTGCCCGTCCCCGAGCTATGACAGCAAGATCAACGTGTATTCTGGCGAATGCGGTGCGTTGACCTGCGTGAACGGGAACGACGACACCCCTGGGCTCGGCACGTGCTCCACAGTGACCTTCGAGACAGAGATCGGAGCCACCTATCATGCCTTGGTGCAAGGCTATAATGGCGCCACCGGCACGTTCGATCTGGTCCGGTCCTGCCAGACCTGCGGAACTCCCACGAACGTGAACGTGGTGGCATACGATGTGTTCGCCACGTTGGATTGGGCCTCCAACGAGCCGGGTTCGACCTTTTCCGTGGAATACGGACCCTTGGGCTTCACGCCGGGAACGGGTACCGTGGTCACCGGTATCAGCGGCACGGATGGTCCACCGCTCACGATCACAGGACTCACCCTGGCCACGGAATACGAAGTGTACATCACGTTGGATTGCGGGAACGGGGACCTGAGCACCCCGGTGGGTCCCTTAGCTTTCACCACGGTGGAAGAGGCACTGGCAGCGAACGCGCTTTGCAGCAACGCCCTCCCGTTGACCTGTGGGGCAGGTCTGGACGGCAACACCACCTTGGGTCTGGTGCCGGAAGGCCCGACCTGTGGCCCTTCCAACATCACCACCAAGGGTGTTTGGTACAGCTTCATCGGTACCGGTGAGACGATCACCATGGCCACCTGCGGGGCCACCAACTTCGACAGCAAGATCAGTGTGTTCACCGGTGGGTGCGAGGCGTTGACCTGTGTCGGCGGCAATGATGACTCTCCGGGTTGTGCCGGCAATAGCAGCCAGGTGATCTTCCCAAGCACGATCGGCACTGAATACCTCGTACTGGTGCATGGATACCAACAAGCGCAAGGGACGTTCACGTTGAGCGTTACGTGTGCACCTGGTTGCGACATCGCCGAGAACGATGAATGCGCCGTGGCCACGTTACTCGCGATACAGCCCATCGGTGGCTGCGAAGCAAGCACCGGTGACAACACCTGTGCCTATGGTTCACCGGTACCGAATCCGGAGTGCGACCCGTTCGCACCCATCATCGATCTCTGGTACTCGTTCAATTCCGGTTTCGCAACCAGCATCAGCATCCAGGCCGAAGCCCTTACCGCTGAGGTGGTGAACCTGGCCTTGTATACGAGTTGTGCGGAACTGACCTACATCGCGTGTTGGACGGAGGTGACCGACCCCATCAACGTGGCCGGTCTTCCAGCGAACACGGACTTCCTGATCCGCGCATGGAACGGGGGCGGTCCCCAAGCCGGCACCTTCTCACTGTGCATCGAATCGGACATCAATACGGCCATCCACGGTCCTTCCACGTCCCCCACCGTTACCCTCTCCCCTGTACCTGTGACGGATGTGCTACGGATCAATGGGACGAGCACGATCCAGACCTTGCGAATTGTCGATGCACAGGGCCGTAACCTGGGTGAACATTCCGTGAACGGTATGGACCAGGTCTCGATGGATGTGTACCACCTATCCACTGGCACCTATCTCTTGCAAGACGGCACCGGCCGCTATCTCGGCCGATTCGTGAAAGCCGATTAGTGCTGTCGGTGTGTGTGAATGGGAAAGCCCGGACCTTGTCCGGGCTTTCCCATTCACACACGTGGGCCGATCAATTCTTGACCAACGGCCTGACCGCACGCGCACCTTGGCTCTTCACGATGACCAGGTAGCTGCCGGATGGCACGCTGCTGAGATCAGCGAACACGCGCCGATCAGCATGGACGGGACCACGATGCAGGACCATCACTGAACGTCCAAGCACATCGACCAGGTCGACCTCAGCGGTGTGCGCGCCGGGACCATCGAGCGTGACCATCACTAACGAGGAGGTCGGATTGGGGAACACATCGACCACCACTGTGCTTGCGATCGGCCCGACCGAAGTATTCAGATCAAGCACGTTGAAACGCCACCAACCCTGCGGTGCGACAAGCGGACGCACTTGGACCTTGCCTGCATTGGCAGTGGCCTCGATGTAGTAGTACACCACGGAGCCCGCAGGCTGCGCTGGAAGTGCAGCGGTCCAGACATCACCTTCCGTGGCGGTCATCGGGACCGGAGAATAACCCAGCAGGGTATCGATGGTCCAGTACACCTGTGCCGATGCGATGCCGCTCTTATGCCGTATGTAGGCCTCAACGGGATACGGATCCACGGTGTTGTAGGTATCCACCAGCCGCTGATGGCGGATCAGCAACGGATCGGGAACACCGATACACTTGGTGATGCAATGGATGGCACCACTTGCGCTGATGATATTCTGTGCCTGCTCATCACAATCGATGCCGACCACGTTGTACCCAGGCAGTGCCTCGCGCAGGATCCGTAGACCGGTGGTGTCATACTCCGTGCGGTAGGTGGGAACGAGCACCGTCCCATTGATGAAGACATTATTGGCGTAGGTGCGGTAACTGGCATTCGGGGGGAGCCCGCCGCTCGTACTGGGCGGCATGGGCACTCGCACGACCCGATAGGGATCGCCGAACACGGAAGGAACATCGTTGATGATGCCTTGCAGATTGGCCTCGATGCGCGGGCCGTCGCTCTGTCCCAGCGGGAACTCACCCACGAGCAGGGTCTCCTCATCGATCAGCTTCATATGCATATCGATGTGGTTGATATTGTCGTACAGCAACTGCTGCATCTTCACATAGCGACCCGGAACGATACCCATGAACTGCTGCATCATCTGGTCCACGCCGGCCTCATCACGATTGGTCTGGTTGAATTCACCGATCGGGCCGTTCTCCTCCAGCACCAGCTCACTGCTGAACGCCGTTCCAAAACCGTCGCTCATGAAGTTCCCTCCGGTATGCACCAGGTCATAAGGCGCTTGTGACGTGCTGAACACTTCGATCCCTTTGGCTGTGCCCAGCGCATCACTGAGCGCATCATCCTCCGGACGTGGGCGATTGTAGATCCAATCCAACAGGAAGAGCGAATCGACCTCATTGGCATAGATGGTCTCCGGCCCGAAATCACGTACCCAGATGCTGTTGTAATCGGCCTCCAGGAAGGTGATACCGTCCAGATCGGACAGGGGACCGCCGTAGCTACCGTTGAGCAGCACCGATGTGACCTCGGATGGGTCCTGGCATACGATGATGACCTCGCACTCCTCCTTTGCCGCACGTACGATCTGCTTCAGGATACCCGTGTAGCTCGCCCACGTGATGACCACACTCTGCACCTCCTCCCACTCGGCCATGGTCCGCACAGGGAACGCAGGGGGCGTGGTGATGCCGCGGGCTTGCCCTGCCCTGGTATCGCGGTACTCCCTGATCAAGGGGAGCTCATGTGGTGCAAGACCTATGGGCAGGTCCTGAGCGAGAAGAGGGGGGACGCTCACGATAGCGACCGCTAGGATGGAGAAGGACCGGAGCATGGATGATGTGTGCATGTGCGGATGCAAGTTATGTGCTTGGCGAGAGGTGACCCGCCCGACCACTCGGATCAAGGCATCACGGGTCGCGCATCGGCCTTGGGGACATCGCGTTCCAATTCCCGATAGAGGGAGACCACGTCACGCACATAGTGGAAGACCTGGGCCCCGTTGCAATAACCATTGCGTATGCCAGGGCGCATGTAATAGTGGGGTCGAGCGAGCAACAGCACGGCACGTTCCACATGATGCTCCCACCGCTGCGGATCGAGGCCCAACTGTTCGGCCAACCGTTGTGCATCGATGACGTGGCCTGGGCCTGCATTGTAGGAGGCCAACACGAACCGCAACCGCTGTTCGGGATCGGGCACCGCGCGCCGCCATAGCGTATCCAGCTTATTGACAAAGCGTACCGCCGCTCCGATGTGTGCTTCCACCGCATGGCTGCTATCCACCCCGAGCCGCTCCGCCGTCCTGGGCATCAGCTGCATGATACCATGTGCTCCCTTGGAGCTTACGGCCGTACTGTCGAAACGCGATTCCTTGTACGCCATGGCCACCAGGAGGTGCCAGTCCCATGTAAGTTCACCTGCATAGGAACGAAAGGCATTGTCATAGGGCGAAATGCTGTCGCCGTTGACCGGTATGGCGCGCTTGGAACGAATAGGACCCGTGGTGGGCTTCTTCGCCGCCTTGTATCCTTTGAACAACTGGTCCAGTGCCCCATTGCGCTCATCCGTGTCAAGTCCATCGTTCAGTGCCTTCAAGAGGGCTGGTGCGTTCTTGCGAACAGCGAAGCTCAGCGGTTGGGATGGTCCGATCGGTCCACTGAACTCCACCAGCGGGAGACGCACGGCCTCAAAGGCAGCATGTGCATCCGTGACCACGACAGCCGATACCCGACCCAATACCAGGTCCCTCAGCAGGTCGTCGGCAGTATGCGTGCTATCGGATGCAGGACGTTTGGCCACGCACACCTCCTCCTTGAATCGATACTGCCTATCGCGATAGGGTGATGCGGACCCGAGCATGAGGCTGTCCATCGCAGGCCTCACGGTGGAAGTGGGCCTACCCTTGGCCGGGAAGGGGTCGCGCCTCATGATGGCCATGACCGGCGCCACATGCCGGTAGGGTCTCGTGAAACGCACCCAGCGACGATGGTCCTTTCGCGGTGTGAGCTGCGCGGCTATGATATCCCCCCTACCCTGTTGCAATGCCATCCAAAGGCTATCGGGGTGTCGCACCTCCACCGCGATGACCGGCACATCCAACCGGTCGGCGATGCGTTCGAGCAGTTCCCACTCCAAACCGGAAACTGCCTTGGGGCGCTTCTCCCAACTGAGGGGATCACGCATGACCAGTACCCGCAACGTATCGGACATGACCTCAGGTAGGTCACGCTCCACGAAGGGTTCGGCCCAGGGCACGGGTGGGCCCGGTTCCCGTTCGAATGCCCGTGACCGAATGATGGCGAAGGCCACCAAAGCAGCTGCGAGACCGAACAGGGTCATCCGTAGGAACCTCCGGTCCTTCATCGCATGGGTGCTGTATGGACGGCGATATCCGCTATGAATCCCATGAATTCCTCGCGATAGTCGGCAATATGCTCCGCCAGTACCGTCTCCGCTCCCACCATCACATGACCTTCGGGAACGCGACGCGCCAGTCCGGCCAATGCTTGACCGATACCGTCCAATCGTGCATAACCTGTCAGCCAGTCGCCTTTGGCCATGTAGTGGAGCATCTGCCGGGTCCGTTCATCCATGCTGTCCTTGTTGGCATTCAACAAGGTGTACATACGGGATGCGAATTCCGGCAGCGGTGTGGCATGAAGCCTGGACCATTGCTCGGCAAGAAGATAGTCGAAGAACAGGTCCATCACCACCCCAGAGTAACGTCCCGCATGGGCACGAACGCGTTCCCTACCCGCGCGTTGTGCCGGGTGGGTATCGGTGAACGAATCGATCGCCCGGTGCAGGCGGATCCCTTTCACCACCTGTGCCGGGAACCGATCCAGTCGACCGCCCTTCACCGCATCCGCCATGAAGTTGCCCACGATGACCAATGGGTCGTCGCCGCTCAGGAACAGGTGTCCGAGGTAGTTCATACGCGTGCCGCAAGGTACTTCAACCGCTTGGCAGCACTTTTCGTTCCGATCCCATGTAACGCACCCATCCCACAGGATCATTGGCTCATCCTTTACTGGGACGATACATGTCGATGCACACCAGCCGTCCTCTTCATGCCACCGCTCGTGTAAGTACACGATGAACGACCGGCCATCCGGGTACATTCGCAGTACCACGGACCATGCGCCTTTCCTTCCTGCATACCCCGTTCCTCAACGGACCCAGGCCGATCTATTGGCTGATGCAGGTGTTCACCTGGTCGATGTACGTCGGCATGTTCTATGTCTGGAACTCGCTGAACGGCAGGCAGCAATCGGGCATCGAACTGCTGCTCCTGATGGAGGTCATCACGGGGATGGCCGCAAGCCATCTCCTGCGGTATATCATCCTGAAGAAAGGACTGCTGAACACCGACATTGGCGACCTTCTCCCTCGACTGGCGTTGTACGCCAGCCTGGTTGCCATATTCGCCACGCTCTTGGAGATGGCACTGCATGACCTGCTGCTGACCGGATTCAAGCCACTCTCTTCCGAGCCGTTCCTGACCCATGTGAACCGGACGATCAATTGGGGGCTGCTCTTGATCATCTGGGCCATCTCCTACCTGGCCTATTGCTACTTCATCCAGAACCGACGTGAGGAGATCCGCAGCCTGCGCATGGAAACGGCGAACCGGGAGAACCAGTTGAACACCTTGCGTGCACAGATGAACCCGCACTTCATGTTCAATGCGCTCAACGGGATACGCGCACTGATCGACGAGGATCCGGACCAGGCCAAACGAGCGATCACGCAATTGAGCGCGATCCTACGCAACGCCATGTCCACCGTGAAGCGCCGCACGGTACCCTTGGGTGAGGAGATCGACATTGTGAAGGCCTACTTGGCCTTGGAGGCCATGCGGTATGAAGAGCGGCTCAACACCCGGATCTCCGTGGAACCCTCGCTTGAACGCAGCCCTGTGCCTCCCATGCTCCTACAGACCCTGGTGGAGAACGCGGTACGCCATGGTATCGCCCACCTGCCCCAGGGAGGTGTGTTGGAGATCGATGCCGCGCACAGTTTGAACGGCATGGTGATCACCGTTCGGAACAGCGGCAGCTTCAAACCGGGTCGGGGAAAAGGATCCGGCATCGGCCTTCGCAACACGCGTCGTAGGCTGGAACTGATCTATGGCCCACAAGCCCACCTGGACATCCGTGAACAGGATGGAATGGTGGTCACGGAGGTCACCATACCATTCAACATCGACAAGGCCTCGATCGACCCGCACGAACCGAACATCTGAACCACACAGGACCAACACCCCATCACAGCATGAAAGCCCTGATCATCGATGACGAGCGACTGGCGCGGAAGGAACTCATCTCGCTCCTGGCCGTGCATGAGCACATCACCATCGTAGGCGAGGCAGCCAATGCCGACGAGGCCGAGGCGCTCATTGCAGAGAAACAACCGGACCTGGTCTTCCTGGACATCAATATGCCCGGACGCAGCGGATTCGAGTTACTGGAAGCCTTGGATCAATCGCCGCAGGTGATCTTCGTGACCGCCTATGATGAACATGCCTTGAAGGCCTTCTCGGTGAACGCGTTGGACTATCTGTTGAAGCCCATCGATCCTCAACGGCTGGCCGGAGCGGTCGCGAAATTGCAAGAGTTCCATGCGCAGGATGGCCCGCAGCGTGAACTCCTGCGCGAAACGGACCAGATCTTCCTGAAGGACGGGGAAAAGTGCTGGTTCGTGACGCTCAAGGACGTCCGCTCCTTCGAGAGCGAGGGCAACTATGTGCGGGTGCGCTTCAACGATCAGAAACCGTTGGTCCTGCGCAGCTTGAACAAGTTGGAGGAGAAGCTGGACCCATTGGTCTTCTTCCGTGCCAACCGCAAACACATCATCAACCTGCGCTGGGTGGAAAGCATCGAACCCTGGTTCAGCGGCGGACTGATGGTGAAGTTGAAACACCACGGCAAGGACGGTCAGCCCGAGACCATCGAGGTCAGCCGCCGGCAAGCAGCACGCTTCAAGGAATTATTGAGCCTTTGAAGCTTCGGATGGTCTGAACCGGTGGGTCGGGGAGCGCCAACCTGAATGACAGGTGTGAGGATCCCCCTGTCACCATGTGATGCCCACCGGGCAATGATCGCTACCCATCACCTCGTTCAGGATGAACGCCTCCTTCAGTTTGGAGAGGTGTGCCTTTGAAACAAGGGCATAGTCGATCCGCCAGCCGATGTTCTTGGAACGCGCGCCACCTCTGAAGCTCCACCAACTGTACTTGATCGTATCCGGGTTCAATGAACGGAACGAATCCACGAAGCCCGCCGCGAGCAAGGCATCCATGCCATCGATCTCCTGTTGGGTGAACCCGGCGGTCTTGTTGTAGTTGGCCTTGGGCCGGGCGATATCGATGTGCTGATGCGCGACGTTCAAGTCCCCACAAAGCACAACAGGCCTCCCGTGCTTCAGCAGTCCGGATGCGTACGAGCGGAACGCAGCATCCCATTCCCCCCTGTACGGCAAACGCTTGAGGCCTTCACCGCTGTTCGGGGTATAAACCGTGACCACTATGGCCTCCTTGAACCAAGCCGTGACCACCCTTCCTTCGTCGTCGTGGCCAGGCATGCCGATACCATACTCCACCCGTTCCGGTGCGATCCTGCTCACAATGGCCGTACCACTATACCCGGCCTTCTGGGCACCATAGGCATGCACTTGATATCCGCTCAAACCGGCCAATGCCTCCACCACTTGTTCCGGGGTGGCCTTCGTCTCTTGAAAACCGAACACATCCGCATCAAGGGCTTGGAGCGCCGGGACCAAGCCCTTACCTACCGCGGCCCGTATGCCATTCACATTGAAAGAAACGATCTTCATGTGCACGTGTACAAGGCTCCGAAGGTAACCAGGATGTAGCTGCTCAGCGAACGATGGACATCCGGAGCGCTCGGTGCGCATCGCCTTGGTCCACCCACAGCACGTGGTGCCCCGCAGGTAGATCCGACACCGCGATCGTCAAGGATCCACCGCCATGTGTCCCTTGCCAAGTGCGCAACATGCGACCTGAAAGATCGAGCAACCGAAGCTGGTATGCACCGCTTGCAAGACCTTTCACATGGATCACGTCATTGGCCGGTACAGGCACCAACCCGAGTCCTATGCTGGTCACGACCTGCACACCCGTGGGAAGCTCACATGCTGTTCCTGTGACCGTGATGCCATAAGGTCCTATGCTCTGAGAGAACTCATCGAGCAGTACCGGCAGGTAGTAGGTGCCCGCAGGCAGTGCGTTGAAGAAGAGGGTCCGTTCACCGAACGAGCAGAGCGCATCGTTCACATCCACTGGGAACACGGGATCGCCTGCCGGACAGGATGTGAACAACAAGTCCCAATAGTTGGACAATACCGGCTCGGTCCCGCAATACGCGACACGGACGTCCTGACAGGACGATGTGGAGAACGCATGCCAGACGGTCGGAAGGCCACTCGTATCCAATAAGCCACCTGGCTCACCGTCACCCTCCACCGTGGCACCGGTGTTGTTGCCTACGAAGAGTACTGGCAGTTCCGTGAGCGGTAACACCTCAACGGCATCACACCGATCGTTCGGCGGCCCCTCATCCGTGCAGTTCATGGCCAATACGGAGATCGCATAGCGACCGGAGGATCCACTGAACGCATCGAGTAGCACGGGCAGGTAGTAGGTCCCTGCGGTCAGATCACCGAAGTAAAGCGTACGGCGCCCGTTGCTGCAATCCACATCGGAGTAAGTGACCGGACTGATCGTGGAGACGGCATCGCACGCGGTCACCAAGAGGTCCCAGTAATTGGAGAACCCTTCTTCCGTACCGCAGTAGTCGACCGTGATCCGGGAGCAGCGATCAATGGAGAATGCATGCCAGACCGTGCCGAGGCCGGAGTCGCCGATGAGGGATCCGGGTGGACCATCGTCCGTGGTGGTGGCGCCACGATTATCGCCAACGAACCGCGCCGGAACGCCCTGTGCAAGCGCCTTGGGCTGCACCGTTGAGCACAGGTCGTTGGGAGGGGTTCCGCCAAGGCATACGCCCGTTCGGACGCGCACCTGATAAGGACCCTCAGCGCCCGAGAACGGATCATAGAGCACCGGGAGATGGTATACGCCAGGATCCAAGGATGCATAGAACATGGAGCGATTGCCATTGCCACATTCGTTGTCGAGGACCTGTGTGGGGTTGATGGTCAGCCCGGCTGGACATCCGATCGCCAGCAGGTTCCAATAATTGGATTGAGTATTCATCGTACCGCAGAAATCCACCACGATCGAGGCGCAATGGTCCAATACGAACGCATGCCAGACCGTCGGTACCGCCGATGACCCGATGATCGTACCCACCGCACCATCATTGGTGAACGTAGCTCCCGTGTTATCTCCGATGAACGTATGATCCCCCCCGATGGGAATGGGCACAGGTGCAACATCGGAGCAGCGGTCATTGGGAGGCACGCCTCCCGAGCACACCTTGGCGCTTACCGTGAGCTGGTAAGGACCATTAGCTGTTCCGAACACCTCCGATAACACCGGGATGTAATAGGTACCGGGTTGAAGACCATCGAACACCAGCGTCCTGTTCCCATCGCCGCAGATGGCATCATCCGTTCCGGTGGCCGCGATGAACGAGGTGGCCGGACAGCCTTGCCCGAGCAGGTTCCAATGACTGGTGAACACCGGATCCGTGCCGCAATAGGCGATGGTGACCTTCGAACAACTGGCCACGGTGAACGCATGCCACACCGTCGGTAGACCGGAGTCCGCGACCTCTGTCCCTTGGACGGCATCGTCCGTATTGGTAGCCCCCGTGTTATCCCCGGTGAAGAACAGTGAACCTCCCATGGGCAACGCTCGGGGCAACACATGGTCGCAACGATCATTGGGTGGTGCCGAAAACGTGATCAACGGAACGGCGATGACCATGGTCAACGCGCTCAGCCGTAGGTGCGTGAATAGCCGGGGCGAACTGTAATTAGCCATGAGGGTACAGAGGAAAGACGGGAGAGCGATGCAAGGTTGCTCAAGTATCGCCCGGGATCCACATTTCCGCACGAAATAGTAACGAACACTGTGTTCATAGAGTTCACGTTGGGGTTACACCGAGTTGGCACGGGATGTGCCAACTTCGGGACCTGAACGCACCTGTCGATGAACCCGACGCATCCATCCTTCAAGAGGTATCGGTCGGCTAATTCCACACCCGTGGCCAATAGACCGATCGAACTTTAGGTCCCACCCTCCGTCCAACGACAACGAAACCACCCATCATGCCGATCCAAGCCTACACCGGACCCTTCGGTCGCGAGGAGATGAAGCACCTGTTGCGCCGGACATTGTTCGGTGTCACGCGAGCGGACCTTGTCCATTTCGAAGGCCAGTCCCTCGATCAAGTGATCGATGCCTTGTTGAACGTGGTGAACGATACCACGCCGCCGATCAAAGCCTATACGGGTGGGCCTAACAATGCTCCCGACCCCGATGCGTTGGACCCGCAGGTACCCTTCGGAAGCACCTGGGTGGATACGGTACGATACGGCGCGAACGACGAGGAGCTGACCGATCTGACCGCAGCGAGGATCGGGAGCTACGTGTGGTGGCGGACCGGGTTGATGGTGGAGCAGGAACGGACGATACGGGAGAAGATGGTGCTCTTCTGGTACAACCAGATGCCCTCACAGGTGTTCAGTATCTTCAATCCTCGATTGAGCTACCAATACGACCAGCTCCTCCGGGATCAATGTTTGGGCAATCATCGGAGCTTCATGTACGATGTGACGACAAGTGGCTCGATGTTGATCTTCCTGAACGGATACCTGAACACGGCCAATGCCCCGGACGAGAACTATGCGCGGGAATTGATGGAGCTGTTCACCCTTGGCGAAGGCAGTGGTTATACGGAGGAGGATGTTCAAGCGGCTGCGCGGGTGCTGACAGGATGGTCGGTTTTCGAGCAGGACCAGATCGGGGAGATCGTGCTGCCGTTCGTGGCCTTCCGCCCGAGCCAGCATGAAACGGCCAACAAACAGTTCAGCGCCTTCTTCAACAACACGGTGATCACCGGTCAGAGTGGCGCGGCAGCGGGCCCGGCCGAGTTGAACGCATTGCTGGATATGATCTACACCAAGGAGGAGGTCTCGAAGTTCATTTGTCGTGAGATCTATCGCTTCTTCGTACACGGGGAGATCGATGCTGCCATTGAAACCGGGGTGATCGAACCCTTGGCCGAGATCTTCCGACTCAATCAGGGAGCTCCTGACCAGCTACGACTGGTCATGCGCGCGCTGCTGACCAGCGAGCACTTCTTCAGCCCGGAGATACGTGCCTGCATGGTCATGAGCCCGGTGGACCTGGTGATCGGCGCTTTGCGCAAACTGGAGATGCCGCGGCCCACACCCGCGCAGTTCCAAGCCCAGTATCTGTTCTGGCGGGACGTCTACTACCTCACCGCCTATACCGGTCAAGAGATCCTGGCACCACCCAATGTGGCGGGATGGCCGGCGTACTACCAGTTCCCTACTTACGACAATACGTGGTTGGATTCCGCCACCTACCCGGCCCGTAACAATGCGATGCTCGGTATCATCTACACCGGCTTCGCCACATCGGCCAACCTCTACCATGTGCCCAGTCGCGACCTGGAGTTCAAAGTGGACCTCCTTGCACTGGTGGCTGGCTTCAGTGACCCTATGAACCCCAATGCGGTGGTGGCCGATGCAGCTGACCTGCTCATGGCGGTGCCCATCTCCCAGACCGTACGCGCCCAGCTCAAGACGAACTACCTCCTCTTGGGACAGCAGAGCGATGTCTATTGGAGCGATGCCTACGAGATCTATGTGAACGACCCCAACACCACGAACATGACAGCGCAGCTTGTGCCGAACCTGCTGCTCTGGCTCTTCCTGGACATGGCCCAAGCGGCAGAGACCCAGATCCACTGATCCATAGCACACCACTCCCATGAACAGAAGGAACTTCCTCCGCTCTTCCGCAGTGGCCACCATCGGTGGGCTAACCGTGCGCGGCTCGAGCAGCCCATTGCTCGCCCCCTTGCTCAGTGATGTGACCGAGGATCGCGTGTTGGTGATCGTCCAGTTGTATGGTGGTAATGATGGTTTGAACACTGTCATCCCGCTGGATCAATACACCACTCTGGCGGTCAAACGTCCGAACGTGCTCATCCCCCCTTCACAGGTACTGCCCTTGACCGGCCTGCCCAACACAGGCCTGCATCCCTCCTTGGGCGGCTTGCGCGATCTCTGGGAGGATGGTAAACTCGCTATCGTGCAAGGGGTGAGCTATCCCGACCCGAACTTCTCGCACTTCAGGGCCACTG
>ERZ795056.1463-NODE-1463-length-27785-cov-5.751893_pt1 | contig 27785 bp, 19 predicted proteins | sample MGYA00375140_ERZ795056 | MGnify/ENA primary metagenome ERZ795056 (study PRJEB30185, sample SAMN05720227) | activated sludge metagenome | isolation source: Anaerobic digester | place: USA | collected 2015-03-09 ... | reverse complement strand
GAAGCAGAGATATTTGCAACTCCCTGCCCGATTATTTCTTTATTTGAATTGTGCCGTGAAAAAGTAAGAGCATCCAGAACAACACATGTTTTAAGTGTATCGATAGAAAGTAAAACACCAAGAGTAAATACAGGTACTATAACCTCGGACAGTTTTGAAAAATCTATTTGTGTAAAAAGTCCCAAATGATTTCCAATCAAAGCTGTTACATCACTTACTGATGCGGAAATTTTTCCAATAACCATCGAATTTCCATCAAGAGTCAACAAGTTTTCATTAAATATTGATAAGACAAAATAACATCCGATTCCGGTAATGAGTGAAAGTATTGCCGCCGGTATAGTTTTAATAATCTTCGAGATGAAAAGCATTGTTAAAATAGTTACGGCTCCAATAATAATGCTGTCATAGTTCCATACTGAAACTGTAGTCAATGCATCCCAGAAAGAAGTTTTTGCCGGTACACCTAAAAACTTTGGCAGTTGCCCGATAAAAATCAATATACCTACACCGCTTAAATAACCTGCAACAACCGGGTAAGGAATATACTTAATAAATCTACCACCTCCTGCTAATCCGGCAATCAGTTGAAAAACGCCTGCAAGCAAAGCGACAAGAGTAATGTAAATCGGAATGAGTTGTATTTCGACGCTCCCTTTACTAACCATTTCACCAACAAAAACAGAGAGCACTGCTGCGGCAGGGGCACACGGAGCCGTTACAAGACGGCGGGTTCCTCCGACAAACGGGGCGACAAGTCCGAGCATTATTGTCCCGATAATTCCTCCGAGTGCTGCCTGCCCTGAAAACTCTGGACCGAGCGGGGCATATATAATCAGTCCGAATGCAATTGCGGAAGGAAGAGCGACAAGCATCGAAGCAGTTCCACCAAATAAATCACCGATAATCCCAGATTTTTGTTTGTTGACCTGAACTTTTTGCGATACTTCTTGTTGCGAAGAAAGATTATCTTTTGTCATTTCAGTAAATCCGATAATTAATCTATTAGTTTAATAGTCAGTGCAAAGATCGGCAATAACCGATTATAGCTATCACCGGTCTGATTTTGTTAAAATATATTTTCAACCAATCCATATCAATTAATATGATACGATAGGAAATTAAATGCTTTCCATGCATTTTGATTATTCGTTCATCTGTAAAATAGTCAAATATTTTTTCTTTGCAAATAGACGGGCTAATGAAGTACACAAGATAACCGGTTGACAAAACAAAAAGGGAACCCCGTTACAGGTATTCCCTTTTGTTTTAAGCGAATGTGATTTTTTTTATTTGATTAGAAGCATCTTTCTTGTTTGTGTTATTTCACCCGTTTCGAGACGGTAAAAATAGGTTCCACTTGTTAGTGATGCAGCATTAAAATCAACTGAATACACTCCTGCATTGAGTTCCTTATTAACAAGAACCGCAACTTCCTGCCCGATTATATTATAAACGGAAAGTTTAACATTACTTGTTGCATTCAATCCGAATTTAATTGTTGTAGCCGGGTTGAATGGATTCGGGTAATTTTGTTCCAAAGAATATTCGTTTACAGTGAATACATCATCATTGGTCAAAGGTTCATATGTGTAAATTTCTCTTTGCTTGTAATGATAACTTCCTTCTGAATAAGCTTCGTCCAGAGCAATCGACAATTTGTTATCACTGTTATAAGTGTTAGTGGTTCTTAACCATGGTTCGTAATTCCCATTTGAATATACTTCGAACAAATACACATCAATTTTACCGAAAGAAGTATAAGTATAGACTTGCCGGGAATTGAATGTCCATGTGTTTGAATTCATATCCCAAAATGAATGTACATCCTCTGTTACATCTTCTCCATTAGCCAAATAACTTATTTGGTTGCGGTTAGTATTTTGAAAAACTGTTCCGTTTTCAAGTGTTCCCATAATAATCAAAGTTGGATTCAGCATTGAATTACGGGTGTATGTTGTTCTTAAAGTATCCTGCCATGCCGTATCTGTCCAGAATGCTTCGGTCTCGGTCTGACAGTCTTTCGGGTTAGAAGGGTTATAAATATATGTTAAACGCTTCTCATTTTTAAACTGTTGGATTTGAAAGTCGAATTTTTCTTCTATCTCCGTCAAAGGCATTCCGGCACTATTATTCGTATATGTAATTCTAACGTAGTGAATCTCTAACGGTCCCATATTCAAGTAACCATTAACTCCGATTAAGAAATTATTGGCATCATATAAATACTCCGAACGACCCGCTTGAGCCCATGTTGAAGTATTTGCATCCCACTGGTAACTGTAAACACTCAAAAACCGGAATGATGAGTCACTCATATCTAAGCTGAAATTGACAATGTTTTTGGATGTATTAACCCAAACACCGTTTGCATTGGTCTGGGAAATACCTTCCATGTTTCCAGCATCTAAATTAGTAGTGTTATATGTTCGTTTATAATCAATCCATGCACCATTATTCCAATCTTGTTCTAGTATAACTTCGTATTCTATTAGTGATAAAAACTTTCCCTGGTTTTTACGGCTGTCGCTGAATTGAAACTTGATGGATTTAGAAAATTGAGAAAGCACTTGATCTCTCAGTTCATCATTTGAAGCATAATTTGAAACTCCAAAAAGAACTAATAGTATAACAATGAGTAATTTTTTATATAGCATTTTAATCTCTTATAATATTGTGAATAATGCTAATTGCGAACACATTCCATGCCACCTGATCACCTCTTATTTTAATCTGATTTCACCGGTTAAACTGCTATTAGTCGGCATTTCCCGACAGAGCCGGGTGATTTTTGTCGTTTGAAACAGACACATAAATGACTGAATTATAATGGACAAAAAAAACGGGAACTCCGTTACCGGGTTCCCGTTTAATTCAAATAAAACTGAATACTATTTCATTAGAAGCATCTTCTTGGTTTGAATTTTTTCACCAGCTTCCAAACGGTAAATATAAGTACCGCTTGCAAGTGAGGATGCATCAAAATTGATATAATGGAATCCAGCCGGCATCTTCGTGTTTACAAGTACAGATACCTGTTGTCCCAAGCTATTGTAGACTGTCAACTTAACATTGCTTTCAACCGGTAAACCGAATTGAATTGTAGTTGACGGGTTAAACGGATTCGGGTAGTTTTGTTCTAAAACATAATCCGATGGAATACCGACTTCTACTTCAATAACTTTACTGTACTCGAATGTACCGTCGAAGTCTACTTGTTTAAGTCTATATTCATAAGAAGCGGCTGATAATCCTTTATCTGTAAAACCGTAAACGGTTTTTTCCGTGGTTGTACCTTTACCATCGATAAAGCCTGCTGCCGTCCATTCATCAACACCGTTGCGTCTTCTTTCGATTTCGAATCCCATATTATTTGTTTCCGTTGCGGTTTGCCAAGTCAAATGGACTTCATCTCTTGTTGTCTTTGCTGTGAAAGCAGTTAATTCAACCGGGATAAAGATTTCCATATTTATTGGAACAGTAATAACCGGGTTAGCCGGATCATTTGTATTTACAATCATATCCATTGAGTAGTTACCTGCATCATAATCTTCCGAATTGATTGTTAGTTCAATCGCAGCAGAGTTACCGTTATATAACAACCCGCTTAAATTGCCTGAGTAAGAAAGCCAATCCGGTTCAGCAGCAATTTGTAATGCGTGGTTGTTCTTAACATAATTCGCATTGTATGCAACCTGTAGACCAATATCTCCTGTGGAATTTTCTACACCCACTGTAGCTGAGTTTATTGTCCCTGTCATTTCTTTGTAATAAACCATTACCTTTCCACTCTGGTACAATACAACCTGCCATGTATAGCTTGCCGTTCCACTGTATCTCTGGTAATTTGTCCATTGCATGATGAATTTATTACCGTCCTGTTTATAATGAACTGTACCCGGTGCTTTCGCATCAAGGTCATCCCAGAAAGGAGAAATAATTTCATTCGGAACAGATGTACTTGGAATTGAAGCATTACTGAACGAGTTGGAGGTTAGCGGAGCAAAACATAAAAATCCATTTGTTGAAACATATATTTGTGTTTTTGCTTGTCCGTAAAATTTAAAATTGAATCCGAGATTGAATGGACCTGCATAACCTTCGTCAGTAGCTCCGAATGTTCCGGTTGGAGTCCAACTTGAAACAAGTGTACCTGTAGCAGCAATATCGTTCCAAACATACTGCGGACCATTTGATTCATCAGCGTCAATCCATTTATAACCGAATTGATCCGGACCGCCCTGTCCTTTTACTGATTGTCCATAAGTTACTTCCGGGTTCTCTTTATCATTTCCTTTTTCCGAATTAACAGAAACCGGTATTAACCTTGCCTGGATTGCTTCAGACGGATAATTGTGATTTTCGAACGATACTGTATAATTCAAGGTTGACGGATTTAAAGTTGTATTCTGAATATAAACAGTATCAACAAGAATTGATGCAGTTCCCAATTGATGTGAAATACTTGTAGGGTTAACTGCACACTGGGGAGCAACTAAAGTTGATGAATTAACAACGTTGGAAATCGGTGATTTGTTTCCCCACATATCCATTGCTTTAGCAGCAAAATAGTAAAGTGTATTCGGTGTTAAATTATCAACCGAGAATGATTTCGGTGTGCCAAGTGTATCTGACTGCCCTGCAAAAACAACCTGCGGTGCAGCATTAAAATCGTTGTCATTTGCAATTGCTGTAGTTGAATACCTTATATCGTAACCTGTAACTCCACCGAAAGTAGAATCGTAAGGAGCAGTCCATGATAATACTACCGAGTTTGAAGTTTGATTACCTGCGGATAAATTCGTTATCGGGTCCGGAGCAGTTGAATCCGGCATTATGATTCTTTTTGTCTCAATAGAAGGATCACCCATACAGTTATACATCTCCATATAACGAAGCATAGTTGAACCTGCTGTAACAGTTCCTCCGAAATGCTGTACAAGGAGATATTTTCCCATATCGAACATCGGTGTTACTTTAGTCAAACTCTCATCGAACATTGATTTGAATACTCTCTTTTCAAGAATATCGTCTTCGTCCCAATAAGAATTTACAGATGAACCGTAAAATGTAACTCCTCCGTTAGTTGTTCTAATCCAGGTTTCACCGAAGCATTCGGCAAGGTGGTACGAACCCGTAACACATGAAAAAGAATAAACAAACGGATAAATTGTTGTGTTTGTAAGACCATTAACCTGGCTCTGGCTCATTGGTGGACCATCAGCCCAGGAAGTTTCGCCACCGTGTCCTGAATAAATAGCAAACATCTGGTTATCATTCATAGCGTTTATCACTTGCTGTGTTGTCGCACCATACGAAACCATATATAACTTCAAGTTTGTATAACCATTAGGTCCAAAATAGTTATTGATAACAAAGTTGTGTGTACCTTCGGTAATTGAAGAATTATCCTGCCCTGCCATAAAAACATTCTTTTTAGGGAATGCTCCTATATTATTCTCCATATAAATTGTTTTGTCAATAATGTTCTGAAGATGCTGGGGACTAGCTACAGAGAATCTACCTATAAAAGCATCCGCAAAATAATCGCCGCCTTCAAGTTGAACATAATTCAAATCGGTTTTAGGAGAACCTTCACCAGAACCGGTCCAAGCAGGAATTTTATCGGTATCTCCAACAAGAAGAATAAATTCCGGTTTTGTAGCCGGATTCGAGTACAACTGCTGGATAAAAGTTTTTATTGCAGTTGTCGTTGTACCGGTAGTTGTAGTTGTATAAAGCGATACATTAAACCCGAATGAATTTTTGTGATTAACAAAGGTTGATAACCCTGCTTCGTATTCAGGTGCTGTAATTATAAGGTAATTCTGGATCAGCTTTGTACTTCTTTTTTCATAATTGATGAAAAAATTATTATAAAAATCCGAGTACGTTACAGAGTGTTCGTAGTTTGTTTCTACAGGGTTACTCAAGTCTATTTTTATCGATGCTGTTTTTACATAATCCAGAACTTTTGTAGAAGGATTATAGTTGAAAGGATAAATTGTAACAGTAACGCCTCTTACGCCTGCAATAACAAAAGGCTCGGATACCTGGATAAATTGATAACCTGTACTGGCGTTTGAGCCGTAAAACTTGCTGTCGAAATTAAAAGGTCTATCTTTCAATGGCAGATTTCTTTGCCACGGTTCCTGAAAAGGAATTACGTGTGAAGTTAATGTTTTGTTGCCCGCAATCGAATTCAATACCGATATGTTCGGCGCTTTTTCATTCCCGGTAATCATCAAATTAAATGAGATTTGAGGTAATGCCGGACGTCCGACCTGGGTTGTTGTGCCGTAGTTCGTGTTTATTAAAGTAAAATCATTTCCTTCAACCTTTTTTGTGCTGAATGATAAATCCGGCAGGTTGAAGTTGATAGTGTAACTCCTTCCGTTCTTAGTAATACTAACTCCATCCGGTGCAGCTGCAAAAGATGAGTTGATTAATAGAAACGAAAAAAGAGAAAAAATTAGACAAAGTTTTTTCATTTGGTCTCCAATTAAATAATTGTTTGGTTAATTTTTGTTTTCAAGTTCATTAAAAGAGATATCCATAATATGATATTTAGACCAGCCTTTGAAATCGTAGTGCCACCACTCTGAAGTGATAATTTCAAACCCATGTTTCTCCATAATTTTTCTTAACAACGCCCGGTTCTCGATTGCTTTCTTCGGAAGTTTCATATACGCATGATGTGCGCGCTGTGTAAAATTATCAAATTCGGTCGGCATCTCAAGTTCTTCACCGGTTCTTGAATCAATAATTGTAAGGTCTACCGCACACCCTCTGTTGTGCCTTGAACCTTTTTTAGGATCCGCAGCATACCTGTCATCCTTTACGTACTCCCAAATCCTTTCCGTAACCGAGTACGGTCTGTACGCGTCGTAAATCTTTACTTCAAGACTTTGTTTCTTTAATTCATCCTGTATTTTTTTTAAGGCTTTTGCCGCCGGAAGTCTCAAATACGCTTTTGCAGATTTGTATAGAACTTTATTCGCGAAGTTATTTTCGGTAGCATAACGAATATCTAATTTAATACCGGGAATAAAATCTTCGAGGTTGACAAGACGATTGTTATCATCTTTCTCGATAAGTTTGTTGTACAGCTCCAGGTTAGAAACCACCGGTAAACCGTACTTATTCTTCGGAACGGTTTGGGCATTAACTGTCGAAAAGATAAATAACAAAGAAAAAAATATCCGGAAGGAAAAACGGACAGATGTCATTCTTTTGAAAAATCTCAATTCATAAAACTTTCATAAATAGTGTGATTGTTGTTGTAAACTTAAGATATTTAAAACGAATTCTCAACTCTCAAAACCGGGTAAAAATTCAGCTTTTGATCGAAGTACGGAGACCTTTCATAAAAGAAATTTAACCTTTGATACGGATTCCCCCTGAAAATTTCATCTTCAGCAAGTTTTAGCTCAAATTCTTCTTTCAAACCGGGTATTTCATTTAACATTTCTACCGCTATTTTCTCCATTACGTAAGGTTCAAAGTATTCCTTCTTCTCAAAAATTGTGTTGAAAAAACCCCACCTTAAGAATGAATCTCCCGATTTAGGTTCAAGCAGCCAGAGAATCACACGCAAAGCTCGTTGTTCGGTTTTAACTATAAAACTCCCTTCCGGCACAATTTCTTCCGCGGTAAAAACTTCATAATTATAATTCACTGTCTGCCTCCCCTCGTAAGGAACTTCACTGAACTTAACATCTTTGAATTTGTACTTAGTTACTTTTATGTTCATATTGTTTGTAAGTTTTTCTACTTCCACCCCGTGAAGTTTTAACCGTTCTACAACCCATTCCCATTCTTGGGGAATAACATAAGCATACGGTACTGATACCGAGTCAATTGGTTCCACACTATTATAAAAAGGTACTTTTGTTTCATACTTTTCATTGGTAAAAGTTGTTCTTATTCCGCCAGAAATTTCGCTCGAATCCGTAATAGATTTAAATCCCTTATACACAATTTCCGAATGCGAATCAGTAAGTTTGAATTGAATCGGGAAAAACTTTTTCTCCTTTGCATACATTTCGATTGTCCCCAAATCAGCTTCCTTGTTCAGTGCAAGAATTTCTTTGGAGTTCTTCCCGAGATATTCGATAACTGCTTCAATAGCTGCCTTTGTAGCAAAGACTCTCTCTTTATACGGTTTCATCATGTGAGTTTCAACCAAAAGGCAAAGCCTATTTTGAATTGCAACGTAACCGTTCGATAATCTTGGCGAACCGAACCAATCGTACAAACCTTTCTCGGGAGCATTATTCCGGAAACCGAGATAAGGGAAAATCAAAAAGCCTTTCTCTTCTACGTGTTTTTCAAGATATGGAATAAACTCTTTAGTAATTACTTCAGCCATACCGGGATAAACATTTTTAAACTTTTCGATGCCATACGTAAGTGTATACTGGAAATCAGCGCCATTTGTGGTATGATTATCAATAAAAAAATCCGGCAACCAATCGCTGAAAAGTTTAAGGATGTACTGTGTTTCCGGGGCATCTGCTTTCAGCCAATCTCTGTTCAAGTTGAAATTTTGTGCTGTTGTCCTCCACCCCATTTCAGTAGGACCGTTTTGATTAATTCGATTATATTTGGAAACCCTCTCATGCCCGTCAACACTGAGTATCGGAATAATTATCAGATTACAGTAGTTCAGGTAATCGGCTTTTTCTTTCGTAACGAGAATCTCTCTCAGAAGTATCATAGAGGCATCTTTCCCCTCTATTTCGCCGGCATGAATTCCGTTTTCTATCATTAAAAGTGGCTTTCCCGTTTTTCTTGCTGATTCGGGAGTAAATGCTTTCTCTTTAGAAACTACAAGGCAGTAAATATCTCTACCTTGCGGTGATTTTCCTATTGAAAACATTTTCACATATTCGGAAACATCCTCGAACTTCTTGAAGTAATGAATTGATTCTTCATATCTTGCCGTCTCAAGATATCCCGATTTCTCAAACTTTGTCAACCAGTAATCATCAATTTTATACTGCGGGTGTAATGAGGTACTGAAAAATAGTGTAGTTAGTATAATAAGTAAGTAGAAGTATTTGTTTTGAGTTTTCACTTTTTTGCCTTTGATAAAATTAACATGAACCGATTATTTTAGCTTTTAGAACGCTTCTTTAATTTTTTTAGTAATTCCTTCCCTTTGGAAGTAAGCATATATTTTTGTTGCGGATGGTTCGGACTATCAGGGTATTTCATTTCAACATAACCTTTATGAATTGATGGTGAAAGATAATTTTCTAAGAATGTTTCCCGGTGTTTCAGTCCTATAATTTCTTGCAGCTTTTGTCTTTTAATTTCACCGTTTATTGCAAGCACTACTCTTTCAAAGGGTCTATTAACTTGTCCGGTAGCTTGTCCGGTAGCTTGTCCGGTAGCTTGTCCGGTAGCTTGCCGGATACGCCATATAATTGTCTTAAATACCAGGTTTAATGTTTCCACAATTCTCTGTCAAGACTTCTGTATTGAATGGCTTCGCTTATATGCTGTGGAAGTATTTTTTCCGAGTTTTCAAGGTCTGCGATTGTTCTGCTTACTTTCAGTATTCTATCATAGGCTCTGGCGGACAATCCCAGTTTTGTCATTGCCATCTTTAGTAATTCTGCGCACCCCGTATCAAGTTTACAATACTCTCGAACTTCCTTTGATCCCATGTCGGCATTTGTATAAACATGTTTCAAATTAATAAATCTTTTTAACTGGATTCTGCGTGCATTCACTACTCTCTGCCGGATGTCATCCGAACTTTCCCCTTTTACTTCGGATGAAAGCTCTTTATATTTTACGGCAGGAACTTCTATATGAATATCAATTCTATCCAACAGCGGACCCGAAATTCTTGCCATATATTTTTGTATTTGTTGTGTTGTACAAGTACACTCTTTATTCGGATCGGTATAGAAACCGCAAGGGCAGGGGTTCATTGCCGCCGCAAGCATAAAGTTTGCAGGAAAATCAAGCGACATCTTTGACCGGCTAACGGTTACCCGTGCATCTTCAAGCGGCTGCCTTAATACTTCCAATACATTCTTTTTAAATTCCGGCAGTTCATCCAAAAATAATACACCGTGATGAGCAAAAGAGACTTCACCGGGACGGGGGAAAGAACCGCCCCCCACAAGCGCAGCATCTGATACTGTGTGGTGCGGACTTCTAAAAGGTCTTTCTGTAATCAAAGCCTGATTCCGCTGCATTATTCCCGCCACGGAATGAATTTTTGTTGTTTCAAGTGCTTCTTCAAAAGTTAGCGGAGGAAGAATTGAGGGGATTCTTTTTGCAAGCATTGTTTTACCGGAACCGGGAGGACCGATCATAATTATATTATGAGCACCTGCAGCGGCTACTTCCAATGCCCTCTTAACATTCTCCTGCCCTTTTACATCGGAGAAATCGAGATTGTATCTATTTACCGAAGAAAATATCTCATCCTTGCTTGTGTAAACAGGTTTCTTTTCGCTATCACCGTTAAGAAAATCAATAACTTCCGAGATATTATCCATTCCGTAAACATCAATACCGTCAACTATTGAAGCTTCATTAACAGAATCGGACGGTACAATCAGAATTTTCTTCCCGTTCTTTTTTGTTTCAACTGCAACCGGGAGAACACCTTTAACATGCCTTAAATTTCCGTCAAGCGATAACTCACCCAGCAATACAGAATCGGGTAACAAATACGGTTTTACATTTTCATTTGATGCAAGTATTCCGATTGCAATCGGCAGGTCAAATGCACTTCCTTCTTTTTTTATATCCGCAGGGGCTAAATTAATTGTAAGTTTTTTTATGGGGAATTCATAACCACTGTTTTTTATGGCGGCAATAACCCGCTCCCGGCTTTCTTTTATTGCACTGTCCGGTAGTCCGACTATTGTGAACGAGGGAAGATTTTTTTCGATGTGTGTTTCTATTTCAACAAAATAGGCATCAATACCGTAAGTGGAACTAGAGACAACTTTTGACAACATACCCCACCTCTTGATTTTGTTCGGGAATCATTTAGCAAGTAACATTTTTTTTGTCTGACTGAAAGAAGGTGTATTCACAGTATATAAATAAACGCCGGACGGTAAATTTGTTCCGTCGAATGAAAAATAGTGTTCTCCTTTTTTCAAATATCCTTTATGAAGAACATCGATTACTTTCCCTTCAAGGCTGTAGACCGTAACCTCAACGAAAGAATCTTCAAACATCTCGATTGTAATTTTTGTTAAGGGATTAAAAGGATTCGGAAAATTTTGTTTTATGTCGAATGTTTCAACTATGCCCTGCCCTATTTTAACCTGGGAAGAATAAGTAAAACTTCCATCCATATTAAGCTGCTTGATTCTGTAATAGACTATTTTATCATCCGGACCGGGCGAATCAACAAATGAATAAACATAATCCCGTTTTCTTTCGGAAGAAACCGCAGCTAAAGTTACATAATTTGTCCCGCTAACTGATTTCTCGACAAAATACTTTACAGCATCGTTGTTGTCGGTACTTGTCCATTCAATCAAGAAACTATTAGTCATTCTTTTAATATTGATTTCCGGGGCAGATGAAAAAATGGGTGCGTCCGATTTTATCAACTGAAGCGAAGATGAACTAATTGAAGCATTAGTCGTATTCTGATCGACCTCATCTTTTTCTTCAAAGTTGATTTCGGCTACTAATAATAACCCCGGGAAACTGTAATCTCTGTAATTAAAACACGCTTCTAAGTTAAGCGTTTCTGATAACGCATAATAACGTAAAGCGTCAAGGTTGAATCCCGAAGCTGCTTTCTTTGTAAAGAATGATACCGAAATATCATCTGGTTTAAATGAAAAATTGTTTCTTAATTCTGCAAAACGGCACCCGTTAAGGTTGAAGTAAAAAGTTTTCGTTTCGGTTGAATAAAGAACTGAAAAATGATACCAGTTCTTCAATGAAATGAAGTTTTGCCTGTACAATACTAAATCCGGGTTTTCTTCTTCAAAGCTGAGTACGTTGAAATCATTAAGTTTCAACCTTAGAATCTCTTTACCGTTGTTCTTGTCAACTATTTTGAAAAAATTCATTGAAGATTGATTGAACTTAACCCATGTTTCAATCAGTAAGGAGGAGGCTTTAATTTCATTCAACTCCAGGAGCAGTGAAGAAACACGGTTGAAGAGTGCGGCTTTCCCCGGTTTTTTAGTCGGCTTGTAGCAATTGATGACTCCGGAATACTCTTCCGTGTAAGAGATTGCTGAAAGTTTTTTGTATAAAATTCTCCCCGGGTCTGCATCCTTCTTTTTTGTAAGCTGCATTACTTTAAGGGAAATCGTCTCAAAGTTTCCGGAGTTAACATTCCACAATATCTGAAAGTAATCCCCGCCCTGCATATCCAGCATTTTATTCGTTAATGTAACTTTATATGCCGTGTAGGAAAGATTATCACGGTTAATTATCGAATGTGATAATTTGATATTCTTTGTTGTCGTTTTTGCTTCTACTGAATTCAGTGTTACATTCTGATCAAATACAATCTGGAATTCTACAATTTCCGAGGAATCAAAAGAGGCGGAAGAAATTAAAGAGACATCGAAGTTGGCGTTATTTGCCACGTAATCGGGGAAGAAAAGCCGATTCCTTCTCTCTCCATCAATTCCATCTACACGGAAACTTAATAAAAAGAGTAGCAATATATAAAGTGGAATTTGCATTGCTGCCAAAATAGATAAATTTAGTTAAAAGAACAACTATTTGAATTTACGCAAAAAGTCGATTCTATCCTGAAGCTCGCTTACAGGGACGAGTAGTTTATCTTTCCCGTATATTGCATCTTCACGGTTAGAAAAGGTTAATTCATAATCTTTGCTCATTACAATCGCTTCTTCAGGACAGACTTCTTCGCAAAAGCCGCAGAAGATGCACCTAAGCATATTAATTTCAAACTTTACCGGGTATCGTTCTTTTTCTCTTTCTGTCTCAGCGGCTTGAACTTCGATAGCAAGAGCCGGACAAACGCGTGAACATAAACCGCATGCGACACATCTTTCCTCACTATTTGCATCCTGAACCAATACCGGTCTACCCCTGTAAGATGATGGGGGTACAAACTTTACTTCCGGGTATTCCATCGTAAACTTAGGCTGAAACATGGTTTTCAATGTTAATGCCAGTCCTTTAGCAATTTCGGGAATGTATATCTTCTGAAAGAAAGTTAAATCTTTATATCGTTTTTTTTCTGCCATCAATACTCCGGTCTAATTTAATATCATTACCAATACTGCCGCCCACACAAGATTAATCAATGCAAGCGGGAACATCACTTTCCACCCCAGATTCATCAACTGGTCATATCTAAAGCGTGGAATACTCCATCTTACCCAGATAAAGAAAAATAATAAAGCTCCGACTTTTATAAAGAATGCCGCAACTTGAAGTAAAGCGACCCATCCTTCAGGAAGCCCGAGATATTCAATGTAAGGGATGTGCCAGCCGCCAAGGTAAAGTGTAACAATCAACCCGGAAGAGATAATCATATTCGCATATTCCGCAAGAAAAAATGCTGCAAATTTCATACTGCTGTACTCGGTATGATAACCTCCAACCAGCTCTGGTTCTGCTTCAGGTAAGTCAAAAGGCAAACGGTTTGTTTCCGCAAAGGCTGAGACTAAAAAAGTAATAAATCCTATCGGCTGTATGAAAGCATTCCACATTAAGCCGCTTTGAGAGTTTACAATTTCAATCGGTCTTAACGATTCAGCAAAAAGCAACACGCCTGCAATTGAAAACCCCATTGAAATTTCATATGAAATCATTTGAGCAGAAGAGCGGACACCGCCAAGCAAGGAGTATTTGCTTCCGGACGACCATCCCGAAAATGTTAAAGCATATACTCCAATCGAAGTTAGTGCGAGAACTATTAAAATTCCCATGTTTACATCGGCAACAACAAGCGGTATCTGCAAACCGAATAGTGTAACTTCCGGTCCGAATGGAATTACTGCATAAGTACTGAAAGCAACGAATAATGCAAGTATCGGAGCCAAAGTGTGTATTGATTTGATTGCCGCCTTAGGAACAATATCTTCCTTAAGAAAGAGTTTAAATACATCTGCGAACGGCTGAAAAATACCCGCAGGTCCAACCCGGTTGGGACCGAGCCTGTTCTGAACCCATGCGCTTATCTTTCTTTCAAAATAGACGAGATAAGACACAGTAAGGAGTATTATGTTTACGATTAAAATTATCTTAACTAAAGTAACAACAACTAACTGCCAAATTTCCATTAATTAAAACTCCGTTATACTTTTTCGGTTTTTAGTTGAAACTGCAATTGAATCCCCTGCTCTCCAATCTCGTCATAATCTATATTCTTTAATTCGGGGATAGTTCTGGACATTTCCTCAAATACTTCATCCGCACTATTAAATTTCAATTTATTACCGAGAGCGGAGAACAATCCACCGAATATTCTCCATGTAGAGCGGGCATCTACTTTCTTTATATTTCCCCACCTATCATACGATGTTCCGAATTTATCAAGCCTGCTTAATTCCATTCCGTCAAGAGTTCTATCCGAATCTAAAGTTGCCACTGCCGGTCTAATCCTTTGTATTCTTCCTTCAAAGTTTATCCATGTACCGTTTTTCTCCGCATATGCCGATGCCGGGAATAGAATATCCGCCAATGCGGTCGTTTCATTCCGGTTTGTAGAGTGAACAACTAATAACTCCAGTTTATCAAACGCTGATTTATATTCAGGGTATAGAGCAACTATATTCTCTTCAACTACATATAGTGCTTTGATTTTTCCATCTTCAATTTTCTGAAGAATAGTATTAATATCTTTACTGTTTTTATCAATTAACCCGGTAAGAACGGCTCCGTAATAATTAGGTGATTTTTCTTCTCTAATTAAAATATTATCGCCTGAACCCGGAATAATATGTTCAGGAACAGCAATATTTTTTGTCCCCAAAACCGATTTGGCAAAACGGGATAAAAGATAATTGTCTTCGCAAGTAGAAAATGAAGAAGCAATAAAAGCTACTTCATCTTTATTAAAACCTTTTAATTCGGAAACGGAATAAGCAAAAGCCTCGTCCCAACCGACTCTTGTTAATTCTCCTTCTCTTTTTATATGGGGTCCATTTACTCTATCTACAGCATTAACATTTTTAAATGTTTCAATCCTGCCATAATCACACATCCAGTAGCTATTAACGGATGGGTTAAATCTTGGTGTAAGTCTGAATATCTCGTTACTTCTTACCCAGATTTCAATATTGCAGCCGCGTGAACAACCGGTACAAATCGATTTTGTTGAGGACATGTCCCACACACGGGATTTGAATCTGAAATCACGATTAGTCAATGCACCTACCGGGCAGATATCAGTTACATTCAATGAGTACGGGTTATCAAGTTGCTTACCGGGAAAAGTTTCAATTGTAACTCTATCTCCCCGTTTTACAAATGTAAGTTGTGTTTCACCTGCAATTTCATCACAGAAACGAATGCAGCGCGAACATGAAATGCAGCGTTCCCCGTCAAACATAACATAAGGTCCAAGCGGAACTCTTTTATCCTTGTGCATTTTCTCTTCGGTAAAGCGGCTTTCACCTACGCTATGTTGATATGCGTAATCTTGCAGTTTACATTCACCGGCTTCATCACAAATAGGACAATCAAGCGGGTGATTAATCAGAATAAATTCCATTACCGCATTTCTTGCTGCAATAGCTTTTTCCGAAACAGTATGAACGACCATTCCTTCGGCAGCCAGGGTAGAACAAGCTATTACAAGTTTCGGCATTTTTTCTACTTCTACGAGACAGACCCTGCAGTTACCCGAAACCGATAAAGAGGGGTGCCAGCAAAAATGCGGAATATCAATTCCGTTTTCAAGGGCAACCTGGATAATCGTTTGTCCCTGCTTAAATTCCAATTCTTTCCCGTCAATTATAATTTTAGACATATAAATCTCTTGTTATGCTGCTTTATTCAATTTTTTATTCGTGGATTTTATAATCACTTTACTGAAAAGTGAGTTGTCGAGTACTTCATTAGCAATCTCAGATATTTGTTCCGGTGTAATTGCATCGATCTTCTGAATTATCTCCTCAATAGGAATAAACTTATCAAAATACAAGAATGAGTGGGCTATTCTAATCATTCTGTTTGTTGTGTTTTCAAGACTAAGAATTAACCCTCCTTTTACATACTCTTTAACACGTTGAAGTTCCCTTTGAGAGACTTTAACATCTCTGAACTTTTGAAATTCTTTTGCTATAATTGAAACAACTTTGTCTACATGTTTTTCATTAGTAGAAAAATACACTCCGAAAGCGGAAGCATCCGAAAAGGAGTTGAGGAATGAATTAATTTGATATGTAATCCCTCTTTTTTCTCTTACTGCCTGGAATAATCTTGAACTGCTTCCTTCACCCAGCGCATTCGAAAGAAGAATCAACGGGAACCTTTTGGGATTATCGAACCCGTACGTTTTTCTGCCGATTATGCAATGAACCTGCTGAATCTCTTTTTCTATTATCAAATTCGATGCAAAGTTCTCATCATTTATTTTTCTTGCCTGCGGTGAAAATTTAAAGTTATCGACAAATGTTTTTTCGGTTAGCTTAACTATTTCATCATGATTAACCAAGCCGGAAGCCACCACTAACAGCTCACCTGTCGAATATCTTTCCTTATGAAAACTATGCAAAATGTCCGAGTTAAAGTTTGTTATGTTTCTTTCAGTCCCTATTATCGGCAGCCCGAGACTACTACCGTTAAAAATCAATTCCTCGAATTTGTCGAATATCAGCTCTTCCGGGTTATCGTTAATATCGTTCAACTCGTCAAGAATGACACTTGCTTCTTTAATAATATCTTTATCCCTGAACAGCGGATTTAGCACCATATCGGAAATCACGTTGAAAGTTTTCCCGATATTCTGGGCTAAACCTCTTCCATAGAAACATGTATGCTCTTTTGAAGTGAAAGCATTCAGATAACCGCCAACGGATTCAATTTCCTCTGAAATCCTTTTAGCGCTTCTTTTCTTTGTTCCTTTAAATACCATATGTTCGATAAAATGAGAAATACCGTTGTTATCATCCGTCTCATCTCTTGCTCCCGAATTAAACCAAAATCCTAATGAAAAAGACTTAACATAAGAAATATGCTCGGTTATTATTTTAATACCATTCGGAAGTGTTGTTACTCTATTATTACTCAATACTGTTTTACTCTTACTCTTATACAAATTTGAAGTGTAAATATAGAGAAACCGGTTTAGTTTGGCAAGGTTCGGAGTGTTGACATTTTTTACAGAAATTGGTGGTTCTGCCCCTTAAATTAAGGCAGAACCTCCAGGTTAAATTTATAGATTTTTAATTTCTGCAGTCAGTTTGTTTATTGCTTCTTTTGCATCGCCGAAATACATAAGAGCATTCGGATAAAAGAATAACTCGTTTTCAATTCCTGCGTAACCGACATTCATTGAGCGTTTATTAATTATTACTGTTTTTGCATAATCAACATTTAATATCGGCATACCGTAAATGGGACTGTTTTTGTCATGCCTTGCAGCCGGATTAACAACATCATTTGCCCCGATAATTATTGCAATATCGGTATTCGGAAAATCATCATTGATATCTTCCATGGCGTATAGTTTATCATAGTCAACCTGGGCTTCGGCTAAAAGGACATTCATGTGTCCCGGCATTCTACCAGCAACAGGATGAATTGCAAATCTAACTTTTATCCCTTTCTTTTCGAGTATATTCATTAAGTCCCTAACCGCATGTTGAGCTTGTGCAACAGCCATTCCGTAACCCGGTACAATTACAACACTACTAACAGAATCAATCAACATAGCGAGCTCTTCAGCATCAATCGATTTCGCCTGTCCCTTTGGAGAATCGGTTGAAGCTGCACCTTCAGTTCCTGCAGAAGCCCAACCGCCGAGGACTACATTCATTAATGAGCGATTCATTCCCCGGCACATTATCATAGTTAAAATTAATCCCGAAGCACCAACCAAAGCACCTGCGATTATCAACATATTATTTTCAAGTACGAATCCCGTTGCCGATGCAGCTAATCCGGAATAAGAATTTAAAAGAGAAACTGCAACAGGCATATCAGCCCCGCCTATTGGAAGTACAAGCAGAACACCGAGCAAAAGTGATACTACGACAACAGCAATTAATAATGATTCTTGAAAGGGATCAATTACAATAAAGATTCCGGCAGCCAGAACTGCGATCAACAGCAAAGCATTCATAGGGTGTTGTAACGGATATTTGACAACCTTACCAGTAACTATTCCCTGTAATTTACCGAATGCAATTAAGGAACCCGTGAATGTAACCGAGCCGATCAGTATGCTTATTACTATTGTTACCGTCGTAGATTCTAAAAAAGATACTCCAGGGTCATTTAGTTTATTATAATATTCCGAAAGGGCGACAAGTGCCGAAGCTCCACCTCCGAATCCATTAAGCAATCCTACCATCTGAGGCATCCCGGTCATCGGGACTTTTATCGCCATCACTGTACCGATAGCACTTCCGATTATCAAACCGATGAAGATCAATTCCCAGTTGACTAATTTAGTTAACACCACTGTAATCAATATTGCAAGGAACATTCCGAGAGATGCAAGAAAATTCCCTTGTCTTGCTGTTTTCGGTGAACTTAGTTTTTTGATTCCAAGTATGAAAAGGACGGATGAAACAAGGTAAACGATATAAGAAATTACTGTTACTATACCAGGAGATGTAATTGTCGAGTTTTCCATTTTTCCCTCATTTCTTCTTAAACATTTTTAGCATTCTGTCGGTTACAAGAAATCCGCCGACAACATTTATAGTTGCGAAAATGATTGCGACGAAACCGAGCCATGTACTAATTGAATACTGCTCCATTGAAGCACTGATTAACGCTCCTACTATTGTAATTCCTGATATGGCATTGGAGCCGGACATCAGGGGCGTATGAAGTGTTGGCGGTACTTTTGTGATTAACTCAAATCCAACGAAGATTGCCAAAACAAATACATATATGTGCATTAAAAGGTCTAAACCTTCCATAAAATCTCCTTTCTTATGATAACAATTCTTTAATTCTGTCGCTAATTACTTCGCCGTCTTTTGATACAAGACTTCCTCTTACGATTTCATCGTTCAGATTTAATTCTATTTTCCCATTCTTACCGATGTGTTGAATAAGACTCAGTATATTTTTAGAATACATTTCGCTTGCATGGGTAGGCACTAAACTCGGTAAATTAGTTTCGCCGATAATTTTTACACCATACTTGGTTACTGTTTTCCCGCTTTCACTTAATTCGCAATTACCGCCGAATTCCACTGCCATATCAAGAATAACACTTCCTTTACGCATGTTCTTTACCATCTCTTCAGTAACGAGTATAGGCGATTTTTTCCCGGGAACAAGTGCCGTAGTGATTACAATATCTGCTTCCGTAACATGTTTAAATATTAACTCTTTCTGTTTTCGTAAAAAATCTTCCGATGCTTCTTTTGCATAACCTCTTTCATCCTGCATATTCTCATCCGTTTCTACTTCGATAAACCGCCCGCCGAGGCTTTTTACTTCTTCTTTAACAGAGGGGCGTATATCAGAAACTTCAACTACTGCCCCCAGCCGCTTAGCGGTTCCGAGTGCTTGTAAACCAGCTACGCCAGCCCCCATAATCACTACTTTGGCAGGTGATATAGTTCCCGCTGCCGTCATCATTAAAGGGAAGATTTTTCCAAGATGATTCGCGGTTATCAATACACTTTTATACCCTGCAATATTAGCCTGTGAACTTAGAGCATCCATTTTTTGGGCAAGTGTTGTCCTCGGAATTAAATCCATTGCTATTACATCAATACCTCTTTCGGTACATGCTTTTACAGTTTCAGGGTAGTGAAGTGCGTAGAGGAATGAAACAAGTATTGTCCCTTTTTTCATTTTATTTATTTCTTCGGATGAAGGACGCTGCACTTTTAAAACTACGTCGGCTTTTATAAAGACTTCGTTGCTATCACCAGCTAATTTCGCACCGGCAGCTTCATATTGCTCGTTACTGAAGCCGGCACTCAACCCGGCATCCTTCTCAACAATCACCTCAAAACCGGACTTGATATATTTTGAAACAGTATCCGGCACCGAAGCAACCCGGTTTTCACCAGGGGTAATTTCTTTTACAACTCCAATAATCATTATTTTATCTCCCAATAGTTGTCGCCTATAATCCGGGCAAGATTCAATCTTTTTTATTTTGAAAACGCCCGTTTCTTTAATTGAATAAACAGTTTTCTATCCTAAATAGTTTAAATTGAAAAATTCTCAACTTACTTTATAAAAAGTTAACCGGTTTGATATCTCAAAGCCAGAAAAGGTTCAAAAATCTCAACTTTTAATAATCTTAATTTTGCCGGTTTCTCCCATTTCGTTATTTTTTGAAAAAGAAATTCGAAAGGAACAAGAATGAAATTTCTCTACTGCTTTTTTTACATTTCCGTTATCTCACTAACATATGCACAACCTGATATTACTGCATTCATAAATGGAAAAATTTATACTGTTAATGAAAAACAACCGCTCGCTGAGGCTGTTGTGATTCAAGGAAACAAAATATTATTTGTAGGAACAAATGATGATTACGCTAAACACGTAAATAATGAATCCGTAATTATCGACCTTCAAGGAAAGCTAATGCTTCCCGGATTTATCGACAATCATACACACTTTATAAGCGGCGGTTTTTATTTGAATGGAATTGATCTGCGTAGTGCAAAAACCACCACAGAGTTTATAAATCTAATTAAAGATTATGCTGAATTAAACCCCGGTAAATGGATTACCGGTGGGAATTGGGATCATGAAGCATGGGAGAAAAAGGTTTATCCTTGCAAAGAATGGATAGATGAATTCACACCAAACACACCCGTTTTTGTAGACCGGTTTGATGGACACATGGGAATAGCAAATTCTTATGCATTAAAACTTGCTGGAATTACAAAAGAAACTGAATCACCGGCAGGAGGATTTATAGAGAAAGATCCTATTACAGGCGAACCAACCGGGATATTGAAAGATAATGCAATGTCTTTGGTTTATAGAGTAGTTCCCGACGGCTCTGATGACGACTACTACCAGGCAGGACTAACCGCACTTGATGAAGCAAAAAGCTTGGGAGTTACAAGTATACAGGATATAACGTATTCCAAAGACCTTGAAATATATAAAAAACTTGAAAGTGAAAACAAACTAACATGTAGAATTTATACAAGAACACCGTTGTACGATTACAAATCACTTGTAAAAGAAAACATAAAAGTTGGAACAGGTAATTCATATTTAAAGATGGGCGGTTTAAAAGCTTTTGCTGATGGTTCGCTTGGTTCCAGTTCCGCACTCTTTTTTGAACCATACGAAAATGAACCGGAAAACTGCGGACTTGCAATGGAAATTCTCTCCAACGGAAATCTAAAAAAATGGGCGATGGAAGCAGACAAAAACAATCTGCAAATTTGTGTTCATGCAATCGGCGACAGTGCTAATTCCGAAATGCTTTCAATTTATGAAGAAATAGTTAAAACAAATCCCGAATGGGACAGAAGATTTAGAATAGAGCATTCACAGCATGTAAGATTTGAAGACATTGATAGATTCGCAAAACTCGGTGTAATAGCTTCTGTTCAACCTTATCATTGCATTGATGATGGTGTTTGGGCTGAAAAGAGAATAGGAAAAGAAAGAATCAAGTATACATATCCCTTTAGAACCTTCCTTGATAAAGGAGTACATCTCTGTTTCGGAAGCGATTGGACTGTTGCCCCGCTTAATCCGATTCTCGGAATTTATGCTGCAGTAACAAGGCGGACACTTGATGGAAAAAATCCTGGCGGCTGGCTCCCGGAACAAAAACTCACGGTTGAAGAAGCTGTAAAATGTTATACTATAAATAATGCCTACGCATCGTTTGACGAAAAAGTGAAAGGAAGTATAGAGCCGGGTAAATTAGCCGACCTCGTTGTACTTTCCGATGATATTTTTACAATTGCACCGGAGAATATCCGCAATGTGAAAGTTATTATGACAATTTTTGACGGGAAGGTTATCTATCAAGTAAACAAGTGAAGAGGCTGTAATCAACACAATTAAATTAAAAGGAAACGGGCTACAACCGTTTCCTTTTAGCCTACATAAAGCTTATTCAATCTTTCAGAACTTGCCGAATACCTGTCGAACAAATTTTCGTTTGAAGTAATATCAAGAATTTTTGCATTTACCTGGGGACGATAAAATATTCTCGGATTTGGAGTTGCTTCTTCTTCAACATTAACAACCGGGTTAACAACCACAAAGCGTTCTTTCTTCGGTTTCATCTTCAAAGTAAGTTTTCTTTTCTGGTTGTTCCTGTAATGAATAAGGTTTTGTTGTTCGCTGTATGCAGAAACAGATTCATTCTTGTAAATATTCTCGTTTACTCTTCTATTGTCAATTCTTACAGGAACAGTTGCCAATACCGGTTTTGCCATTGATTTGGTCCCTTTATATTTGTAAATAATATAAGAGACTGTAACAATCACGGTTACAACTCCTGTAAAAACCATCAAAGCTAATTTAATAATTGGTATAAGTTCCATTTTTCTAATCCTTTATTTGAATTCTGCTTTTAAGTTTCAACTATGATGCCAGAAATTTAGTTCTGGGTTTAGATTCGTAAAATGTAACTAATAAATAAAATAATGCGCCCATGAAATAATATCATATCCCCTTAATTGTCTGTTTTATAAGAATTTACGACCATGTGAAGTCGTGTTGTCAACTTGATACAAAAACTAACTATTCCCTTAATAATGTCGAATTACCCGGTCTGTTTTTTAATCTTCGTTTTCTTTTGAGATTCAAGTATCGTTTTGAGACACGCTATTCCTTATTACGACTGAAGTTAACCGGTTTGTTTTTCTAAAAATAAAGTTGATGTTTGCAAAAAGTAAAAATTGTTTTTCACGGTAAGTTTTAATATTTTTATGTTCTTAATTTCAAAGGATTTAGAGTATCCAAAAAAATGAGGCGAAAATGACAAAAGCTGATTTAGTTGATTTTGTTGCTCAGGGAACAGGTTTAACAAAACTTGAAACTGAAGCAGTTATTGAGGGTTTTTTTAATGCAGTTATTGAAGCTCTAAAAAATGGGAGCGGAATTGAAATTAGAGGATTTGGTACCTTTAAAGTAAAAAAGAAAGCTGCGCGTAATGCAAGAAATCCGAAAACCGGTGAAAAGGTTTTTGTACCCGAACACTACGTTCCAACTTTTAAGTTTTCTAAAGACTTTAAAAGTATTGTTAATTCGGGGATGCAAAGCCAGAAAAACCAGTAGAAATTAATGAGTCTCCACTGCTCAAATTGCAACGGTACTCTTGACAGCCGGTTTAAATTTTGTCCCCATTGCGGGGTTGTTCTCAACATTGTGAATAGTTCGAAAGAGGAAATCGATTCTTTTCTGATCTGCAACGTTTGTGGAGAGACGAATGATAAAAGCAATCAATTTTGTTCCGGGTGCGGTGCAAAACTTTCCTTAAAAGGAATAGATAAAGCGGAACTTACAAGCCGGAAGAATAAAAAGAAGGATAATGTAAAAAGAAGCTCGAAAAAGGAAAAACAAGATTTAATCAATACAGAGGATACCGGTACTTTTTCAACGGGGAAAATAATTTTGCTTTTTTCAGGAATTTTAGCAATTGGATTAATAATTCTCTATTCAGCCGGCGTTTTTGATTCTTCGGTAAAACAACCTGGTGAAGTGTTGAATCAAAGTTTTTCTTCGGGAGTTGATTTGAATAATGTTCAAAAGATAAATCAACTTAGAGAGAAAGCGAATGCAAACCCGGATGATTATAAAACAGTTTTGGAATTAGGACATCTACTAATGGATTCGGGGTTCTTTACAGAAGCAATTACAAATTACGAAAAGTATATTGCTAAACATCCTGAAGATGCAGATGTAATAATAGATATGGGGGTTTGTTATTTTGAATTGAATCAACTTGATAGAGCAGATTCGATTATGAAAAGCGCTTTGGTTTTTAATCCCAAACACCAAATCGGACATCTGAATATAGGAGTTGTAAATTTAAAAAAAGGAAATTCCGAAACAGCAAAAGAATGGTTCAGGAAAACTATAGAAATTAACCCGGCAACGGAATACGCTCAAAGAGCAAAACAGTTATTAGAATCACATTAAATTTTAACAACATAATTAAACGGAGGTATAATGCCCTGCGGTAGAAAACGCAAAAGACATAAAATGTCGACCCATAAAAGGAAAAAAAGACTAAGAAAGAACAGACATAAAAAGAAATTGAGATAGTCTTACCGTTCAGTACGGTTTGTTATATTGATATTTAAAGATTCTTTTGAAATCTTAACCTCAATTGAAAGCCACCTTAGCTCAGCTGGTAGAGCAGCTCATTCGTAATGAGCAGGCCGTCGGTTCGAATCCGTCAGGTGGCTCGGCTGTTCGGTAAATTCATTTTTTAACTCATTTCCAGCATTCGTTCGATAGGACGGAGTGCTTTTATCCTTAACTCTTCGTCAAGAATTATTTCGGGCGACTTGTTTTTCATACACAGATATATTTTTTCGAGTGTATTCAACTTCATGTAAGGACACTCGCTGCAGTTACATGATTTTTCAGGCGGAGCAGGAATAAACATCTTCCCTTGTACCGATTTTTGCATCTGGTGAATTATCCCCGGCTCTGTTGCAACTATATAAATACTCGATTCATCCTCTTTAACAAAACTTAACAACTTACTTGTCGAGCCTATAAAATCGGCGTGATTTAATACCGCATCTTCACATTCCGGGTGAGCAATTATTTTTGCAGTAGGATTTTCGAGTTTTAACTTCAATATCTTCTCCCGGCTGAAAGCCTCATGAACTATGCATGTACCTTCCCACAACAACATTTCTCTGCCAGTTTTGTTGATTAAAAACTTACCGAGATTTCTGTCGGGTGCAAATATTATCGGTTGATCTTTCGGTATTTGGTTTACAATTTTTTCGGCATTGCTGGATGTGCAAATAATATCACTTAATGCTTTTACCGAAGCCGTACAGTTTATGTATGTAATTGCTATATGGTCGGGGTTAGCATCTCTGAATTTTTTGAAAAGCGGAGCGGGACAACTATCGGCAAGCGAACAACCCGCTTCTGGATCAGGTATAAGGACAGTCTTCGCCGGATTCAAGATTTTAGCTGTTTCAGCCATAAAATGGACACCTGCAAAAACTATTACATCCGCGTCCGTACTTTTAGCTCTTCTCGCAAGTTCAAGACTATCGCCAATAAAATCGGCAATATCCTGTACTTCCGGCTCCTGGTAATAGTGAGCTAATAGAACCGCATTCATTTTCTTTTTCAATTCAAAGATTGATTCAACTATGTTTACTTCTTCTGTAACTTGATTTGGGAAAAACATTAAAACTCTTTCAATTTTGATTGAAAAATTATGGATAAATTTTGTTTCTTAAAACTGAAAAATTTTTCTCGGAATGAAAAATCGGTTTCGAATTATTTATAATTTTGATTAAGAATGATGTTTTAGAAATGGCATAAGAGTTGCAACTTCAAAAAGTGCAGTGATAAAACACTGCATAGCACCCCTCCTTATAGAAACACACCATACTGCCGTGGTCTTGCCCTCTTCCACGGCAGTTGCTTTTTATAACAATTCCGTATTGAAAAGCGTTCCAATTAATACACAAATTTTACCAGGAATAATTCCCCGAGGCTATTTTGAAAAGCGATTCAAAAGTAAAGCACTGTTCCCATTACCTCAAAAGAATCATCTTCTTTATTTCCATGTAGTCTCCGGTTTTTAATTGATAATAATAAACACCCGAGGATAAACCCGATGCATTCCATTCAATCTCGTAGTTTCCCGGAGCTTTTATTTCGTTCACGAGTGTAGTTACTTCTCTGCCGAGTACATCATATACTCTCAAAGTAACAACCTCTCCCCTGCCCCTCTCCTTAGCAAGGAGAGGGGTTTGGAGTGAGGTCGGAATTGCAAACTTAATTTTTGTTACCGGGTTAAATGGATTCGGATAGTTTTGATAAAGGACGAAATCAACCGGCAATTCAGGTTCTTCTTCTATGTTAAGTAATGTTGAATCGCCATAAACAATTCCGTCTATAAAAGCTGCCTTTAAAAACTCAGTTCTTCCTATTCTACCTGTTGCAGCATCCGGAGTTGCCCTATATAGTATTAACCCTAACTTATCTTTTAACCTATAAAAACAGTTATAATCTTCATTTGCTCTATAGTATTTTACTTTACTGTCAACGCCAAAATCGGATGTTAATTCTTGTTGATAATGGGTTACCTTATTGAAGGGTTTAAGTCTATAAGAATTAATTGTGTTCCCAATTGATGCGTTTAGAGCATCAATTAAAATTGATTTTGATGAATCCGGGCAATATTGAAAAAGATTCGCTGATAGTGAATCAATTCTCTGAAAAACCGTATCTCCGTTTGATATACTTATTTTATAATAATATAAACCATCATTAAGCACTGTATCCCCAAGTACTTTAACAGTAAAATATCCAGCACTACTTTTCGAATTATCCGGTAAAACCTCAAAAAGTTCATAAACCCACTGATTTCCTATTTTTAAAGGATTGTATGCAGCTACCGGGTTAAAATACCCTGTTAATAAAGTTGTATCACCAATTGCCTGCCCGTTTATTCTTGCTGCCGCTATCTGGTAAATTGAGCCTTTATACCCTCCCGTAGTATCTTTGAATGTTCTAAAATAAGTTATACCTCTATCCTTTCTTAATTCCCAATATGTTAAAGGGTCATCAACCAAGCCGATTTTTCTATAATTACTGGGGTCGTTGGAATAACTAATCATTTTGACATTGGTATCCGGGAATATTCTATATGAGACAAATTCATCGTTAAGAAGCGCAGAGAGAGAATCAAGCTGTATTTCTTTTATCTCATTATCAATAAACATTGCTCTATAAGTATTTGCAAAAAACGAATCCATCCTTTCGTAATATACGCTTCCGTCAAAACTGCTGATTTTCTTATAAGTTTTATTGTTAATCAGCGTATCTTTTAAGATTTTGGTCTTTACATAGGAATCATGAATGTAGTCCCCGTTATTCATTATTCTCAATTTTTCATAAACCCATTCATTGTCTACTTGTAAAGGATAATAAACGGTATCGGGATTATCGGATAATGTGATTTGAATAGTACCGTAGCCGGTATCCGGATAAGTAAAATACCGCGGAATAATCGCCTTATCTTTTGTTGTGAACCGGTAAGCTATTTGATTATAACCCTGACCATATAATAACCGACTGTAAGGTATCTTAATACTGTAATTTTCTTCATTTATAACTTGGATTTCATAATTCGTAATCGGTATCATCCCGGAACCGTTAAAATAATACAATTCTGCTGTTAGTGAATCTATATATGAAAATCCATGTACGATTGGCATATGGTTGGACACCGAAACTTTAGAAAACTTATGTTTGACGGTAACTTTTAAGTCAATATTTAAATCCGGTAAGAAAGAATAGCTAATTGAACTGAAATTGGGAAGAGATTGATCTTGATAATAAGTAAATAACTCTTTACCATAAGCCCAAAGTTTATCTCTATCTTCTTTTGTCATGTTCTTTACTTCTTCTGAGTCTACACGAAACTTAATTAAGAATTCATTTAAATTAATAAAGGATTCTTCATAATG